>Ga0187843_10000672_pt1 | contig 23277 bp, 15 predicted proteins | sample SpaLakP09_SKY_43_FD_134516 | JGI IMG/M metagenome (GOLD analysis project Ga0187843, IMG submission 134516) | Oligotrophic lake water microbial communities from Sparkling Lake, Wisconsin, USA - SP09_SKY_43 | ecosystem: Environmental > Aquatic > Freshwater > Lake | place: USA: Sparkling Lake...
CCTGCTCTACACCGACCATGTGCTGGCCGAGCTGATCAAGAAGCTCAAGGCCCGCTCGGACGAGGTGGACACGGCCCTGATCTACGTCTCCGACCACGGCGAATCGCTGGGCGAGAACGGCCTGTTCCTGCACGGCATCCCCTACGCCATCGCTCCCAAGCAGCAGACGCAGGTGCCCATGCTGATGTGGGCCAGCCCCGGCTTCGGTGCCAATGCCGGCCTGGACATGGCCTGCCTGCGCCAGCGCGCCGTGCAAGCCGAGCCGGCACCTCGCCATGACCACCTCTTCCACACCGTGATGGGCCTGCTCGATGTGCACAGCAGCGTCTTCGCCCCGGAATGGAATCTGGCCCAGAACTGCAAGATCGGGGCGGCGAAATGAGCGCCGCAGGCCAGAACGCGAGCGCCTCCGCCTGGCGCCGGGATCTGCTCCTCACCCTGCTCGCCCTGGCCTTGCTGGCCGGCTGGGAATGGAGCGGCCTGGACCTGAGCATCTCGCGCCTCTACGGCGATGCCAACGGCTTTGCCTGGCGCGAGGCCTGGTTGACCGCCGGCCTGGGCCACCAGGGCGGGCGCAACCTGGCTTGGCTGATCTTCATCGGCCTGATCATTGACGCGATCCGTCCCTGGATTGCCCGCCCCGACCGCTCAGCCTTGCCCAGCCCGGCGCGCAGCGAACGGCGCTTTTGGTTGCTGGTAACCCTGGCCTGCCTGATCGCCATTCCCGCGCTCAAGCAGGTCAGCCAGACCAGCTGCCCCTGGGATCTGCAAGAGTTTGGCGGCAGCGCGCCCTATGTGCCGCACTGGTTGCTGGGTGTGAAGGACGGTGGCGGCGGCCACTGCTTTCCCTCGGGCCATGCGATTGCGGCCTTTGCCTTCTTCAGCCAGTTCTTCCTCTGGCGCCAGGACCGGCCGGCCATCGCCCGGCTTTGGCTGGCCGGCGTGCTGGTCTTCGGCAGCCTGTTCGGCTGGGCCCAGCTGGCCCGTGGCGCCCACTATGTGAGCCACACGATGTGGTCGGCCTGGATCTGCTGGGCGATCTGCGTGGCGGCTGCGGCCTGGCGGGCGCGCCGCTCGCAAGCCTGACAAGGCTTCAGTCCGCCAGACGGCGGCGGATGTCGGCGCGCGCGACCTCGGCCGCGGCCAGGGCGGCGACGCAGTCGGCATCCAGCCGCCCCGCCGCCACCTCGCGCTGCAGCTCGGCCAGGCAGTCGGCCTCGCTCCAACGCGGCTTGTAGGGCCGCTCGGTGGAGAGCGCGTCGTAGACATCGGCCACGGCAATGATGCGAGAGACCAGCGGAATCTCCGCCAGGCGCAGTCCCAGGGGGTAGCCCGAGCCATCGCCGCGCTCATGGTGGCCGCCCACCACCTCACGCATGACCTGGGCCGCCGGGTCGCCCTGCAGGCCCAGATCGGCCACCATGTGCTCGACCAGATCCAGGCCGATCTGCACATGGCGTTTCATGGCAGCGAACTCCTCGGCGTCCAGCCGGCCCGGCTTGAGCAAGATGCGATCGGGGATGCCGACCTTGCCGATGTCATGCAAGGGCGCGAACAGGTGCACGTACTCGACCTGCTCGTCGCTGAGGCCATGGCTGGGCGCCAGCGCCTTGGCGATCAGGCGCGCGTAAGCCGCCATGCGCTCAAGGTGGCGGCCGGTCTCGACATCGCGGATGCGGGCCAGGCCGGTGGCGATATCCACCGCACCCACCAAGGTGTTCACCGCCGCCAGGCGCAGCAGATAGAGCTGGCTGACGATGTCGGCAAAGATGTCCAGAAAGCCCGTGACCTCGGGCCCGAAGGCGTTCGCCTCCTTGGCATCGAAGAACAGAAACGCCGCCAGCTCATGGCCGCTGAAGATGGGCAGGGTGTAGCTGCTGCGGTACTGCTGACCGCGCAGCCAGGCGGTGTGCGCGGTGGGGTGGGCAAAGCTGGCCTCGATGTCCTGCACCACCCGGGTGCGGCGCTCAGTCTTGAGCTGCAGCAGCGAAGGCACCTCGGCCAGCACCGCCTCATAACGCTGCAGCGCCTCGCCATCCTCGTTGCTGCTGGCAAAGGTCTTGAGCGCATCGCTGACCGGGTCGTACAGCGCCAGCGCCATGCGGCCGATGGCTGGAAAACGCGCTTGGATGATGCTGTGCAGGCTGCGCAAACGCCCGGCCAGGCCGGACTTCTCGACTTCCAGCTGGTGCAAGGCCCAGGTGGACGGTGGCAAGTTCATATCAGGCACTCCCGGGCCGTCTGCCTCCCAGGTCAGCGGCCGCCTGGGCTCATCCTAGCCCGGGATGCCCCGGGCTCAAGCCGCGGATTGGCGGGGATTTGCGGCCGAAATGGGCAGAGGCGGCGCCTTTTTGCGGAACACCAACACATTGCCCGCCATCACGCAGGCCAGGCCCAGCAGCGCCGGAAGCGTCCAGCGGTAGCCCTCGAACAGGGCCGAGACATTGAGCGCCACCACCGGAAAGAGCACCGTGCTGTAGGCCGCCCGCTCGGGGCCGAGGCGGCCGACCAGGGTCAGGTAGGCGGTGAAGCCGATCACCGAGCCCGGGATCGCCAGGTACAGCAGCGCGCTGCTGTAGCGCCAGCCCGGCTCGTAGGCAAAGGGCACGCCTTGCAGCAGGCAGTAACTGAGCAGCAACACGGTGCCGACCAGCATGCCCCAGGCGTTCGTCTGCGCCGGCTTCAGGCCCTGGCCCTGCAGGGCGGCCGACAGCAGATTGCCGGTCGAAAAACACAGCGTGCCGCCCAGCGCCCAGGCCAGACCTTGCAAGGTGCTGGCACTGGCGCCATGGGCGCTGATCTCGGGCCAGAACAGCAGCAGCAAGCCACCCAGGCCCAGCGCGCCGCCGGCCAGCACCTGGGGCGCCAGGCGCCGGCCATGGACCAGGCGGCCCAGCAGGGCATTCCAGAGCGTGGAACTGGAGAACACCACCGCCACCAGGCCGCTGTGGATCAGGGCGCTGGCGTTCAGAAAACAGACGAAGTTGAAGCAGAACAGGCACAGGCCCTGGCCCAGCACCCACAGGCCGGCGCGGCCGCGCGGCCGCTGCAGCTGTCCGCGCCAGGCCAGCCAGGCGAACAGGATCAAGGCGGCCAGGGCAAAGCGGTAGGCGATCGACAGCGGGATGGGCACCACGCCCAGCTGCCACTTCAGGGCGATCCAGGTCGTGCCCCAGATCAGCACCACCAGGGCGTACAGCATGGCATTCACAAACACAGCTCCTCGGAATCAGGGCTGCAGCATGCCGGCCGCGCCCTGCCGGGGATTGCACAATCCTGCGCTTTTTGCGCGCCGGCTGGGCCGCGGCAGCCCGGCGGCGCTGAAAATCAGGCCATGTCCACGGCCTCCGCACCGCCCAGCCCTGCCGCCAGCGCCGCCCCGGCACCCCAGGTGTTCGCGGTGCTGAGCCAGTCGCGCGCGCAGCTGGAACGCCAGGCCGAGCTGGGCGGCGCCCTGCGCCTGGCCCAGTGGCGCAACCGTGAAGATCACACCGGCTACGAGCGCCCCGGCCACCACACCCTGTCGGTTTACCTGCACGGCGGCCAGGATGTGCGCGTGGTCGGCGAGCGCAGCCCGCAGGACGCGCCGCATGGCGAGCCGGGCACGTTTTGCATCCTGCCGGCCGAGCATGAATCGCAGTGGCAGATCGCCGGCCCGCTGCGCTTTGTGCACCTGTATCTGTCCGACAGCGCCTGGGCCCAGCGCATCGTCCGCCTGCTCGACGCCGAGCCGCGTGCCTACACCCTGGCCCCGCGCATCTTCGGCCAGGACCCGGCCCTGGCCCGCTGGGGCCGAGAGGTCAGCGCGCTCGACTGGGGCGACACCGCGCAGCGCCTGCACGCGCACCAGCTCAGCGAAGCCGCACTCGACCACCTGGTGCTGATGGCCGCCCAGCCCCATGCGAGGGAACGCGCCCTGCATCTGGCCAAGGGCGGCCTGGCCCCGGCCGCACGCCGCCGCGTGCTGGAGCAGATCGAGGCGCAGTTGGCCGCCGGCCAGAGCGAGGGCCTGAGCCTGGCCGAACTGGCGGCGGAAGCGAACCTGTCCGAGTTCCACTTCGCGCGCATGTTCCGCCACAGCCTGGGCTGCAGCGTGCACGGTTGGATCAGCCAGCGCCGCAGCGCCCGCGCCCTGGCCCTGCTTCGCGAGCGCCCCAGCCTGAGCCTGGCGCAAGTCGCCGCCCACTGCGGCTACGCCAGCGCCAGCCATCTGAGCCGCAGCTTGAGGAAGGAGCTGGGGGCGACGGCGGGGGAGTGGCGGCGGGCAGCCCCGGCAGCGTCTTCGGCTTGATGCCGGAAGACACGCTGGCGCACGCGGATCGTTGAAGGAACGTCGAGGCTCGGTGGCCGCGGCCCCAAGAGATTCGGCGCTTCACCCCAATTCCCCTCCTGGATGTGCTCACATGAAACAACCCATCCGCAATCGGCAAGCCGGCCACTCGCCAAGCCGCCGCGCACTGGTCGTCACAAGCCTGGCCCTGATTCCTATCGGGATGGCCACGCAGGCCCGTGCGACCACCAGAGGCGGTGGTGAGATCCACGCCAGCGTCGACGCTTATGCCAGGGCCTGCTTCCAGGGCTCTGAAGTCCGGCACTTGTCCACCGACGAAGGATCTCCATCCTTGCATCGCGTTTTCGGCATTGCTCTCGGGCAGGAAGGCCGTGGCCGCCAGGCCTTGATCTTTGTGCTGGAACGCGTCCCTGGCAGCGGGGGCCTGCGGGAACTTGCACGATCCCAGCCCTTCGATTTTTCGGACGCCAGCGGCCGAACCGACTTCGAAATCATCGAGGCCCAGTCGGAGCGCCGCTTTTCGCTGCAGATCAACGCCAGGTCGGCCTGCGGCGTCCATGTCACGATCTACCGCTTCGCGCAGCATGAGAAAGGCACTTGGGTGCTGGCCGGGATGGACACCCGCCAACCCCGCTGTGGCGAGAACGGTGATCTGGAACTGGCAGCCACGAGCTCGACCAATTTCCTGACCGGAAGACGCGTCGACCAGGCCTACCGCAACGACAGGCCGACAAGAACCAGCAGCCGCCAGCTGAGCTTCCCCTCATTCCCTTTGGCCGAGTTCGAACCATTCGATAGCCGGCACCACCCTTGAGGTGCAAGCGGCGCACCGGGACACCGAATGCTGCAGCAGCCAGCAGCGTATACAGTGCCCCCCGCGCCCTTGGCATCACCCTGGCAATCATGGCTCGACTGCTCTTTGAGGCACTCCAGCAAACGCTCAACCTCAGCGGCACCTCGATGGCCACTGCTCAAGCCAGCAAGCCTTGCCCCCTGCGGAGTGCGCTTGAGCGCTCTGAACAGCACGGTTCGGTCGAGCCTTCTGCACACTTTCGCCCCTCTTTTGGGGCTCGTACCGAATCATCGCCAGGGGGACGATTCCGTGGAGCTACAGGGGGTCAGGTCTTGCCTTCAGGTTTTGGGCCTGGCCAGGGGGCCTCGCATGACCCTCCGGCCTAGAAGACTCAATCGTCGCCTGTACCGGAAATCAGTGTCCAGTTGAAGCGTCGGGCGAGGTCTGCGCGAAAGCCGGTACGTTTGACGCCGTTTTCATAGAAGTCGAAGGACACCGCATTTCCCGAACGAACCAAGGGGCTGGGGATGTGATTCCGCGTCGGCGCGTAGAAGCTGGAGGGTTTAGCGACCGTCAGTGTGACCTGATGGTTGAGGTAGAGGTTCCGAATATTGTTTTGGATATACATCCCCACATCGATCGGGCCCAGCATCAGGGTGTTGGGTTGAATCGAGTTCACGAAGGCGAACAGGGCTCTTTGCGGTTCGGTATGCAAGACTGAAGCACCGATATCGAAGCCACCATTGATCTTGGAACGAATGAGCTCTTCAATTCGTCTATTGATCTCCTTGCCAATCCACGGGAGCCAGCCAAAAGAGTTGGTGCAACTGACTGTGTGAGTCGGCGTCGCAGAGCTGGAGGTTTTGTTGCTTGAGGTACCCGTGGTTGGATTGAAATCCAGACCAAATCGGAGGTCACCCATCTCAAGCCCCACGTTGCAGTCGAAGTTCAACAGTCCCTCCGAGCCACTGACGCCAAGCGCCGCCGAGTAGTTGATTCCGCTGATGGCGAGGTGCAAATCTCCACCAGGGTTCCGAGCAAGGCTGCCTGCCAACTGTCCAGCAAGTGCGCCTGGGTATTTGAGTCGAGCTTGAAGATTGCTTTGGCTCAGTCGAATCATCGCTGCGCCGACTGCATCGTTCATGCCTGACTCAATTGACAGGTAATAGGCTTGCGCAGTGTTAACGAGCTCTCGCATCTGTTGAGATTGCTCAAGGTTCCCGTTCACCGGTGGGGTGGTACTCCCTTGCCAATTTGCCGTGACTGAATAGCTTGTTCCGGCGACGGATGACTGATAGACATTGCCGGACGCTGCTCCGGCGCTGCTTGCAAACGCAAGCAGTCCGACAGAACAGGCCAGTTTTTGATTGAGGTTCATGGTGCTCTCCCTGTAAATGGCGCAATTGGTATTGCCGAAGATCTACTGATTCGCGGAGCCACATTCGAGTCAGATCAAATTCGCCATGATGCAACACTTTGTGCTGCTCAGATAGCGCGTTACCAGTGCGTGATCGGCGCCCGAGAATAGAGGAAAAGAACACCATCCTGACCTGTAAGCGCTTACAGGTCGTTTGGGATCAAGCACGAGCAAATGCGCTTGCCACATACGAAAGGTACGGCTTCCTCTAACTGGTGATGCATCATGCGGCCGTGGGGCCGAAATTGGCGAGATCGGCGGCGAAATCGGGGCCACGGAATCGGGGCAAAGTCTTGTAGATCATGTCTTCGCCCCGACTTCATCTCCCTCCCCCGCTCCGCCCGGCTCACCAATTGGCTCACACGAGCCACCGTCAACCCCAATTCAGCGGCCATGGCGCTCATCGTCAGCCCGCCCTCGGTGTGCGCCCGTCTCAGCGCCTCCTCGTGGCTGGGGCCTTGGGCCAGCCACTGCGTGAGACTGAGCTTCATGGTCTCCTTCGGTCTCTGTGCCTTGGGCACCTCGCGGCTGCGTGCGGCCCCCGGTTCGGCGGCATCCAGCATGCGCTGCACAAAGCCGTTGTCGCCCAGGTAGATCTGCCGGTTCAGCGCTTGGTCCCACAAGCTCACGCCGTGCCCGGCCGCCACGTGGGCGGCATACAGCTTCAGCGCACGTGCCGAGGCCTTTGGAGAGTCGACATCCTGCCCGAGCATGAAGCCGTGCAAGGCTGCAGTGTCCAGCCACGACACCCGAGCAGCCTTGCCCACATGCACCCGGTAGCTGGACCAAAGCCAGGCGCCCGGCTCAGCCACCATGCCCGCCCGTACCGGGTTCAGTTCCACGTACCGGCAGACCTCCAGCAAGTACGCATCCTCGTCAACCAGAATGGCCTTGAATCGACCCTGGAACACATGGCCCACCTTGCCGCGACGCCGTTTGTAGGCCTGCGAGTACACGCCATTGATGTGGCGCGTCAGCAGCGAAAAATTAACCTGCCTCGTCTGCAACACGAAGTGCTAGCGATTGCTCATCAGACAGTAAGACAGCATCACCGCATCAATTCGCCCCAGCCCCTGCGCCACCACCGCCAGCAAGCTCGCTCGATCTGCGTCATCCACAAAGATGTCTTCCCGCCTGTCTCCACGTGCAGACACGTGGTACAGAGCGCCGGGAAACTCGATGCGAAGTGGCCGCGACATGGCCTACATTCTGAGCTGACCGAGCAAGAAAGTGAGAGCGGGTGAATATTTAAGACTTGACCCCGAACTGCAGAACGGTGGAGGGTCAGGTCTTGCATTTAGATTTAAGGCCTGACCCTCTTGCGCACTCTTGCGCACTCTCTTGCGCACTCAAGGGGCCGGAGATCGGGCGGGCGGTGCAGAGGGCGAGGTTGGCAGCGCTGGGCACAACTAGCTGATATAACCCGCGTCATCTTTGGGCGGATTGAACTTGAGTGAAGGATGAATAAGCGAACCGGCAAGCAAGCAGATAAGCGCGCCAACTCATCTGCTCCAGTTCGCATGGCACTCAATCTGTCACGGGACCTTCTCCTCAATATCCCCGCGCACTTTCACGCCCGAAAAAAGTCCCAAACGACTATCCAAGGCGCAGCTCACCTCCGAGTACGGAATCACATGCCCGTCAGCCAAATCAAACATGATCAGGGCAGAGTAGTGGATGAACGTGATCCCTCGGCGGCCGTCAACAACATACTTGTATCGCTGGCCTATTTTATTCGTTGACCAAATTTCCGCATAACCATCCCCGGCCGGCGTCCAGCCGAAGTAGAGAGCAACATTGAATTCTTGACCTTCTTTTACAAACTTGGATGGCGCGAACACGACGCGTGGAACCGCGTACACAAACTCTTGTTCGGAACTCATATCTCCGGCCGTTTGCTCCGCGATACAGAGGAACTCGCGACTCGAACAGTCTCGCAAGTTTGCTTGCGAAACGGCGGTCCTCGAAGCAATTCGAGATAATTGCCCCCAGTATTCTTCGCCAAAATATCGATTCACCTGAAACACGGGAATCTGCCCAGTCTTTTTGGATAAAGCAAACTGCTGATAACCTGTATATCGACCACAAGTGTAGTTCACCGTGCGGCTATCGAAAGCCATCACATCCGCTGATTGCCAACTAGAGCAAACGGCCAGAAAGAAGGCCACACTAGTTTTTACCATTTGCAGACCTTGGTTCATTTGCGGAACGGGGGCTACGCGTAGCAGGTCCAATTGCTCGCTCAATTACGACGCCAAATCGCGCGCCATGGGCCGAATCGTTTTCATTACCAAAGTCAGATCTGGCATGACTACTCATTGACCTTAGCCCATGAATTGCCTCATGAAGCCCAATATACTTAATACCGTATGAACTACCATATGCATTCAAGTACACTCCAAACTGAATTGCCCCGACGTTAAATTGGATACCTTTTGCAGTCATACTCGCATACTGTGCTGCAGGCATGTCTGGCCGCCCCTCGTTTACAGTAAGCGGAACACTTTCAAGCACTTCCACAAGCTGAGCAACTGTTATGGTCGCCGACTGCCCTTTTCCGTTATCCAGCTTGTAGCTTTCATTTGGCTTCTTTTTTTTGAGCTCTCGGTAGAGCTTGGTCATGCCATCCGCAATCTTCTTTTTGTTTTCCTCAGAAACCTTCCCCATCACTTCATCTATCTTGCAATCAGACCTCCCCTCAATAGTTTCGCACCTCATTCCGTCAGGGTCGACTCTAGAGTATGGGTTGTTTCCAACATAAGAATAGCGATCAAACGAGTTTCCGGTCGAGGCATCCGTCACCACCGGATCTACACTCAAGAACCTCCCCGCAATCGGGTCGTAATACCGCTGCTGCATGTACACCAGATCCGTCTCCGGATCATTCACATGCCCCGTGAAGCCAATGCTGCTGGTGTTCGGCCCCGGCTTGGTGCCCGCCGCCGTGAAGCCATATGCCTCGTACCGCGTCCGGTTCAGCAGCGCGCCCGAAGTGTTCGTGTGTGCCACCGGGCTGCCCAGCGCATCGGTGTGCACATACTGGGTTGCCCCGCCCACCACGACCTCAGCAATCTGCTTGCCGCCCAGGTAGATGTAGGCCGTGCCGACGCGAGTGGTGGCACCGGGGCAGGTGTGTTGCGGCGTGGGTGTTGCACCGCTCTGGCAGCTGTAGACCACTGTTGGATCGCCAAGGACAGTGATGTGTGTACACATGCCGCTCGCGTTGGGGGGGCCGTCACCGCTATTGCAAGTCCGGCTTTCAAGCTTGCCTGGGTATTGGGTAACGACGTTGCGCAGGCATTGTTGGCCAAAAGGGGGCGCATCACCGGCGTTGCACTCCCAGCGCTTGGGTTCCGCTGCATACGGTGTGTAGGACGTGTGGACACAACGACCTTCAACAGGAGGCGGGTCTCCATCATTGCATCGGTAGGATTTGATAGCGTCGTATTCGCGTTGCGCAATGCACGAGCTTCCCGAAACCGTGCCTGAATTGCATTCATAGTGGTCCAGGGTTGCCGCCTGGCGCTCGGGCGTCATGCACTTGTTGGTGCTGGTGTTCAAAGTGCTGCCTGCAGGGCAGCTGAACGTAACGACCGGGTCGTAGATGCATGCGAACGTTTTGGGTCCAACACGCAGCACACCCCGCAGCGAGAGGCCATACTGGCCATATTCCTCGGAACACGCCACCCGAGCTTCACCTTCGTTCAAGTATGGTGAGACCTTTCCATCCTTGCATGCTTGTCCGTAGTACCCACCTCCGTGGGGCCGGGGTTGACCGAGTCCCAGGCAATCGAAGCTCATGGATGGATCGCTAGGCACCTCGCGAGTACAGAATTGGCCGCTCAGCGTAAAACCTGCCGGACACACATAGACTGCGGTAGCCGGCCCGAGCACCTTGGTTTCCGTGCACAAATGGTTGGGGCCGCTCGGTCCCTGATCACCTGGATTGCATGCATAGCCGCTGATCGTGCCTTGGTAAGGCGTATCGACTCGACGCCAGCACACGTGATCCGGACCTTGCGGAACACCATCTCCGGCCTTGCACTCATAGCCAGTCGGTGTCGCAGGGTACGGCGTCGGCGTCACCTTGGTGCAGAGATGATCTGGCCCCTGGGGCTCGCCATCGCCGAGTTCACAAACATAGCGCTCCGTCGCAACGTACTCATTTCGAGTGACACATTGGCCGTTGAAAAGTTGGCCGGCTGTGCAAGTTGGAGTTTGGATGGCTGGAATTGAGCCGACAGATAGTGACTCTGCCCAAAGAAGCTGACCGGCCTGGCTGTACAGCTGCAGCCGCTTGACGCCATCATTGCCCGTGATTTGAATGCGCCTGCCGTGCCCGTCATACAGATAGCCTCCCCCCAGGCTGGAGCTTTTCAGGCGGTTGCCCAGGTCAAACTCGAAGGTCTGAAGTCCTTTCTTGTTGACGTTGCCGCGCGGGTCGTACAGATAGTTGGCCGTACTGCCGTTGGTGACGATGTTGCTGAGCTTGTTGCTGGCGTCATAGTTCAGCGTGCTGCTGCGATTACCGACGACAGCAGTTTTGAGGTTGTCCAGCGCGTCATAGGTGTACGTCGCATTGCCCCAAACACCTGGAGCGTTGGCCGTCCACAACCGGTCCAGATCGTCGTAACTCATGGCCCGATTGAACAGGCCCGCCTCTTGCTGATCGGCAATGGCAGTGACGTTGCCGTTGGCGTCGTAGCTGTACTGGTCTTGCATCACCCCGGCGTCGCGGTTCACCAGGGGCAGGCCGCGCAGGTTTTGCGTCAGGCTGTGGGCAATGCCGTTGCCCAAGGTGTAGTCGGACACAGCGCCGTTGGGGTGGAACTTCACGGCCGTGGCGTAGCCGCCCACACGGCTGGGCTCGCCCAGGGCATTGGGCAGGTAGGTGATGACGGGGCCGCCCGTGGGGTAGCTCAGGCTGCTGAGGCTGCCGTTGCCGTCGTAGCCCCAGCTGAAGGCAAAGCTCTGGCCGGCATAGCTGAAGGTTTCGTTGTCCAGCAGGCGCAGGGCGTTGTAGCTGTAGCTCCAGCTGTCACCGCTGCCGGTGCTCACGGTCTTGAGTTTGCCATCGGGCCAGTAGGCGCGCGTGACACTGGGGCTGCCATCGCCGTAGCTGGTGCTGGTCAGTTGGTTGACGGCGTCGTAGCCATGGCTGATGCGCGCAGCTGCGGGGACGCTGGCCTGGTCACAGCTGCCCAGGCCGGTGTAGCCCACGCCCGGCGCGCGCCAGTCGATATTGCCAGCGGCGTCATAGTTTTGAATCGTGGCGCCGACCTCGGGCTCCACGGTCTTGCACAGGCGCTGGCCGGCGTCATAGACGTAGCTGCGCGTGACACTGGCGCCATTGCCGCTGCGGGTGATGCTGGTGGGCTTGCCAAAGGCATCACGCGCGATGCTGACGCTCATGCCCCCGGGCAAGCCGCCACCGGCCGGCACGCTGATGGCGCTGAGTTGCGATTCGGACGGGTTGTCCAGCGCCCACAGGGTTTGTGTGCTTTGCTTGCCGCGTGGGTTGGTGTGGCGGACCTGGAAGCCGCTGAGGTACTCGGTCGTGCTGCTCAGGGTGCCGAGTTCACTGTCGGCATCTTGCTGCTTGAGGCGACCGAGGGCGTCGTAGCTGCTGCGCTTGCCGGGTGAGGTGACCGCCACCGTGCTGAAATCGCGCTGCGGGTAACTCTCAAAAGTCACACGACCGTCGGCGTCATACGACTTGACCGTGACCTTGCGGGTGTTGGCCTCGTCCCCCGCATCAAAGCTGCGTGTCATCACCGGCCGCCAGAACGCATCGTAGTACGTGATGGTGCGGGCATTGCCCTTGCTGATGGTCTGGCGCCAGTGGCCGGCAGGCAGGCCGTACTCCGGTGCCCATACCTGCTCGAAACTCAGGCTGGTCGCCGCCCAGCCCGAAGGCGGGCTGATGCTGGCCAATCGGCCCATGCTGTCGTAGCCATAGTCGGTGGTGTAACCCGCAGCACTGGTCACGCGGGTGACCAAGCCAAGGTCACTCACTTCGGCCGACTCACTGGTGTCGTCCGGATAGCTCACGCTTTGCGGCAGCCCGAGCTTGTAGTTGTTGAAATACGTGGTGTGGTTGCGGCCGTCGGTGCGGCTGGCCAGGGTGCCGTCGGTGTTGTAGGTGAAGCTGTGCTGAAAGACCCCGAACTTGCTGCTGCTGCGCAGCATGGCGTTGCTGGGGAAATAGTCGTTGTCCACCACCGTCTGGCCATTGGACGTGATGGTGTCCACCTGGCCGAGAACCCAAAGGCTGGTGTTGTCCGAGTAGCTGGTCGTCTCGCTGCGGCTGCCGCCCGGGCCCGAGCGGGTCACGGTCAATGGGCGGGCATTTGCATCAAAACTATCCACGCGCCAAGTAAAAGTACTGCCCTGAAGTGACACAGTTTTCACTTCGGCAGGGAAGATGCGCGTCGTGGGCGCATCGTTGCCAAAGTTAATCATGCTGATACCCATCTGAGATGGGTACGGCCCTGCATTCCAGGCACGATAGGAAGTCGCATCTGAACGAACGGTCTGCCCGTTTAAGTTCAAATGGTCTGTTTGCAAGAGCAAACCTTCATTCTTATCGGCGCGAATTCCATAAGTGAATTTCTTCTGGAATCCGCTCGGCTCGGTGACGAGCGTCCAGCGAGTTTCAGGGCAATTGCCAGTGCACGTGGTGTAACTTCCTGAGCCGGCGGCGCTGCTATAGCTATAGCTCCAGGTGGCGGATGGAGTACCCGGCCCAGAAATTTGCTTGCTGGTCAATGACGGAATGGCGTAATACGGCGGTGAGTTGCTGTAGATCGCGCCATAGCCGAAACATCGCTTCTCCACAAAAGCACGGGCATGTTCAGTATTGGTTACCGTGAACTGGCCCACCATGCCGCTCGGATGCGTCATGGTCATGGTTCTGGACAAGGTATTGACGATGCCTGAGCCTTCGCAGGCAGGCGAACCGATATAGATTCCATCGGTCGATAGGAAAAAGGCCGCACCAGAGAAGGTCCAACGACTTTGGTCAGGCTGCACCACATTCTGCAGATCACCTTGTTGGTCGTACAAGTAGGTCCATACACGGCTGCCGTCGGTTACTGAACTGATGCGCTTGTCATCCAAGTATTGCAATTCAAGCTTTCGCCCGTCGCTCGCCAGCATTCGGTCCAGTCGCCAAGGTTGACTTGAAGAATATTCGTAGCGAACCGTATTGCCAAATCTATCCTTGACGAGAGTTGGAAGAATCCAAACTGCTTGTCGATTCAAAATGTAATCAATCGGTCTAGCGCCGCCAGACTTAGAGTCCTGATCCGTCAGCTCAGGGCCTGGAAACGCATCGGGGCGAGTCAGGCTGATCAGAGGCCTGGAAACCATCCAGTCAAATCGATATTCAACGCCTTCCGGGGAAACCGCCAAAAAACCCTCACCGTCGCCCCGAGCTAACGGTACACATCGAATAACCCATCGATCCCGTGTGACCAAGGGGTAAGCATTGCCATCCGAAGGAGCCCCCGTGTACTCCGACGATCGTTTCAAAATTTCCTGATCGCCTAGACCGGGCACGTAGAGCTGAGTTCCGCGCCAATACTCACGAGGAGCCCATGCGCCCTCGCTGAGTGCACCAGTGACAAACGACGGTGGCGCTGAGAACCGCGAACAACGGTCGCTTCCCTTCCATGCGTTCTTGAAGCCAGTTCCCGAAGCGAACACACCGTGAACCCTGGGGACCTCGAGATCCCAACGACCAAAGTAGCCGTTCACCAAATCCAATGGGCCGGCACCGGAAAAACGCCGGCTTACAGATACCGGCAAAGCCCCGATGCCGGGCAAAGACACATCGGTCTGCACAAACTGCAAACTGCCGTTGTAGTGATTGACCCTGTCACCAAACAGATCCGGTCCGAGCGCCGTCACCGAACGCCCTGCACGCACAAGCTGCCCCTGCTCCTCGTAGTACGTTGCCGCTCCTGCGGAAACGCAGGCCGAGATCGTTACCACGGCCACCCATAGAGCGCGCAGGCGAACCACGGCCCCACGCACAGGCGTTGATGAAAGCTCACCCATTTGATGACTCACTCCCTCGTCAAGATCCGGGCGGCCTGGCGGCTTCGCTCACGGTTCGGTCACGGAACCTGTTGTGGTTCTCTGCTTGATGTCGCCAAGCGCGCTGAATTGGAGCTGATCCAAGGCCCGCGTTTGTCCCGGGCGCCAATCTGCCCATGCCCTGCGGGTTCGTCCATCTGTCAGAACTGACAGCTTGACGTGTTGGACGTCTACTCATTTCCAGATTAACGACGCACGATGGCAAGACCTGACCCGAGGGCTTTCCCTCCCCCGCACTTCAGGGCCTGAGGTTTGTCCGGCCGCCCACTCTCACCTCACAAGCCCGCCACAGCGGTGGGCAGCCTTTCAGGCATGGGCCCATGCCGAGACTTGTTTGTGAGTTGAGCTGCACATGCATCCGAAACTGTCGCCCCATCTTTCTCAACGTCCTCTCACGGCCCTGCCGCGACCGGCCCGCCTGGGCCTGCCGGCGGTGCTGTCGCCGCTAGCGCTGCTGTTGCTTTCCGCCTGTGGCGGCGGCGGTGGCGAGAGCCCAGCGCCTGCGCCCGCACCGATTGCCCTATCCCTGAGCGCCGACGAAGCCAGCCTGCCCTGGAACAAGTCGTTTGTGCTCAAGCCCCTGGCCAATGACAGCGCCAGCAAGGGCAGCCTGAGCCTGGCGGCGGTGGGCACGCCCAGCCATGGCGCGGTGAAGATCGTCGGCAATGAGCTGGAGTACACGCCGGCGGCCGGTTATGTGGGCCCGGACAGCTTCAGCTACACCGCCCAGGCCGAGGACGGCGGCAAGGCCAATGCCACGGTCACGCTCAAGGTGCAGGCGGCGCTGACCCTGCAGGGCCTGGTCAGCGACGGGCCGATTGCCAACGCACTGGTCAGCGCCAGCGTGGGCGGCAAGAGCTTCAGCGCCACGGCCGATGGCAACGGCGCCTACCGCCTGACCGTGCTCAGCGACAGCACGAGCGAGCCCATCCAGCTCAGCGCCAGCGGCGCGGGCGCGCAAAGCCATGTGAAGCTAAGCAGCAGCCTGGGCGACCTGGCCAGCCTGGCCAAGCTGGCGGACAAGGATGGGGTGCTGGGCGCGAGTCAGGCCGCCGGCACCACCATCAGCCACTACAGCACGGCGCTGCAGGTGCTGATGCGCGAGGCCAACCAGAACCAGCTGCCCACCACCCTGGCCCAGATCAAGAGCTTGAGCCGCCAGGTCTCGGGCGAGCGCCTGCAGGACATGGCCCTGGCCATCAAGCTGGTGGTGGACAAGGGCGCCGCCCTGCCCGCGGGCATTGCCGACACGGCCGCTCTGGTGGGCCAGGCCTCTGGCGCCGTGAGCGCCTTCCTCAACCAGCAGTCCAGCAGCAACAGCAGCGCCTACCAGGCGGCGCTGCGCGAGGTCAGCGCGGGTGAAGGCCTCGGCGGCGCCGCTCCGCGCTTTGCGCCCAGCCAGGCCTTCCGCCTGGTGCAATGGGTGCAGAAGCTGGGCACCTCGGGCGGCTTTGTGATCGACTTCCAGCCCGACGGCAAGGCGCGGGTACTGAACAGCCTATTCGGTGAATCGGCCACCTGGGTCGCCGACGCCGAGGGCGTCACCCTGACCCTCGACCAGCCCTACGGCAACACCAGCCTCAGCAGCGACATCGACCCGACCACGGGCCAGCAAGTACAGCTGCGCCATGAAACCCTCGGCCTGCGTTTTCGGCAGCTGACCGGCGATCTGGACGGCGGCACACAGGCGCTGAGCCTGCGCACCCGCGAGAAGGTGCTCAGCGGCCCGCAGGCGGGCCAGATCCGCAACGAGCAGTGGACAGCCGCGGGCCTGGTCAAGGCCAGCGATGCCAGCCAGCTGACGCCGCTGACCGGCGGCTTCCAGGTGGGAGAACGCATAGCCGGCGTGCAGGCCATCGACGATGGACACGGTGCCGACATCCTCGAGTTCACCGGGCCCGACACCGCCCGCCTGCTGCGCAGCGGCACGCAGTTCAAATGGCGCCTCAGCGAGGGCCGCTTGATTCTCAGCACCGCGGTGTTTGAGCGCAGCTATGCCGAACTGGCCAACGACGACAGCCTGGGCATGAAGCAGCTGATCGCCGTGGACACGCAGTACGGTGCCACGCGGCGCTCCCATGAGGTGGCGGCCGTGGGCGTGGAAAACGAAGCCTTCAGCGACAGCCCCTGGATCTACAGCCGCTGGCAGCATGGCTTCGCGCCGGACCTGTCCTTCGAGATCGGCAGCCGAGGCGTGGGCAACCAGGTGCAGCGCAACCCGGACGGCAGCGAAACCCGCTTCCCGCTGAGCTGGAGCCTCACGGCGGACGGTGCCCTGCGCCTGCAGCGCGGCAGCACGGTGCGCGAATGGAAGCTGCTGCAGAACCGCCAGGGCCGCATGGTCGTGCTGGAGGCGGTGGGCACGACGGCGCGCGTGAGCGGCTGGCGCGTCAACGTCTACACCAGCAATATGGCGCCCGCCGGCTCCGGCAGCAATCTGCTGATCGGCAGCGACGGCGAGAGCTACCCGCTGCGCGTCAATCTGACGCTCAGCAACACGGGCCAGCTGACCGGCGGCGGCTACGACTTCCACAAGCTCCGGGGCACGCAGACGCCCTGCACCTTCAGCGGCGACCTCAGCTGCATCGGCGCCAGCAACAGCTTTGGCACGGCCACGCAAAGCGGCCCGCTGAACAAGAACGGCAGCAACGCGGATGTGACGGTGAACATGGCGGCCGATTCCTACGGCTACAGCTTCAACGGCCGGGTGCAGGGCATGGTCTGGAGCGGCAACTGGACCAAGGTGGCCACGCCCACCTCCAGCCTGACCGGTTCGGGCAGCTTCAGCGTCAACCTGATCCTCGGCCCCTGAGGCCGCCGCGCTCGGGAAGGCGGGCGCCTAAAATCACGAGCGCCGCACTGCCCTTGCCGGGCGGCTGCGGCCTTTGTTTTTCGATCGGCCCGCCCTGATGTCTGCCCACCCGCCCATGTCTGCCACCACCTCCCTCGATTTCGCCGGCCGGCGCTGGCGCGTGCGCCGGCCCAAGCCTTTTGTGCTGGTGATCGAGGGCCTGGAGCCCGAGGCCTTGGATGGCAGCATTGCGCCCAGCGACTATCTGCACGACATCCTGCTGCAGCCCGAATGGCGCGAGCCTTTTTTCCAGCTGGCCGATGCCACCGGCCTGGTGGTCTGCCTGAATCTGGACAGCCGGCACCCGAGCTACCGCGATGTGCGCGGCCGCTCCAGCAAGGGCCGCTTGAGCCAGGGCGAGTACTACCACCACGACGGCTGCTCGGGCCCGACCAAGCCGCGCTTCGTCGAAATCCGCTGCCCTTATCAGCCGCAAACCCGCTCCATCGCCACCGCCGTGGCGCCCCACCATGCGGTGGTGTCGGCCATGGTGCAGGCCTTGTCCGACGAGCTGGCTGCGGCGCCGGCGCTGCAGGCACTGATGCAGGGCCGAGACCTCTCGCCGGCTGCCGTGCAGGCCATGAGTTATGAAACGCTGGACCAGCTGCAGGGTCAGATCACCCGCACCGTGCGCCGCAAGCTCGACGCCGAAGGCGCACGCGCCTACTTCCGCGAGGTCGATCGCCTGGCCGACGCTTACTTCGAACCCTGGCAGCTGGGCGAGAGCCGCATCATCGCCAATGCCAACGCCGGCGTGACCATGCAGCACCGCCGCGCCTACCAAGCGCTCCATGCCGGCGGCGTGGCCAACGGCCATCTGGTCAAGCGCTGGCCCAACGAAGAGCTGCCCCTGCCGGGCCAGGCCCTGGACACGGCCTTGCTGGCGTCCTTCTGCAGCGAGGAAGACGGCACGTGCTGGCGGGCCGAAACCGGCGGCCAGGCCGGCGCTGCTCAGGCCCAGATGCGGTAAGGCCAGAAAGCCTCGTCCTCCTCAATGCGGCGGCGCAGCTCCTCGGGGCTGAAGCCGGTGACGCGGCGGGTTTCGCGGCAAAGGTGGGCCTGGTCGGTGTAGCCGGCGTCTTGGGCCAGGGCGCTCCAGACCACCTCGCCGGCCTCCATCTCGCGGCGCACCTGGAAGAAGGTGGCCTCGGCCCGGCTGATGCCGCGCAGGGCGCGCAGGCTCTGGCCGCTCCACTGCTTGATGCGCCGCTCCATCTGGCGCAGGCTGGCGCCATGGCCGCCGGCGATGGCGCGCAGGGCCAGGTGTTGCATCCAGTCGCGGTAGCGGCCGCGCTCGGGGGCGGCGGTCCGCTCCTGCTGCAGCGCCCGCCAGCGCGGCAGAAAAAAGGCCTCCAGCAGTGCCATGCATTCCTGCTCGTCGCGCGCGGCCAGCATCTGGGTGTTCAGCTGGCGCCAGTCCTCGCCCGGCAGCAGCTGCTCGATCGCCACATAACGATCCAGCAAGGCGGACAGATCCAGGCCGGTCAGCGCATGCAAGGCCTCGGGTTGCAAGGCCACCATGAAGCTGCGAATACCGCCGTCCGAGCGGAAATGCACCGGCCGGCTGCGCGGGCCGCCGAGCAGGGCGCGGTGTTCGATGGGCCGCAGCGCGCCAGCCTCCAGCACCTCCCAGCCGCCGCCCTGCAGGGTCCAGGTCAGGCCGCACAGCGGGGTGGCGGCGAAGTGACTCTCGCGTTGTGCCTCGCTGAGCGAGCCGGCCACCCGCGTGGTATCGCGCCACAAGCAAGCCCGCAGGCAGCCGGACAGGGCCAGGCTGGGCACCAGCAGGCGGGCAACAGTGTCGGGGTGGCGATCGGCAGGCATGGCGGAAGTGTAGGCAGGCGCGGGACAGGCTCGCGCGGCCGAGAGCGCTGGGCCCGGACGGTGACACCCTGCCGAGTCGATGGCGCTCTGCGCACACGCCCAGGGCCATGTCGAATTCGTTCAAGACCGGGGTCTGCCGCCTGCGCATCATGCGCGCCATGGACAAGAGCAATCAGCCCGAAACTTCCTTCATGGCCACCCAGGCCGCCCAGGCCACCTCCCCATCAAGGGCGGCGCGGCCGCCCGGCCCGGCCGGCATCGGCTTTCAGCAGATGCGCGCCATGCGCCGGGACTATCTCGGCACGGTGGGAGGCTGGCACCAGCGCTGGGGCGATGTGGTGCAGCAGCGCCTGATGGTCTACCGCGACTACAGCTTTTTGCACCCCGAGCATGTGCGCGAGCTGCTGGTGGCTTCGCACGAGCAGCTGATCCGCTGGCAGCGCGCGACCGAGATCTTTGCTTCGGCCCATGGCCAGAGCGTGCTGGTGGCTGAAGGAAGCGCCTGGAAGCGCCAGCGCCAGATGCTACAGCCGGGCTTTGCGCCCAAACGGGTGGACGCCCTGCTGCCGCTGATGGTGGCGGCCGGACAGCAGGCCCTGCAGCGCTGGCAAGGCGCCGGCCGCGAGGCCTTCGGTTTCGAAGCCGCCATGACCCAGCTGACCATGGAGGTGATTCTGCGCAGCCTGTTTTCGCGCAGCGACGAGGCTCAGGGCCGCGCTGCCGCCGAGGCCGTGCATGTGCTCAGCGTGGTGGCCATGGGCGAGTTCTACTGGCCCGTCAGCAGCCCGCTGTGGGCGCCCTGGAAAGCCCCCAAGCGGCGTGCCCTGGCGACGCTGGATGGCTTCATCCGCCGCGAGCTGGCGCGCCGCCGCGAGGACGACACGCCGCACGAGGACCTGCTGGACATGATGATCCGGGCCCGCGACCCCGGGGGCCGCGGTTTTGACGAAGGCGGCCTGCGCGATGAATGCATGACCACCTTTCTGGCCGGCCACGAGACCACGGCCGCCGCGCTCACCTGGTGGGGCTGATGCATGGCCAGCCACCCGCAGGAGCAGCAGGCGATTGCTGAGGAGCTGGACCATGTGCTGGCCGGGCGTGCACCCACGGCGACCGATCTGCCCCAATTGCCGCGCCTGAGCCGCAGCATCAAGGAGACCTTGCGCCTCTACCCGCCCGGCGCCGCCCTGCTCACGCGCATTGCCAGCACGCCGGTGCGCGTGGCCGGCTTCGAGATCCCGCCCGGGGCCATGATCCGCCTGACCCCGGCGCTGACGCAGCGCGACCCGCGCTGGTTCCAGGAGCCCGAGGCCTTCCGCCCCGAGCGCTTCGATCCCGGCAGCGGCCATGGCGAGATCCCGCGCGGTGCCTACCCTGCCCTTCGGCGCCGGCCCGCGCGTCTGCCTGGGCAGCCATTTCGCCACGACCGAAATGATGGTGATCGGCGCCTTGATCCTGCAGCACCACCGCCTATGCCCGGTGCCAGGGCTGCCAGCACCCACGCCGCGCTTGGACATCACCTTGCGGCCCAGCCGGCCGCTGCAATTGCAGCTGGAGCGTCGTCGCTGAACACCCAGCCCGCGAACCATCGGGGCTGATGACGCAGCAGTCAACGCGCGAAGTCCACCTCGCCGATCGGCAGCTGCGGCGCCTCCCAGCGGTAGCGCGGGTCGAGCACATTGCGTGCCGGCTCCATGCCGGGCCATTCGATGCGCAGGAGCTCGGCCAGCGTCCAGCCCGTCCAATCGGCCCGAAACGGCTGCTGGCCGCTGCCCGGGGCAAAGGCTTGCGGCGTACGCCACAGCATGGCCGGGATCCGATAGCCCGCTTCGGTGCCGGGGCTGTGACCGGCATGGTCGATGCGATGTCCGACCTCCTGCCCATGGTCCGACAGATACATCCAGGCGGCCTCGCCGCCCGCCGGCACATGGCGCCTGAGCATTCGCAAGGTCTCGGCAACCACCCCGTCGTGATAGTGAATGACTGCGTCATAGTCCTGCCGCTGTTCGCGCAACCAGACGGGACGCTGCTGACGCTGCATCTCGCGCTCCACCGCATCGCCACCCTGCTCGAAAGGCCGAAGTGCCTCGGGCGCGCGCAAGCGGTAATGCGGGTGCGCGCCCAGAAGATGGAGCACGATCAGCTTGCGGGGCGCGGAGCGATCGGCCAAAGCCTCCTCCAGGGAGTCCAGCAGTTCGCCGTCCAGCATGGATGAAGAGCGCCCCGGCTCGCGATTGATCATCTCGACGGTGTCGGCCAGCTGGGCATGCTGCTGCTCGATGGCGAGGTCGTCATGGTTGCTCATCCACCAGACGCGGTAGCCGGCTGCGCGAGCCAAAGCCAGGATGTGACCCGGCGCAGGCGCCGCCGAGCCAGGCTGTGCCGCCATGCTGCCGCCGAAGCTGAACAGGCCGTCGAGCGCCGCCACCGTCGTGGCCTGCACCGACCAGGCGTGAGGCAGCACCAGCAATCGTGCGCCCTCTTCGCGGCTCAAGGCCTGCAACTGCGGGGTGGTCTCGCGTGGATAGCCATACAAGCTCATATTGTCTCGGTTGACACTGTCGGTCAGCACCAGCACCACCGTCGAAGACTCAGCGCCCAAGGCGCGCACGCCGGACGCCCGGGCCTGTTCCAGCAGGAGCTCACGCTGCTGGCTCTGGTCAGACCAGTTCATGCGCAGGGTCTCGACCGACACCGCCCAATGTGGCCAGAAGGCCGCCGGGTGATGGCGCCGCCAGGGCTTGCTGGCATGGGCCACACAGCACAGCAGCAGCAGGCCCAGCCACAGCCAACGCGAGCCGGTCCCCAGCGGGCGGGGCGGCTGCTGGCTGGCCAGGCGAACCAGGCTGAGCAGCAGGCCCAGCGCCAGCAAGAGCGCCACCAGACCCGGCCACCATTGAGCCCCCTGAGCCATCAGGTACTCCAGGGCCTCGCGCGGGCTGGTGTTGGCTGCAGCGGTGAGCACCAGGGTGCTGTCCGGCACGGCCGCATAACGCTGGCGCAGATAGGCCCGCAAGAAGCCATCGAGCAGAAAAGCCCCGAGCAGCAACGCCACACCAACAGGCGCAACCGCCGCCACGAAGGGCTGCGCACCGGCCAACGCAGCCAGATCAGGCCGGGCAGGGCCAGCAGCAGCATCTGCGGCACGCGCAGGCCTTCATGCCCCAGGCTGGCCGACAGCAAGAGCAAGGCGGCCAAAGCGGCAATGCCGACAGACGGGCGGCGCCGAAGCAGTTCGGCGAACCAAACTCGCATCGGAAGGAAGATGTTCATAGCAAGGGGCGAAGGCCTCGGGGTCTTGGATGGTAAAGCGCCTGATCGTCCGCTTGAGCTGGGCCACAGGAGCCCGGGACCTAGCCCGGGACATTGCCGTGACCGAACGATGACCTGTCGATCGGGTGCCGTGCTGCTGCAACGCTGCATGCGGGCAAGCCACTAGGCCGCAGCGCGCGGCCCTCGTTAGCATCGTTTCCTTCCCAGGGACTCAGGAGCGACAGACGATGAACCGCCAAATTCTCAAGGCCACCATGCTTGCCGTAGCGCTGGGCCTCTCGGCCGTCGCCAGCGTGCCCGCCCAAGCCGCAGCCCTGCGCTGGGCGGCCCAGAACGACATCCTGACGCTGGATCCCCACTCACAGGACCACAACACCTCCAACACCATCGGTGCCCACATCTACGAGGGCCTGACCCGCCTGGATGCCAAGTACCAGGTCGAACCCTCGCTGGCCACCAAATGGACCTACCTCTCGCCCACCCAGGTGCGCTTCGAGCTGCGCCAGGGCGTCAAGTTCCATGACGGCAGCGCCTTCACGGCCGACGACCTGCTGTTCAGCTTTGAGCGCATCCGCCAACCCCTGGGCACCAAGCAGACCTACGTGTCGGGCATCAAGGAGATCAAGAAGATCAACAGCCACACCGTGGACCTGATCCTCGAAGCGCCCACGCCCATGCTGCTGACCAACCTCAGCAACTTCTCCATCATGAGCAAGGCCTGGGCGAGC
>Ga0187843_10000675_pt1 | contig 23224 bp, 20 predicted proteins | sample SpaLakP09_SKY_43_FD_134516 | JGI IMG/M metagenome (GOLD analysis project Ga0187843, IMG submission 134516) | Oligotrophic lake water microbial communities from Sparkling Lake, Wisconsin, USA - SP09_SKY_43 | ecosystem: Environmental > Aquatic > Freshwater > Lake | place: USA: Sparkling Lake...
CGCAATCTTACGGGCTATCTCCCCCGCCTCGCCGAAAGGCAATGCGCGCCCGTAGCTCAGCTGGATAGAGCATCAGACTACGAATCTGAGGGTCGGACGTTCGAATCGTTCCGGGCGCGCCATATCTTCCAAAACCCAAGCGGTTTCAGGAAGTTGAAGCTTATCAAGCCTTTTTGAACCATTTGCCACGCAAAACGGGTGTGCAAAATGGGGCGCCGAATGCAGTATTTGGAGCTTATCAAAAAGACCGGCGCTTACCGGTTTCGGCGGGGCATACCCGCGCATCTGGCCAAATACTTCCCCACCCGTGGCGTGGTGTGGCGAGAACATCTGAACACCAAGGACTATGACGAGGCGCGGCTTTTGTGCCTTGAGGTTAGCGCCAAGGTCGAAGGCATTTTTCAGCAGGCTGAGGCGCGATACGATGCCGACAACGGTGTCGGGTCGGCGGTAGCTCCGGCGGTGTCTGTTCAATTTTTGAAGCGCTTAGCGAACTATTGGCGTGAAGCCGAGCGAAGCCGCAGAGCTCAGCTTCTTGTCGTAGGCGATGTGATGCCGGGCTGGTCGGAGTTCATCGCCGAGGTCCAGCTCGTGGGTCTGCCAAACTCCAAGAAAGATAGTGAGCTCCCCCAAAGCTTACGAGACTGGTACAATTCTATCAGTGATAAAAAAAGAGAGTCGCCCGAAGAATTCATGGGAAGACTGGGCAGTGAACACGCCTATATCTGTAGAGTAATCGAAGAAATTACACATGCAGAAGGACTTCTTATTGATGAGCATCATCCCTCGCACGGAATTTTGTGGAAGCTCATCAGGGATGCGTGGATCGATGTTCTCGAAAGCGAGCTGCGCTGGAGGTTCGCCGACCTTGACGACATACCCACGGAAGAACCGCCACCGCGCCCATCAGCGCCACCTCGCAAGCCGGAACCGGAGTCAGTGCCCGTTCCCAACGCGCCGCAGCCACGTTCGGCTGAACATCAGGTAAGTCCTGAAAATCCACTATTCAGTGAGGCGTTTGATGTTTGGCTGCGTTTGAACAAACCATCCAAGCGCACAGAAGGTGAAGCCAAGACAGCGCTCCGACAGTTCAATCAGATGCACGGCGATTTGCCCGTTCGCTCGATTTCAAAAGCCCACGCTCGTGCCTTCCGCGACGTTCTCGCCTTGGTGCCGAAGAACCTACCGGCCAAACTGAGGCTTCTTCCCCTTCAAAAGCTGGTCGAGGTTGCGAAGGGGGAGGTCAGGGCCCCGCAAACCGTAAACAAGACCATGAACCTGCTCAGCGCGATTCTGAGCTGTCAAAGCAAGGAGGGGGCTTTCGATCACCTTCCTTGGTCGAACCCATTTTCAGTCCTCCTGCCGGTCGAAGCCGATGACGAGGATAACTATGAGCCCCTCAATGACACAGACTTGCGTGCCCTCTTTGGGTCGCCAGTCCTGTCGGGCGGACATCGCCCCAAGCAGGGGCGCGGCGAAACGGCATTTTGGGCGCCGCTACTCGTGCTTTTCCATGGCACCCGCAGGCAAGACGTCCTCCAACTTTTCGTTCGAGATATCGTCACTGATCCGGACACGGGAATTGTGCTGATCGACGTGAATCGAGACGACGGAAAGAAAGTCAAGAATGAGGAATCCGTTCGGCAGATACCGCTGCATCCTGTGGTCGTCGAACTTGGGTTTCTTGATTGGCTTGCCAAGCGCAAGGCCGAGGTGGGACCAGACGGAAGTCTCTGGCCGGGATTCGAGGATCGGGCAAAATTAGATGGCCGGATCAATCGCTGGAGTAAGTGGTTTAACGAATACCTTGCGCTTCACGTGGTCGATCATCCGCGTAAGAAGCTTCATAGTCTAAGAGGTACGTTCAAAAGAGTGGGCCGAGGGTGTGGTGTTGCTGATCCTATTCTTGATAAAATATGCGGCCATGCTGTAGGCGGAGTTGGTGCGAATTACGGCAGAAGCAAACGTAAGAATGGTGGCCGGGATTCGGGATATCCGTTGCACGTTATTGCTTCAGAAGTCGGACGTGTACGATTTGAAGGGCAAGATTCAATTTCCATTAGTACGAAATATATGTGAATATTTGTAAAGCTGCTTTACGTGATACATTTTATTATGGTCGGGAGAATCTATTGCCGCAATACGTAGTTGTGTTCGATCTTGAAACTATCCCCGACCTTGAAGCCGTTTCTCGCATCAATGGTCTGGTCGAGCACGACGACGCGGTAGCTGAGGGGATCATCGGCGAGAAGTTCCCGAAGTTGCCGCTGCACAAGATCGCCTGCATCGGCGCCGTCATCGCCGAGCGGCTGGATGACCACTGGGCTATGCGGTCGCTGGGCGCTCCACACATGGGGGAGCGATCCGAGGCCGACCTGATCTCGGCCTTTTCCGAGCGCTTGGAATCACTTCGTCCTACCCTCGTCAGCTTCAACGGTCAGGGGTTTGATCTTCCTGTCCTGCGCTACCGGGCGATGGTCAATTCCATTCCGGCACCGGGGCTGCATGCACGGTATTACAAACGCTATGACGAGAGTGCCGTCGATCTCTGCGACGTGCTGGGCTCGTACAGCAGCGGCGCTAAGGCCAAGCTCGACGAGCTGTGCCGTGTATTGGGGTTGGCTGGTAAGCCTGATGGCGTCGATGGTTCCGAGGTTGCAGCCTATGTGAAGGCGGGGCGGATCGCGGAAGTGGCCGAGTACTGCGAAACGGACTGCGTGAACACTTACAGGGTCTGGCTAAGGTACGAACTGTTCCGTGGCGGATTGCAGCCAGACGAATTCCGGCGGAGCGAAGCGGCGCTGGCCGATTTTATCAGGGCACGGGTGGTCGAGAAACCGCACCTTGCGTTCTTGATCGACGATCTGGACCGGGCTGGCGCGACGGAAGGCTAATCGTGGTTCCCGGCCGAAACGCTCGCCATGTAGGTCTCGAAAGCTGCGAGGCTATCGTCTGACGGGTTGTGCTCTTGAAAGGCAGCCACGCGATTGTCGCTCACCGTTGAGTTCCCGTGGGACAGATCGCAGTTGAACAGGTCGATCTGAGGGGCTGGTCCGCTGACCTTTGCTTCATTGAGTTCGAAATTGGCAGCGCGCACGGCCGCCCTCAGTTCGTCGAAGGCGCGTGTCAGGTCGCCCCGATCATCGGCCGATATCGCGATGTCATCGAGATATACAGATCGCATTATGTTGGCTGGAAGGTCGTGAATGGCTGTGCCCAGAGCCGATTTCCGGAGGGCGAGGGTTGCCAGCAATGGTGACTGGGGAAAGCCATAAGGCAGTGCGAAGCGCGGCTCGATGTAGGGGTTGCGGACGGTTGACCACTTCGAATAGTGCTCCGCCCGAGGCACACCGATTTCCTTGAGAACCGATTTCACGCGGTTGCGTGACACTGAATAGAAGAAATTCTTGAGATCGAGCCGAGCGAAAAAGTGGTGTTCGCGATGTGCATGTAGCGCAGCGACGTGGGCGCCCTTTGAGAAGTGGTAGTAATGAGGTTCGAAATGGACACGCCCAGTGACCAATTCCCGGATTTCGTCAGCGATCTTACGCCCGCGTGCAGAGGGCACGAAAACGGGCTTCCCTTTGTCGTTCTTGAATGAATAGACGAAGTTTTCGAACGTTACGGCCATAGTTGACGACCTCACCCAGCACTTTGATCAGAGCCACGGCTGCCTTTAGGGCGGCCGTAACCAGATTCAAAATCTGGGTGAGGTCTTTGAGACGAATTTTCTTCATCGCAAGACTCCATCGCTGGCTCCGGCAAACTGCAACTCCGCATACGCGAAGTCGTCAACTGAGAGGTCGTTTGGCGTGTAGGCCAGCGTCTCGAAGCAAGGGAAGCCGGGAGGCCGTTAAGCCGGGTTTCCGATACGGGGTAGAGGTGCAGGCTATCGCCGAAGCTCGACTAACGTAGAGAGCGTCTGGCAGCCCTGCAAGACCGTCATCGTTGCACCAATGCGGTCTGCGCTCCGCGCTAAGCTGCTATGGCACCGCGACCGCCGGGGAGGGCGCGATACAACGTGCTTGCCGCAACGCCTACCTGCGCGGCCACTTCGGCGACCGTGAGATTACCGTCCGCGATCAGGGCGCGCGCAACCTTGATTTTGGTATCGTCCAGCGAGCGAGGGCGACCGCCGACGCGGCCACGGGCGCGGGCGGCGGCAAGGCCGTGTCGCGTTCTCAATTTTATGATGTCATTTTCTGCCTGATTAAGGGCTGCGAGCATGTTCACCCAAAGCCGTCCGGTCGGGGAGCATGTCTCGATGTTTTCAGTGAGCGAATGCAGGCCGATCTCGCGGGCGTTAAGGTCGTCCACGATGTCGATGATCTGGCGGATATTCCTACCGAGTCGCGATAGCGCGAAAACAACGAGCGTGTCGCCGGGGCGAAGGTATTCAAGTGCCTTGGACAGTTCAGGCCGGTCGGTTCGCGTACCAGAGACGGTTTCGAGGAAGATGCGCTCGCAGCCCGCCTTTTCCAGAGCGTCGACTTGTAGGGCATGATCCTGAGATGACGTCGATACGCGACTGAAACCAATCTTCATTCAACCTCCTAAAACTCAATGGGCCCATCTCAATCGGGACAATGCTTTTAGGATATAGTATTGGGAAGGTTTTGTCTTCAAAATAGTGTCGTTTTAAGGTGCCTGTTTCAAAAGCTAATACCGAACATATTCGAGAACGCTGTAGCAGGGCGTCCAAGGATTTCAGTCGTGGCTCGTGATCCAGAATCTGTCCAGACATCGAGGCCGTGAAGGCGGAGCGCTACAATGGCGATCATCAGTGACGACCACGTTGAATGGATGGTTGTGCATCGCCTTGGCGAACTGCTGGAGCGGCCACCGCAAAGCCCGCACGATGTGACGCAGACCTACTCGCACTTCTCTTCGATCCTGTGCTGGACATGTCAGAGGATGCGCGCTCCCGATCAAGTTGATCTGATCTGGCAAGGGCTAAGCGCCGAGCTGGCGACCAATGAGTTTCTGAAGTTGGAGCAGGTCGAGCTGGAGCTACGTGGTAGTCCGGCTACCCACGATCTTTCGACCCTACCGGCCAGCCGCTTTATCGTGGCGCTCCGAAATGCGGTCGGCCATGGCGACGACCGCCGCATTCGTCCCCTTCACAACGCCGTCTCAGGAGCGGACCGGCGCCTTGTCGGGTTCTCATTCGATCTCGACATTTGGGATGACAGGGAAACCCCTGACAAGAATGCCACTCCGCGTTGGGGGCGCTGGACGGCGTCACTGTCGAGCATGGAAATGCGGCGGATCGGTATGCTTCTGGCCAAGCGGTTCTGCGAGCACATGAGCCAAGACTTCCAGAACGAGGCAAAAAGGCACGCAAAGGTGATGTAGCGGGCCATGCGTCCGTAGTTGGCGTATCTCTGCCCAAAAGGTCTCGGGGATCGCGTCAACCATGCCTTGCTCCGCTTGGCGCGATGCGGGAGATTGACCGCCATAGTTGAGGGGAAGTTGCGTGAACGGACATTCGGAGAAGGTCGCCTTCATCTGGTCGGTCGCTGAGCTTCTGCGCGGCCCTTATAAGCCGTTCGAGTATGGCAAGGTGATCCTGCCGCTGGTCGTTCTGAGACGCCTTGATTGCGTCCTCGAGCCGAGCAAGCAGGCCGTCCTTGAAAAGGCCAAGACCGTGCCCGCTTCGGCGACCGCCGTTATGCGCGAGACAATTCTCAACGGCGCCGCAGGGCAAAGCTTCCACAATCTGTCGCCCTACACGTTCGCCCGCCTGAAAGCTGAGCCGGATCAGCTCGAAGTGAATGTGATGAGCTACCTCAACGGTTTCTCGTCCAACATCCGCGACATCTTCATCGACCGGTTCGAGCTTCCCGCCCAGATCGCGCGGCTCGAACGCTCGAACCTTCTCTTCCTCGTCCTGTCCAAGTTCGCCGAGATCGATCTCCACCCGGATCGGGTTTCGAACTTGGCGATGGGCTACATCTTCGAGGAATTGATCCGGCGGTTCTCGGAACAATCGAACGAGACGGCGGGGGAGCACTTCACGCCCCGCGAGGTCATCCGGCTGATGGTCAACCTCCTGCTTGTCGAGGACTCCGAAGCCCTCGCCACGTCGGGCGCCATCCGCACTATCTATGACCCCGCCTGTGGAACCGGCGGCATGTTGTCCGTCGCTGAAGAGTATCTCCGGGAACACAACTCAGCGGCTAAACTTGTTCCCTTCGGGCAGGAACTCAACCCTGAGAGCTATGCTGTCTGCAAGTCGGACATGTTGATCAAGGGACAGAGCACCGACAATATCGGCTTTGGCAATTCGTTTACTGAGGACCGCTTCCCCGACAAGCGATTTGACTACTGCATCTCTAACCCGCCGTTCGGGGTGGAGTGGAAAGCGGCAGAGACAGCTGTTGTTGAAGAGCACGAGCGGTTGGGACTGGCGGGCCGTTTCGGTGCTGGTCTCCCTCGTATTTCCGACGGATCACTGTTGTTCGTTCAACATATGATCTCGAAGTTCCGCAACGACGGCGGCACATCTCGTCTGGCCGTTGTGCTCAACGGCTCGCCGCTGTTCACAGGCGGCGCGGAATCTGGCGAAAGTGAAATCCGACGTTGGATCATCGAAAACGACTGGCTCGAAGCCATCATCGGTCTGCCCGATCAGCTTTTCTATAACACGGGCATCTCTACTTACCTTTGGATCATCACCAACAAGAAATCGGCTCAACGCAAAGGCAAGATTCAACTGATCGATGCTACGACGATGTTTGAAAGGATGCGTCGCAGTCTCGGCAAAAAGCGCAACCAAATCAGTGATGCACAGATAGCCGATATCACCCGTCTGTTCGGCGAGATGGCTCAAACCGAGAATTCCATGGTCTTCGACAACGAGGACTTCGGCTACTTAAGGATCACTGTCGAACGCCCGCTACGACTCAACTTCGCCATCACTCCAGAGCGGATCGAGATCGTCGAAAAGCAGGGTGCCTTTGCGGGCCTCGCCAAGAGTCGGAAGAAGGGGCGTGAGGCCGAGATGGAGATTGCTGAGGGGCGAAAGCTTCAAGATGCGATCAGGGCGGTGCTGGTCTCGCTGACGTCTCAGGAAGTCTGGAAGAACCGCGAGGCGTTCTCGGTCAAGCTGAAGTCAGCGTTCAAACAGAACAAGGTCAAGGCTCCGGGGCCTGTGGTGAAGGCGGTGCTGGTAGGTCTATCAGAGCGGGACGAGACGGCGGAGGTCTGCGGCACCGCCAGTGATCCTGAATGCGATGCAGACCTGCGCGACACCGAGAACGTGCCGCTGAAGGAAGACATCCACGACTACTTCCAGCGCGAGGTGCTTCCGCATGTTCCTGATGCGTGGATCGATGAAGGCAAGACTAAGAAGGGATACGAAATACCGTTCACGCGCCTCTTTTACCGATACACGCCGCCTCGGCCGCTGGACGAAATCGACGCTGACCTGAAGCGGCTTAGCGGCGAGATACAGGCAATGCTGCGGGAGATCGCGGCGTGAGCACCATTTCTTTACCGCCGCTACCAACCGGGTGGGAACAGAAGCGCCTTCGCTTCGTAGCTGCAATCAATCCCTCGAAGACCGAGGTTTCCGATCTCGACCCGGACACCGAGGTCTCGTTTGTGCCGATGGAAGTTGTCGGGGAGGACACCTCTCTGGACGCATCGATGACGAAACCCATTTCGGAGGTGGTCAGCGGCTATACCTACTTTCGTGACGGCGACATACTGGTCGCCAAGATCACACCTTGTTTCGAGAACGGGAAGGCAACGCTCGCAAAGCATTTGGTGGGCGGCGTGGGCTTCGGCTCTACCGAATTCCATGTCATCCGACCCGGTTCTCGTGTGGATGCTCGGTTCTTATTCTATGCAATTCGTTCGAGTATGTTCCGAGATTTCGGAACGGCCAGCATGTATGGCGCGGGCGGCCAGAAGCGAGTTCCAACAGAATTCGTTGCGGACTTCCCGCTGCCGTTGCCATCAATCTCTCAACAAAGTGCCATTGCTGACTACCTCGACCGCGAAATCGCCAAGATTGATGCTCTTATCGTCAAGAATGAGGACCTAATTCATCAGGTCAATGAGAGCCGATCCTCCATCATATATAAAACAATAACCCGTGGCATTGATCCTAAAGTAGAGTTTGCCGATTCCGGATTAATCTGGCTCGGTGATATTCCCAGCCACTGGTCAGTTAAGCCTCTAAAGTATCTCGTCAGGTTTGCCAGCGGCGGAACTCCCAACAAGGAGACTCCCGCTTTTTGGGGCGGCGGCATACCTTGGGTGTCGCCGAAAGATATGAAACGCGCGGTCATCGACTCGTCGGAGGACACGGTTTCCGAGGCGGCTCTTCAATCAACGAACCTATCGCTTCAGCCAACCGGGTCTGTTCTGATCGTCGTAAGGGGCATGATCCTCGCCCGCTATGTCCCCGTGGCTGAGAACTCCGTTCCAGTCACGATCAATCAGGACATGAAGGCGATGTTGGTCAATGGAGGCAACCTCACCTCATTCATTCGTTACTACCTATCTAACATTCCCAACGTGCTATCCACGCTGATCGAAGAAGCCGGGCACGGAACCAAAACACTGCGAACTGAACTTCTCGCCGCAGTACCAGTGCCTGTTCCGCCGCCGCACGAGCAGGCGGACATCGTGCGTTTCATTGAGCGAGAGGAACGGCGAGCCGACCTGCTCATCGATGCGTCCCGCCAGTTTATTGCCCGTTTGAAAGAGCGCCGTTCAGCCCTTATCACTGCCGCAGTTATGGGCCAGATTGCTGTGACCAGCGCAGCCGTTCAGTCTTCGGCCTCCGTCTCCGCCAACGACAACCGCCAAGTCATGCGTGTTGTCGTGGGTGCTGAGATCGTTGCGCGGAACGGATCGGCAAAGGCGTTTGGACGGGTGAAGCTCCAAAAACTGCTGTATCTCGCCGAGATTCACACGGGTGTTCACGAGCTTGCAGGAAGCTACCTGCGCGAGGCGGCTGGGCCGTTAGCCCGTGACCTCTTGTCCAACACCGAGCGCGGGATGGCGGCGGCTGGCTACTACAGCACTGTGGCGCCACAGAACGAGGGCGATGGCTACACCTATTCGCGTCTCGGCAAGGCCGGTGCCCACCGCGATCAGTTCGTTGCCCTACTGGGGGACCGCGCTAATGCACTGACAAAATTGATCGACCTTCTGAAGGACTACGACACCAGAGCGGTTGAGGCTGTCGCCACGCTCTATGCGGTCTGGAACGATGCCTTGCTCGACGGCGAGGCACCTGACGAGGGCCGGATTGTTCAGGGGGTGCTCGAAGAGTGGCACCCCGAGAAAAAGGGCAAGTTCACGCCCGCCGATCTGAAACATTGGCTCGCTTGGATGAAACGAAACGGCTTGGTCCCAACTGGCTCCGGCTCCCGCACCCAACTCGACCGCCTCTTCGTGTGAGCCTCAGATGACCGTGAGTCACAACGAAAACGCATTCGAGGCGGCCATCGAACACAGTCTGCTTTCGGTCGGCGGTTACCGGCAGGGCGACTCTGCCCAGTTCGTCGCCTCCCTCGGCCTCACGCCGTCGCTGATCGTCGAGTTCCTGCGCGACAGCCAGCCCAAGGAATGGGCGCGGCTGGAAACGATCCATGGTGCCATGGCGGCGGCGAAGGCGGTCGCGCTGATCGCCAAGGAACTCGACAATCGCGGCACGCTGGATGTGCTCCGGCACGGTGTCGTCGATCACGGGGTGAAGCTGCGGCTGGCCTTCTTCAAACCGGCGACGACGCTGAATCCTGAGGCTCAGGCCCTATACGACAAGAACATCCTGACCATCACCCGTCAGGTTCACCACAGCGTCGCCAACCCTGCCCTGTCGATGGATGTGGTGTTGAGCGTCAACGGGCTGCCGGTCGCCACGGCTGAGCTGAAAACGCCCTTCACGAGCCAGACGGTCGAGCACGCCAAGTGGCAGTATCGGAACGACCGCAACCCCAATGACCCGCTGCTCCGGTTCAAGACGCGGTGCCTCGTTCACTTTGCCGTCGATCCCGATCTGGTGTTCATGACCACCAAGCTCGCGGGCAAGAGCACGTTCTTCCTGCCCTTCAACAAGGGCAAAAACCACGGTGCCGGAAACCCCGACAACCCGACCGGCTACAAGACCGCCTACCTTTGGGAAGAGGTCTGGGCGAAGGATCGTTGGCTCGACATTCTGGCGCGGTTCGTCCACTTCCAGCGCACGGTTGATCGCGATGGACGGGTGAAAGAGGGGATCATCTTCCCCCGCTACCACCAACTCGACGCCGTCTCGAAGGTGTTGGCCGATGTCCGCGCCAAGGGCGTGGGCCAAAACTACCTGATCGAGCATTCCGCCGGATCGGGGAAGTCGAACTCCATCGCGTGGCTGGCTCACCGGCTGTCCAATCTCCACGACGCGGCGGATCAGCCGATCTTCTCGTCGGTGATCGTCATCACGGACCGTCTGGTGCTCGATAAGCAGCTTCAGGAAACGATCTACCAGTTCGAGCACAAGCAGGGCGTCGTCCAGAAAATCGACTCCGACTCCACCCAGCTTGCCAACGCCCTGAACACCGGCGTTCCGATCATCATCAGCACCATCCAGAAGTTCAGCTTCATTCTGGAAAAGGTCGCCGCGTCGGGCAGCCGTCGCTACGCCGTCGTCGTTGACGAGGCACACACATCGCAGACTGGCAGCAGCGCGACGAACCTGAAGAAGGCATTGGCGGCGACATCGCTGGAAGGCGCCGAGGCTGCCGAAGTCACCGACGAAGAGGACACCGAAGATCGGATTCTGAAGGAAATCCGGTCCAAGGGCAGACAGCCGAACATCAGCTTCTTCGCCTTCACCGCTACACCGAAGAAAAAGACCGTCGAACTGTTCGGCACCACGGGCGCCGATGGCGTTCCGCGCGCCTTCCACCTCTACGCCATGCGTCAGGCCATCGAGGAAGGCTTCATCCTCGACGTGTTGGCCAACTACACGACCTATTCGACCTACTACCGGTTCGAGAAGGCGATGGACGACGACCCCGAGGTCGATAAGTCCAAGGCTAAGCGCGCGCTCGCCCAGTATGCCTCGCTCCACCCCCACAACCTCGCCCAGAAGGCGGAGGTGATGATCGAGCACTACCGCGCACACACACGCCACAAGATCGGCGGCCGGGGCAAGGCAATGGTGGTCACGCGGTCGCGGCTCCACGCCGTCCGCTACAAGAAAGCCTTCGAGGATGTGATCGCCGCCAAGGGATACACCGGCCTCGGCGTGCTGGTAGCGTTCTCGGGCACGGTCACCGACGACGGCGACGAGGTGACCGAAGTCGGCATGAACGGCTTTGGCGAAGCCGAGCTGCCAGACCGGTTCGAGTCAAAAGACTTCCACTTCCTGATCGTGGCCGAGAAGTATCAGACCGGGTTCGACCAGCCGTTGCTCCATACGATGTATGTGGACAAAAAGCTGAAAGACCTGAAGGCCGTCCAGACCCTCTCGCGGCTAAACCGCACCTGTGCGGGCAAGGAGGACACGTTCGTCCTCGACTTTGAGAACAAGGCCGAGGACATCCGCGAGGCGTTCAAGCCCTACTACGAACAGCCCGAGATCGACGAGCCGACCGATCCTAACCAGCTATACCTGCTCAAGACCCAGCTTGATGCCTTCCAGTTCTACTGGGGGCAGGAGGTGCTGGATTTCGCCAAGGTGTTCTACAAGCCCGTCGCCAAGCAGGTCCCTGCTGATCAGGGCAAGCTCCACGCCGCCATCGACCCCGCCGTCCAGCGGTTCACGGATGAGCCCGACGAGGAGCGGCGAGAAGAGTTCCGCCACCTGCTCGACACCTACATTCGTCTCTACGGCTTCGTCAGCCAGATCATGCCGTTTGAGGACACGGACTTGGAGCGGCTCTACAGTTACCTGCGGCTTATGCGGACCAAGCTGCCGCGCCGCGAGGGCGGGGGCATCCTCGATCTCGAAGACGACGTGAACCTCGCCTTCTACCGCCTGACGCGGACGTTTGAGGGCTCTGTGAGCCTCAATGCGGGCGACACTGGCGTGCTCACCGGCGTCCAAGATGTCGGGACCGGCAAGGCTAAGGAAGAGGCGTTCTCACCGCTTTCGGCGGTCATCACCATCATCAACGACAAGTTCGGCACCGACTTCGACGAGAACGACAAGCTGTTCTGGGATCAGGTCAACAACGACCTGTCCAAGGATGATGCGCTGACCCAGCAGGCCCGAACCAACGACCTCGACAACTTCCGCCACGCCTTCGATCCGAAGGCGATCAACGCCGTTCTGGGCCGCTCAGAGCGCAACACGCACACGTTTGAGCAGTTCATGGCCGACGACGACATGCGTCGGATGCTGCTCTCCGCGCTGGCGGCGGAGTTTCACGCGAACGCACGGCGGCCGGAGGCGTGACTACCCGTTTGAGGCTGAGCTTTCCCGGATCACTCTATCCAGCCGGTCCTTGGCCATCTGGTAGTATCCGGCGTCCCGCTCGATGCCCACGAACTGACGCCCTTCCAATTGGGCTGCGATAGCCGTGGTGCCTGACCCGAAGCAGCAATCCAGCACGGTGTCGCCGGGGTTAGTATAGGTGCGAACGAGGTAGCGCATCAGTTCGAGCGGCTTCTGAGTCGGATGGATTGGCTTGGTCTCGGACGGGTAGCGAAGGACCGATGTCGGGTAGTTCGTGAGGGTCTGATTTCGCCCATGGCCCCTAATCTGATAGCAGGGGCGGTAGATCGGACTGAGGGTGTTACGGCCGCCTGTGTCGGCCAGCGTGTCACCGTTCATGATTCTGCTGCGGGAACGAAGCGGTCGTTCAAGCTCGGCCAGACCTTGTGGGTTGTAGGTCATGTTGCGCGCAGTCTGGTGGGTCTTGCCCGATACTATAGTACCGGGGCTAAATACGAGAATGTCCTCGTGTTTTTTAAGGTGCCTTTTACTTGCTTGTAGAAAGCCGGTCGCGCGGCTCTTTTCCCAAACCAACGAATACTTGAACCAATCACGATTGCTGATCACCAACTCTGAGGTGAAAGGCTGACTTGCCGTAAGGATCACGGCGCCGGTGGGCTTTAACACCCGCCGGAACTGCTCCCAAAGCGGTGCAAGGGGAATTGCCTCATCCCATGCCAAATTTGTCAACGAATACGGCAGGTCAACGATGACCGCGTTGATCGAATGGTCTGGCAGCGTGGGCAAGACGTCCATGCAATCGCCGAGGATCAGCCGTGCGCGGTGTTGAGGCGCGAGCTGCGGCACAAGGGCCATGTCCAGCCCCAGCGCGCCGGTCGCCAGAAATAGACTTCGCAGATTTCCCTGACCGCGCTCGATTTGGATAATCGTCGGCTTGCTGACGCCGATCAGCCCAGCGAGGCTTGCCTGATTAAGGCCTGCTGCTCGGCGCGCTTTGGCGATCCAGCGCCCCAAAGTCGTGTCGGCGGGCTTGCCTGAAGGGCGCTGCTCCAGCACCTCCAACACAGCGAGCATGGGGGAGACCGTGCCCTTGCCACGCTCGATGCCTTGGACGGTGGCAATGTCGATGCCAGCCGCTACTGCGAGGTTTTGCTGGGTGAACTTCCCGCGCTTTCGCGCCGCGCGGAGGCTTTGCCCGAAGGCTTCAAGCTCCCGATTTACGGTAGTTTCGTTGACCAGATTGGCGAAGTCGAAGGGCATGTTGGCGCCAGATTTACGGTAGAAACGTTTACCAAGAGATTGCTTTGGTGCGCTTGGAGCTTGGCCTTGCTGTGGTAGGGGCCGTCTCTGCAAATGATCAGGTTCCGGGTGGCCTCGGCGAGTAAGCGGTAAAATCAGCGATCAGGCCTGTCGCACTAAATACTGGTATGGAAATCTACCACTTTATGGCCCGTTCGGGCCTTTGCCAGTCTCGCCGCCAGCTTAGCGTCGAATGGTTCGAAATGGCTCCGAACTACGTCTGCATCTGCATGCGGGCAAACCGCCCCCCTTCCGATAGCGCCATGCTGACCCTGATCCGCAGGCTGATTGACCGTCGCCGCTACATCCTCGCCGCACATGTGCTGCGGATGCTGCTTTGGCCACACCAGCCGGATCGAAAGCTCCCATGGGGATCATGATGGACCCCCGGACCTCCGATGATCCCGAGTGCCCTCGGCAACCGCCCATCCCGACAGTGACCTGTTGGGTCGCAGCCGACTTTTCATGGAGTGGCATCGATCAGCACTCTCGAAAAGGTAGTCTGCTGCCGGGCTATCTGGACGCCTACGGCGATCACCTCCGTCGCCTTGGGCTGTTATCGAGCCATCCTTCATCCAAAAATCCGCCGCACGAGGGGTGATGGCACCCATGCGTCGGCGGCTGGGGTGCCGATAGCGCCATTGGCTCCAATAACTAATCTGGCCTGTTTTGCTCCCCCGACGCATGAAGTGCCACCTCCCGTGCCAACAACCCAAACCGGACCCGTGAGCGCTACCCTCCCGCAGGGTTCGACACTCGGTCTTCGTCAGGACCGCACGCGGGACCACGCCCCACAGTGGTGCTGGCACTGGTTGATGGCAGTGGAATAGGACCGGGTCGGCGTCGTTCTCGTCGGAAGAGGCAGATAGAAGGACAATCCTGCGCGGCTTGGTAACTCGCTGCCATAAGTTCGACTGCGTCAGAAACGGTCGTCGCGATGCGTGCGCGTGCTTCAGGCGGGTGGAATGCGGGTAGGGACGGCTCTAAGGTGCTCGCCATGAGCTACGACATCATTGGCGACATTCATGGCCACGCCGACCGGCTGGAGGCTCTTCTTGAGGAGCTTGGCTATCGGCACCGAAACGGCGCGTGGCGGCACCCCAGCCGCAAAGCCATCTTCGTAGGCGACTTCATTGATCGCGGACCGGGACAGCTTCGAACGCTGGAACTGGTCAGGGCAATGATGGACGCTGGATCGGCCCGAGCCACGATGGGCAATCACGAGTTCAACGCAATCGCTTGGGCGACACCAGACTCAGAAAACGAGGGGCATCATCTGCGGCCTCGCCATGGAGACAAGGGCGAGAAAAACCGCCGCCAGCACGAAGCCTTCCTCGCGGAGATCGACGCGGACAGCAAGGAGCATGAGGCATGGATTCATTGGTTCCTTGAACTTCCGCTTTGGATCGAAGAGCCGGGGTTCCGGGTGGTCCACGCCTGTTGGAGTCCGAAACAGGTTGATGTGCTTCGCCCCCACCTGCTGGAGGGCTGCCGAATTACTCCGAAGATCGTAGAGGCTGCCAGCCGGAAGGGCACAGACCTCTACGATGCGGTGGAGACCGTTCTGAAAGGGGCCGAGGTTCAGCTACCGGCCGGGCATACCTTCACCGACAAGGACGGTCACGTCCGCGATGCGATCCGCACGAGATGGTGGAACCCCGACCTGACGACTTATCGCTCGGCCTACATCGGCCCCAGCGGCGTGGACATTCCTGACGTGCCGATTGCCGCCCTCGACCGTCTGCCTGAGCCGGATCGGCCGACATTCATCGGACACTATTGGTTCGACCCGAGCGAGGCGCTGGCGCCTGCCTCCCGTCGCGTGGCCTGCGTGGACTACAGCGTCGCCAAGGGCGGACCGCTGACGGCGTATCGGTTCGATGGAGAGCCGGAACTGTCGGCGGACAAGTTTGTGGCGGTCTGAGGCCGCGTCCTGCGGAATGCAGCGTGGGACGACGAGCTAAAACCCCCGCAAGCAACCTCGCGGTAAAGGTTTCTACCCCCGGACTGCCGCCATCATGGCGTTCTATGCAGCCACATTGGTCAAAGAAACTACCGTCAATCGGGCGGGTGAAGCGCTCGTTTTGGGCTTGCGTTTGGCTCGAAAATCAAAGGGCTTGAGCCAGCGGCGGCTCGCTATCGCTGATGGTCTCCAGACGGTGAGCGTGGCTCACTGAGGAACTGTTTCAGTCGGAGGTCGCGCCGGTTCGATCACGACGAACTGGCGGCTCTGGCCCTGCTCGACCAGATAGGGGCCGCTAACGCGAATCCGCTCTCCCGCCGCCGGGGCGACGCCGCAGGCCTGCCAGAGCGCGACCTCGGCGTCGCGCACAGCCTGCTCGAAGCACATCGGGCCCAGCGCGTAGACGACCTGCGACCGCAGTAGATCGGCGTACTCGACCAGATAGTAGCTTCGTGAAGGGAAGTCGGGGCAGGGGGACATGAAGGGGCACGGCTTGAGGTTATGCCCGTATTTATCCGCAGCTCTTCGACGTCGAAGTCGGACATCAGGTCCTCGGCCACTAAATCGGATGTGTGGTGTGGCAGATCGGCGCGTTGACGCTCGCTCCGCTCGCTTTGATCTGAACGGGGGGAGGTATTGCTTCCTCATCAAGACCCGGATTTTTCCCCATGGAACGACACGGCCTTAGAGAATTCTTAAAGCCGTACCGTTCCATGGGGGAAGTTTTCCGCGAAGTTTATTCGCCAAACAGCCTATAATTATGTGAATTTGCTTGTTTTCATTCACAAGCACACATGGCCAGTTTTCAACTGGAAATGGCATCAATTACTCCAATTGAGTTGAACATAACTGCCGGTGGCATTGATTTATATGGACGGGATTTTTCCTGATCAAATAAATAGAGAGTGAGGGGCAAGTCAGGAAGTCATGAGCCCGACCGGATAAGCCCTTGGTCCAGCCCCTCAATTCAATTCCATGGGGCATCAAGGGCTACATGTTTGACGACTGCTTCAACGACCTGTGGGAGGCCTATTACGCGCCCCACCTCAACAAGCGCGAACTGAAGCGCTTCACCAAGGCTTGTGAGCGTAAGGCCTGCCGCCTTCTCGACGAGGTCATTGCACCCCAGATGTTCCGGCCCGACCTCGGGACCTACATGTGCATCACAGATACCCAGAAGCTAAAGGGACGTGGTCCGCAGACCAGCCGGGTCTTGCCTGCCGACACCGGCGAGGTGGCATGGCGTCTGGCGCCTTACTTCAGCAACTGTCTGACCCTCGTTCACGAGGATCACCCCGATTTTTCCTCGCCCAGCCTTCGCACCGCGATGGCGCCGAATTACGTCGTGACCATCGAGTACGACACCGGCGGCATGGACTTCTTCCGCCAACAGTTGGGCTGGCAACTGTCCCAAAAGCACCCGCTCGACAGCCCCATCGGACAGCTCGCCCGGCATCTATGGCAGACTTTTGCCGACTTTAAGGGGCTTTCGGTCGTCTACTCCGGCAACAAGTCAATCCATTACCACTTCACATTCAGCACCCATCTGCTGGCCAAGAACGTGCCCGAGCCGACCAGCCTGCGGCGCGGTCTTGCATCGTCATGGCACACGGTGGTGGACATGCTGCGGTCCTTCGCGCCCCTCGCCGTTCCTGCTGAGCTTGCTCCAGACACGGCGCTCCAGTGGCCTGAGGCCCTTCGCCGCCTGCCACTGGGCATCCGCACCATTGAGCCCAAGGCGGACAAACCGGAATGGCGTCAGGCTTTCGGCGTGCCGTTCGACGAGTACGTGCCGCAACTGGTGATGTGGGAGCATTTCTTCGACCGTGCGTCGGGCGATGCGTCAGTCTTTGATCAGGCTGAGTTCGTGCACACCAGCGCCTTCGCCAAGGCCTCGCGGCCGGGCGCCAAGGTGATGCCGAATTTCCTCGACTTCGCTGCCCTAACCTATGCCGGGGACAAGATGCTGGAGATTTTCCCCGGTGACGATGTCTGGCCGAAGTTCGCTGGATTCGTACAAGAACAGGGTGAGCTTCGCGCCACGTTCTTCAACAGCGTGATGGACAGCCATCCCGCCAGCTTCATGAGTCCGGATCACCGCACGGTCTTGATCCAAGGCTCTAACCCCCTGTGGCTGAACAACGACCGTGACGATCCAAGCTGCATGCCGCGCCTGCGTCGGCCGCTTGGGGAAATGCTGGCGATCTGGGCGGAAGAACAGGCCACCCTGACCGGCACCAACACCGCCGTCCACCATCGTCAGCGGACCTGCCTTGAACAGGCTTTCGCGGACGAGGCCAAGGACAAGGACTCAGCGACCAACGCCATGGCAAAGGTCTTGGACAAGCTGATCCTCGACGATCTGGACACCCGCACCGTCCAGTACCTCACCGCGCCTGAGGGCATCAGCAAGACCCGCTCTCTGATCAAGCAGACCGGCCGCTACGCCTTCAACTTCGACAAGGAAGGCCTCCCGCCCCTCGTGATGTACGCCTTCGCGACCTATAGGGCCGCTGAGGAGAAAGCCGCAGAGTTCAACGCGGTCTATGGCGACGCCAAGCAGTGGGGGCGGACCTACAAGGCTGTCGTCGTCCCCAGCTTCAGCAACCTGTACGCCAAGGTCTGTGCTGATCTGGGGATCGCCCGGTACACGACCACCGATGCGGCGACTAACGGTTACGCCAGCCTGATGACCATGATCCACGAACTTCAGCCCGAGGTGATCGACGGCTTTGGCCGTTACTATCGGCGGCTATGGCGCGGGATCGGCAAGGCTAACCCGGTCCTGTTTTGCGTCCATCAGGTCGCCCACGACTGGGTCAAGAACACTGCCAGCCGGATGATGTTCGCTCCATCGTATTGGAACTCGGAACTCGACGAACACGCGCGTGCGGCCAAGGCCCGGAAAGACACCCAGCTTGGTCTGTTGATCCATGACGAGGTTTCGGCGGAGAACTTGATGATAGCTCTCCCGGCCCCGCTGGTGGATTGGGTTGCTGCCATGCGTGCCGATCACCCCTCAGCATGGTCAGGCGGCGGTCTGGCCGAACGGTTCCGCGCCTTCATCAGCTACAAGACCATGTCGCCGCCACCGACGCCGATCTCGTTCGAGCGAGCCTGCGAGCTGGCGGACATCACCAGTTGGGAGACCGTGACGACCCGCTACAGCGGCGAGTACGGAGCAGCCCGGCCAGACTGGATCGACAAGGAAGGCAACCAGCAACAGGACATCTATGCGGCCACCGGCGGCAAGGCGTGGGCGATCCACGTCCGCGACTGGGCGACCCACGCCTCGCACCGAACCATCGTCTTGACCACGGAGGCAGTGCCCACGGCCATCGTCCGCAAGATCGGCAGGCCATGGAAGGTCACAGAGCTGGATACGCCCCTGATCCCCAAGGATGTCGTCGAGACCCATGCTTGGTCCAACGTCACCAGCCCCAAGCTGGCGAAGCGTGTGAGGGCGGAGCAGGAGAAGTTCAAGGCCGACCATGGCCGTAGCCTGCTGGCCATCAGCAACAAGGCCAAGGGTCTGGTGGACACCGCCACCCACGCCACGGCCAAGGGCTCGAACGGCTACATCGGTCAGGCTGTCGTCCAGACCATGGCGATGATGTCGGCCGAGCAGTACGAGTACTTCGAAGCCTTGAACGCATGGACGGGTCGGGACGATCTCGCCCGGCTGAGTCACATTGACCAGTACAATCAGTCGGCCGGGCGTAACCTCGGCTTCCGCTTCCGCGATGGCGCCAGCCACCGATTGTTGATCAATGACCGCCTGTTCGACTGCCTCGCCGAGGTGAAGGGGCATGCCCGGTACGTCATGCAGGAAGTCCAGAGCGTCCGGCAGGTGAGGAACGCCAAGGCCTTGCTGAAGGATGGCGACGTCTACAAGACGCCGATGGCCAAGCTACCCAAGTTGGCGCGACTGCGGGCCGCACTGATGGCTCTGAGCCCCGACAAGTACCTTGGCGCGGGGTCCGCCAGCGCTTGACGCGAACTTTTTTCGCCAATCTGTGCTTGGTCGCGCCCCCATCTGTGCTTCGAACTGTGCTTTCCTGCCGAAGCACAGTTCGCACTGTGCTTCTCTGCATATTTCAAATGAAGATTAGGTGTTTGCTGAATAGTATTCACAATACAGTAGTGAATTAACCATGATATGAAAAATCTATATTGCCATTTTCGACAACATGTGGCGACATTGTGTTGTAAAAACGCAATATAGAGAGGATAAAGCGTGGCGTACTACTCTATCGTGAAGATGGCATTTCCCCCTACTGACGTTGCGGCTTGGGCGCTGACCAACGAGAGCGAGGTTTCGATCTATGTTGACTTAGAACGCCGCTATCCAGCGCTCATCGAGGTTGACGACGACAGCACGGTCGAAGCCGAGTTCGTCGAGAAATTCGCTGCCATCCTAAAGAAGCGCGAGGACACCGACGACGTGACTGACAACCATCAGCGCGTCGAGTTCTTCGGGACATCGGCAGACATCACCGCCGCGAACGACCAGTTCAGTGCGGACTTTGAGAGCGAATGGCCTGATGACGCCATTCTTCTCGACGATCCCAATCTGGCTCCCCACGGCCCGAGCACCAGCAAGCTTGCCGCATTCTTGGCCAACGAGGCCCGTGATCTTCGGCCCGATGAGTACACCGTTTACGGCGATGCTATCGCCGAGGCGAGCGGCTACATCTACGCATTCGAGACCTTCGCCGGGCTTGAGGTGTTCCAGTACGCCATCGCCCTCCACACCCCTAAGGCCGAGGCGCTCTGGAACGACGAGCTTTGGGACGACGAGCAAGAGACGGCCTAAAATGGAGGAGCGCGTCGAGCCCTACAGAGAAGTCGCCGTTGGCTTCCTTCGCCGCATCAAGGCGCTTGAGCGCTTAGCCGCACGGGAATCCGGGCGCGCGAACCGAGCAGAGAACTTGGCCGCCGATCTTCAGGCCCAACTCAACGAGGCGCGCAAGAAATTGCCGACCCAAGAGGTCCTCGCCGAAATGGAAGCCGGGCTGGCCAAAGTTGCAGCGGCAATGCGAGCCAACATCGTCGAAGCAAGGGCCGAGATCGCTGAAGCCCGCATGAATGTTTCTCCCAGCGTCCTCATGCTGGCGGCGGAGGGTTGATCACCGCCTTATGCCGCTTCCTTCTCACGAGGGCCGGGCTCTCCGAGCTCGGTCCGACCGTGCGTTGAACAGTCTTGAGCTTGGCCGCATTCAGGACGTCTGCGATGGCTTCTCGCGTCGTCACCCTACTTGGAGATAACCGGGACGTTTCGCATGAGCCATTGGAAGTAGTATTTCTTTACAACATCGAGAGATTTGAATGGAGCCAACGCAATTTTTGACTCCTGTCGGCATACAAAAGCTTCGTATGAGTTGTATCCATCCGAAACGGGCACCCATTCAGCAGCAGGATATGTCGCTATACCAACAATTTCACCTTCGATATTTTTAGACGTCGGCAATCCAAGCTTGATATTTTTCTTCCAGCAATCAATCTCAACATCGTGTTCGGAAATCTGACCGTAAGAATCTTGCCAGAGCTCTGGCCACGCCGATATAGTGATCATGCGGAAATATTTTCTGTTTGAAGGTAAATTTTTAATCGTATCAATATCGATCATTGATACGGAATGTGTATCCTGTTCGACGATAGAATAGGTCTCACATCTTGCCGATGTTGCAAGAAGAAACGCGAAAGTCGCAGAAATGGTAATAGGGAAGATCACTGCGCGTCGCCATATCTTCACCTTCATCTCGCACCCCGTCTCAAGTTATCTTGATCACGCCCATAGCCTCGCTGAATAGGCCTGTCTCGTTGGAGACTACCCCTGAAACGAGTGGCGATCACCATCGCTGTCAGCACCGTGCGTGGCTGGACCGTCGAAGCGCGCAGCACCTAAGTTGACCATGTTAAAGGAATGAAGCGCAGGCCTCACTCGGTTGGCTGGGCTGGGGGATGAAATGGATACGGGTCTGCATGTCGTCGGTGCTATTGCCGCTTTCCTGATCTGGCAGTTTGTCATTTGGCCCTTCATTGGCCGGTTGACCGGTAGAGTTGCACGAGGTGCAGCAGAGGCCTTGAAGCCAGCGGAAGCTGACTCATCAATGCTTTTTGCGAAAGCTACGTTTAAGGCCAAAGGCGTTCTGGACGCGCACTTCGACGAGTATCTTTCTCTCCCCGAGACAAATTGGGAAAGGCTCGATAGTGGAGTTAGAGCGGGCGTCGAGTCACAGATGATTGTTGTGGCCCAGAGCGTCACTGCACTGAATACGGCCATTCAAGATGTGGCCTATGACGAGGGCCGCGTAGACCGTGTGAAAACACTCTTGGGTGAGAACGGCTTTCCAAAATTGAAGATAAGCGATGACGATTGGCGTCAAGCACTCGCAGACATATGGAGTCGATTCTCGATACCTACGCGCATGAATTTGGATATGCGCTATCGCTACATCTATCAGAAACGCTTGAACTCTCCCGGCGAGCAATCGGCGTTCGCCGCTATGACGCACTACGCTGAAAACTCCATCACCAACGAATTCTCTTTTGGTGCTCATCGCGACACCGAATGGCTGCGTTTCGTCGATGATCTCGCGAAAGGTGAGGTCGAGGCAGCGCGCCAGTTTCTCGAAGCCAACGCACCGTAGAAACTCATTGTATGCTTCGGGGTGAAACCTTCCAATTGCCCGAGACGCTGACTGCCGAACAGTTTGTCGAGCGTAGCCGCGCCAACGGCGTCGTCTGGCGCGAGGGTAGGGGCGGGACGCTGATAACGGTGGTTGACTGGTTTGGGGTGACGGCGGTCGAGATGCGATTGATGGTGCGTTAAAGGCATGCTGCGTCATCAGCGCTGGGCTGGGGCGAGGTACGCCACCGCATCCGCAAAAAGGTTCCGGGGCGGTTGGGGCCTGAACAGCCCAACCAGAACGTTCAGGGCCAGCAAGCCAATTACCGCTAATGCAATGATGTAGGCACGAGCGACCCCAGCACCTGTTCCATCGACCTTCGGAGGCCATGCAGAGAACGTCAGCCGATCCTTGGCCAGATCGGCGTTGGGCGGTGAGCGCTTCGGTTTTTGGGGGGCGACCAAAGGCTGATTCCTTCTTAAAAATAAAAGAGGAAACCAAGGGGTATGGGGGGGATAATCGGCTGGACTGGTCAACCCCAAAAGGTGCGGCATCCAGTAGAAGTCGGTGGAACAGCCAAGTGTGTTTCCTTTGTGTTCCGGAGCGTCAGCGCTCTCCCGGAAGCTTGAGTCTCCGGTTCCGTTCTCGCCACCAAGCATGATGTAGTTCGGCCGCGTCTTCCGGTCTGGGCGTCAGCAATGGACGGGCAGGTCCGCTTGTGCCCGGCGTTGCATGAAACGTCCGCCCTCGGCCGCATGACCGGCAGGGTGGGCGTCTGTTGTAGGGCGACCACAACGGGTTGCGGGTCTCAATCAGCTTGGCGATCTGCTCGTGCGTCAGGACCCGCCAGTCCGAACACGACGAGCAAGAGACGGAAAAGCGTCCACCGTGAATGATACCGTTGGCCAGCAGGTCGGCGACCGTGGAGAAGCC
>Ga0187843_10000677_pt1 | contig 23213 bp, 20 predicted proteins | sample SpaLakP09_SKY_43_FD_134516 | JGI IMG/M metagenome (GOLD analysis project Ga0187843, IMG submission 134516) | Oligotrophic lake water microbial communities from Sparkling Lake, Wisconsin, USA - SP09_SKY_43 | ecosystem: Environmental > Aquatic > Freshwater > Lake | place: USA: Sparkling Lake...
AGAAAAGAGGACTGAATGGCGAGTAACAACGTAGCCCAATTTGCCACCGAACTGAAGATGCCTGCAGATTTGCTGCTGACGCAGCTGCGTTCTGCCGGCGTCGAGAAAAGTTCGACGTCAGATCCATTGTCGAAAGATGATAAGGATAAGTTGTTGAACCACCTGCGCAAGACCCACGGGTCGACCACGGACGGCGAGAAGAAAAAAATCACGCTGACGCGCAAGGAAACGACTGAGATCAAGCAGGCTGACGCCTCCGGTAAATCGCGCACCATCCAGGTAGCGGTCAAGAAAGTGCGCACCTTCGTGCAGCGCGACGAACCTGTTGCGGCACCGGCTCCTGCCGCCCCAAGCGCGCCGGTCATCGACGCCGCCGAAGTGGCGCGCCGTGAAGAAGAAGCACGCCGCCAGGCAGAGCTGATCGCTCGCCAGGAAGCGGACCTGCGTGAAAAGCAGGAACGCCTGGCCAAGCTCGACGCCGAGAAGGAAGCCCAGGCCAAGCAGGCCGACCTTGATGCCAAGCGTGAAGCAGATGCCGAAGCCAAGCGCGCCGCATCGGCCGCCGCTACCGCCGGTGTAGCCGCTTCTGACGAAAGCAAGAAAGCCGCTGCCGACGAAGCCAAGAAAAAAGCTGCCGCTGCCGCCAAGGAAGCTGCCGATCGCGCCGAAGCGAACGACAAGGCCCGCAAGGCCGTGGCCGACGAAGTGGCCCAGATCAAGGCCATGATGAATGCACCGCGCCGCGCGATCAAGGCTCCAGAGCCAGTCGCACCGCCAGTTGCCGCCATCAAGGCCAAGTCGCCTGAAGGCACGCTGCACAAGCCTGCCGATAAAAAGCCGGGCGAGAAAAAGGACGAGAAAAAGCCGCTGACCGCCGACAAGAAGTCGATCAAGTCCGCGAACGTTTCCTCGACCTGGTCGGACGACGCGAAAAAACGCGGTGCACCTGGCGGCGGCATCAAGCCACGCGGGAACACCGGTTCGACGGGCGGGCGTGACGGCTGGCGCGGTGGCGCCAAAGGTGGCCGCCGCAATTCGCATAGCGACGACCGCGAAACCAATTTCCAGGCGCCGACGGAAGCTGTCATCAAGGACGTTCACGTCCCCGAGACCATCACCGTCGCCGAACTGGCGCACAAGATGTCCGTCAAGGCATCCGAAGTGATCAAGCAGCTCATGAAGCTGGGCCAGATGTGCACCATTAACCAGGTGCTGGACCAGGAAACGGCCATGATTCTGGTCGAAGAAATGGGCCACAAGGCATTCGCGGCCGAACAGGACGATCCGGAAGCGATTCTGGCCGACCAGGGTGAGCACGCTCACTTCGAATCGAAGCCGCGCGCACCGGTCGTTACCGTCATGGGTCACGTCGACCATGGTAAAACGTCGCTGCTCGATTACATCCGCCGCGCCAAGGTAGCGTCGGGCGAAGCTGGTGGCATTACGCAGCACATTGGCGCATACCACGTCGATACGCCACGCGGCATGATCACCTTCCTCGATACGCCGGGCCACGAAGCGTTTACCGCCATGCGTGCCCGCGGTGCGAAAGCAACCGACATCGTCATCCTGGTCGTTGCAGCCGACGACGGCGTGATGCCGCAGACGAAGGAAGCAATCGCCCACGCCAAGGCAGCAGGCGTGCCGCTGGTGGTCGCGATCAACAAGATCGACAAGCCGGGTTCCAACCTTGACCGCGTCAAGCAGGAACTGGTTGCCGAGCAGGTCGTGCCAGAAGAATACGGTGGCGAATCGCCATTCGTGCCAGTGTCGGCAAAAACCGGCGAAGGCATCGACGCGCTGCTGGAACAGGTACTGCTGCAAGCCGAGGTGCTGGAACTGTCCGCACCGATCGACGCACCGGCCCGTGGCCTGGTCGTTGAAGGTCGTCTCGACAAGGGCCGCGGTCCTGTTGCAACGATCCTGGTGCAGTCGGGTACCCTGAAGCGCGGCGACGTGATCCTGGCTGGCTCCTCGTATGGCCGCGTGCGCGCCATGCTGGACGAAAACGGCAAGGCGATCAACGAAGCCGGTCCATCGATTCCGGTCGAGATCCAGGGCCTGACCGAAGTGCCGGTCGCCGGTGAGGAAGTCATGGTCATGGCTGACGAGCGCAAGGCGCGTGAAATCGGTCTGTTCCGTCAAGGTAAATTCCGCGACGTCAAACTGGCTCGCCAGCAGGCGGCAAAACTGGAGAACATGTTCGAGAACATGGGCGAAGGCGAAGTCAAGAACCTGCCGGTCATCATCAAGACCGACGTACAGGGTTCGCAGGAAGCGCTGGTTGGCTCGCTGCAGAAACTGTCGACGTCGGAAGTGCGGGTACAGGTTGTACACGCCGCCGTTGGTGGCATTACCGAGTCGGACGTCAACCTTGCAGTCGCATCGAAAGCGGTCATCATCGGCTTCAACGCCCGTGCCGACGCCCAGGCGCGCAAGCTGGCAGAGTCGAACGGCGTGGACATCCGCTACTACAACATCATTTACGATGCGATCGACGAGATCAAGGCAGCGTTGTCGGGCATGCTGGCGCCGGAGAAGCGCGAGCACATCACCGGTGCTGTCGAAATTCGCCAGGTTATCCTGGTCTCGAAAGTCGGCGCGATTGCCGGTTGCCTGGTCACCGATGGTGTGGTCAAGCGTTCGTCGTCGGTACGCCTGCTGCGCAACAACATCGTGGTGTGGACTGGCGAGATCGATTCGCTCAAGCGCTTCAAGGACGACGCGAAAGATGTACGCGCTGGCCTGGAGTGCGGCCTGTCGCTCAAGAACTACAACGATATCGAAGTCGGCGACGTCCTCGAAGTGTTCGAAGTTCAAGAGATCGCCCGTACGCTGTAATAATAGGGGCGGAATGCGCCGCGCCCCCGAACAGGGGTCAGGTCCCAAAGTACCGGGACCAGACCCCTGTTCGGGGGCGCAGCATTTTCAGGAATGCCCGCTTGCAAGCGGGCATCGCTACACGGGGGCTCGCATGCGAGCCAATTCCCCGTTTCGCCCCCTCGTTTTTTAAAGAGTAGAATAAATCATGGCAAAACATAGCAAAACCATCCCCGCCCGCGGTCTGCGCGTGGCCGACCAGATCCAGCGCGACCTGGCCGAAATCGTTGCGTACGGATTGAAAGATCCGCGCATCGGGATGATCACGATTACCGAAGTGCAGATCACGCCGGACTATGCGCATGCGAAGGTGTTCTTCACCATGTTCAAGGACGACAAGGAGTCGATCAAGAATACGGTGGACGGACTTGGCGCGGCTGCGGGCTTCATCCGCAACCAGCTGGGCAAGCGCCTGCACATCCACACGCTGCCGATGCTGCACTTCGTGCACGACACCTCGACCTCGCGCGGCATGGAAATGTCGCTGCTGATCGACCAGGCCAATGCCACCCGCGCGGCGGATGCCGAGCCTGACGAAAAGCCGGAAGCCGAAACACCATAAACGTCATTCCCGCGCAGGCGGGAACCTATAGCACCTCTGCTCACATGTGCTATAGATTCCCGCCTGCGCGGGAATGACGGCGGGGAAAAGATGAAACAGAACCACCCTAAACGAGTCCGTGACCTGGTCGACGGCGTCCTGCTGCTCGACAAACCAGTCGGCCTGTCGTCGAACGACGCCCTGATCAAAGCCAAGCGCTTCATGAACGCGAAAAAAGCGGGCCACACCGGCACGCTTGACCCGTTCGCGACCGGCCTGCTGCCGCTGTGCTTCGGCGAAGCGACCAAGTTCTCGCAAGACCTGCTGGAAGCGGACAAGACCTACGAGACCACGGTCCACCTGGGCATCACCACCAACACCGGCGACACCGAAGGCGAAGCGATCGACACGCGCGACGTCAACGTGACGGTCGAACAGATCGAAGCCGTGCTGGCCCAGTTCCGCGGCCCCATCATGCAGGTGCCGCCGATGTACTCCGCGCTCAAGCGCGACGGCAAGGCTTACTACGAATACGCTCGCGAAGGCATCACGCTCGAACGCGAAGCGCGTCCCGTCACGATCCTGAAGCTGGAATTCATGTCCTACGAGATGCCGTTCCTGAAGCTGCTGGTCACCTGCAGCAAGGGCACCTACATCCGCGTGCTGGGCGAAGACATCGGCAATGCGCTCGGCTGCGGTGCCCACCTGAACGCGCTGCGGCGCATCCAGGTCGGTCCGCTGACGGTCGACGGCATGGTGACGCTGGAGGACATCGGCGCGCATCCGAAGCCGCTTGAACTGCTGGCTCCCGTCGATGCGCTGCTCTCGAGCTTTCCCGCGCTGGCCCTGACCGACGAACTGGCGCGCCGCTTCCTGCAAGGCCAGCGCCTGGCGCTTGGCAAGGAAGAGGGCATGATCCTGCCGGAACAGGGCAGGGTGCGCGTGTACCACGGCGACAAGCTGCTCGGCACGGGCATCCTGCAGGAGTACGCGATCCTGGCGCCTGAACGGCTGATCGCCACCGCGCACTAAGGCACCATGGCGCTCCGGATCTCCCGCATCCTGCACGCCGGCTATGTCTTTGGCTGCGACGGGGTCGACATCGCGTTCGACCCCATCTTCGAAAACCCCTTCAGCCGCAACTGCCATGCGTTTCCGGATGTGCGTTTCGACCACGCCCGGATCCGCGAGCACAAGTTTGCGGCCGTCTTCATCTCCCACTACCACGACGACCACTGTTCCTTCGACAGCCTGGACCTGCTGGACCGCGCCACGCCTATCTACATGTACTGCCTGTTCGACGAAATGTTCGACATGCTGCGCGAACTGGGCTTCACCAATGTGCAGCAGCTGCGCACCAACGTCCCGGTCACGGTGGGCCCGTTCGCGGTGACGCCGCGCGAAGCGCTCGATGCCGACGTCGATGCGATGTTCCAGATTCGCGCGGCGGGAATGAATGTGCTCAACGTGGTCGATGCGTGGATCGCGCCCGACGTGGTGAGCGCGCTGGCCGCCGACGGTCCGTGGGACATGGTGCTGTGGCCATTCCAGACCATGCGCGAAATCGCCGTGCTGTCGCCATCGCGGGCAGACCACGGCGCGCCCGCGCTGCCGGAAGAATTCATCGAACAGCTCAGGGAGCTCAATCCCCGCTACGTGGTACCCAGTTCCTGCCAGTTCGTGCAGGAGCCATGGTCCTGGTACAACCATGCGATGTTCCCGATCACGTATGCGCAGTTCGAGCGCGACGTGGAGGCAGGTCTGCCGGATGCGCGCGTGCTGCGCCTTAATCCTTCGGTCTCGGTCATGCTCGATGCGCAAGGACTCACGTTCACCGACCCGCTGGCGTGGGTAGCGCCGGTTGGCGAACAGGACGTCGACTTCGACTACCGGCCCGGCATGGCGGCGCCGCCAACATCGGAGATCGCGCGCCACTTTCCCGCCCTGAGCGAATCCGAAGCCATGCGCGTGCTGGCCTGGTGCCATGACGGCATGCTGGAAAAATACCGTGCGATGGAACTGCCCGAAGACAGCTACTTCGAAGAGCCCAGGCTGTGGCGCCTGTCGATCTACGACCACACGGGCGCGGCCATCGACTTCCACTACCGCATCTGCGGCGACACCATCGCAGCGGCGCAGGCGGGACCGGCATCGTGGCTGACCGAAGTGCCGGCTGCGAAGATCTTCGCCGCGCTCGAACGGGGCGAGTCGCTGACGTCGATGTACGTGCGCGTGAGTCCCGGCGACGACAGCGCCGACGTCGTGGACGACCCGCTGATCCGCTGCCTGTTCAACGAGGTATTCGGCGCCTACCAGGCGGCCCAGCTCAAGCGCTTGAAGGGCGTTGACGGATCGACTTGATCATGAGATAACCTTGCTTTTTTCGGAACGAGGAACCTCATGTCATTTTCCATTCCTGGCCGCGGCCTGATCTTCGCATTCGCCGCCGCACTCCCTTTCGCGGCCTGGGCGCAACTGACCCCTGACACCGAAAAGGCGATCGACGCGATCGTCGGCAAGCAGCTTGCCGCGACGGGCGAACCGAGTGTGTCGATTGCGGTCGCCAAGGATGGCAGGCTGGCTTACGCACGGGCCTACGGCAATGCGCAGCTGAATCCCAACCTGCCTGCCACGCCGCAGATGCGCTACAAGGTCGGTTCGGTCACCAAGCAGTTCGTGGCTGCGGGCATGCTGCTGCTGGTCGAGGATGGGAAACTTAGCCTGGACGACAAGGTGGCGCGCTTCTTCCCGCAGTTGAGCGGTGCGCGCGACATCACCTTGCGCCAGCTGTTGAACCACACGGCCGGCTACGTCGATTACTATCCGCTCGATATCCAGCCTGCCGCGATGAACAAGCCGGTCACGGCCGACGCCATCATGAATACCTACGGCAAGCGGCCGCTGGAATTCAAGCCGGGCACGCGCTGGGACTACAGCAATACCAATTACGTGATCGCGGGCCGCATCATCGAAAAGGCGAGCGGCATGTCGCTGGAGAAGTTCATGCGCACGCGCATCGCGGCCAAGCTGGGGCTGGACTCGGTGGTCGATGTCGACCATGTGAAGTGGAGCGCGGCCGACGCGGCTGGCTACGAGCGCAACGCCGCCGGCCCATTGCGCCAGGTGAGGTCCGAAGCCAAGGGCTGGGCATTCGCGGCCGGCCACTACGCCATGACCGCCAGCGACCTGGCGCGCTGGGACCTGGCCCTGATGTACAACAAGCTGCTGTCGGAAGGCTCGCGCGAAGCGCTGACCGAAAGCGTGGTGGTGCCGGGTGCGCCGGAAACCAATTACGGCCTGGGCATCGGCGTGGAGACGCTGGAAGGCGGGCGCCTGAAATGGAGCCATGCGGGCGGCGTCAGCGGCTACATTTCGCAGAACGCCGTGTATCCGAACGAAGGCATCGCGATCGTGGTGCTGACCAATACCAGCGACTTGCGTTTTGGCGCGAACATCGCGGCCAACATTGAAGCCCTGCTGCTGCCGCCTATCGTGGTGGCGGCGCCGGAGCCGGCCGCAGCGGGCCCGGCGGAAGCCCCGCCGGCGCCGCCCAAGCTGGACGCGGCAGCCGAGCGCGACATGGCGCGCGCGCGTGCCGTGTACGCCCAGCTGCAGGCCGGCAAACCGGACCGCGCGCAGATGACGGCCGACCTGAGCGCCTGGTTCGGCAAGGACGTGGTGGCCGACTATGCCGGTTCGCTGGCGAAGCTGGGGGAGATCGTGTCGCTGGACCAGGTGCATGCGGAAGCCAAGCGCGGCATGGTGTACCGGATTTACCGCGTGAAAGCCAAGGGCGGTGACATGACCCTGGTCAGTTATTTCACGCCGGCGGGCAAGCTGGCCCAGTACACCGTGTATCCGAAGGCAGGCCAGTAGGGGCGCGTTCAATATCAGGGACCCGCAATGTGGCGAAAAAAGCAGCAAGCTATTGAATTGTCACGCCTTTTTTAAGGTGCTGCGACGCAATATCACGCTTGGGCGTGCTATACTAGTCGGTTCCTGATTTAAGCAACACCCGTACACCTTCGTACACCACGTACATTTCCGTTCCTTACGACCATGTCAAATTCTAAACGCGCAATTCGCAACATCGCTATCATCGCCCACGTTGACCACGGCAAGACCACGCTCGTGGACAAGCTGCTGCGCCAGTCCGGTACCTTCCGTGAAAACCAGCAGGTCGAGACCCGCGTGATGGATTCGAACGATCTTGAAAAAGAGCGCGGCATTACCATTCTGTCGAAGAACTGCGCGGTCGAGTACGAAGGCACCCACATCAACATCGTCGACACCCCTGGCCACGCCGACTTCGGCGGCGAAGTCGAGCGCGTCCTGTCGATGGTCGACTCGGTTCTGCTGCTGGTCGATGCCCAGGAAGGCCCGATGCCACAGACCCGTTTCGTCACGCGCAAGGCGCTGGCGCTGGGCCTGAAGCCTATCGTCGTGGTCAACAAGATCGACCGTCCGGGCGCACGCGCCGAATGGGCGATCAACCAGACCTTCGAACTGTTCGACAAGCTCGGCGCGACCGACGAACAGCTGGACTTCCCTGTTGTATACGCATCGGCACTGAACGGTTACGCCAGCCTGGACGCGGAAGCCCGCGAAGGCGACATGACCCCGCTGTTCGAAGCCATCCTCAAGCACGTACCTGTGCGTGACGACAATCCGGACGGCCCGCTGCAGATGCAAGTGACCTCCCTGGATTACTCCTCGTACGTGGGCAAGATCGGCATTGGCCGTATCTCGCGCGGCCGCATCAAGTCCGGCCAGGACGTCATCGTCATGAACGGCCCTGATTCGACCCCGATCAAGGGCCGCATCAACCAGGTACTGAACTTCAAGGGCCTCGAGCGCGTGCTGGTTGACGAAGCTGTCGCCGGCGACATCGTGCTGATCAACGGTATCGACGAAATCGGCATCGGTTCGACCATCTGCCAGCCGGACACGCCTGACGCGCTGGAAATGCTGACCGTCGACGAGCCTACCCTGACCATGAACTTCATGGTCAACAACTCGCCACTGGCCGGCCGCGAAGGCAAGTTTGTCACCAGCCGCCAGCTGCGCGACCGCCTGGACCGCGAACTGAAAGCCAACGTGGCGCTGCGCGTAGCACCAACCGACGACGACACGATTTTCGAAGTCTCGGGCCGCGGCGAACTGCACCTGACCATCCTGATCGAAAACATGCGCCGCGAAGGCTTCGAGTTGGCCGTATCGCGTCCGCGCGTGGTCTTCAAAATGGTCGATGGCGTGCGCCACGAGCCGTTCGAGCAACTGTCGGTCGACGTGGAAGAAGCCAACCAGGGCGGCGTCATGGAAGAACTGGGCCGCCGTCGTGGCGACCTGCAGAACATGGAATCGGATGGCAAGGGCCGTGTTCGCCTCGAGTACAAGATTCCAGCGCGTGGCCTGATCGGCTTCCAGGGCGAATTCATGACCCTGACCCGCGGCACCGGCCTGATGAGCCACGTGTTCGACGAGTACGCACCGGTCGACAACACCAAGGGTGAAATGGCTGGCCGCCGCAACGGCGTGCTGATCTCGCAGGACGACGGTGCTGCCGTGGCCTACGCCATCTGGAAACTGCAGGATCGCGGCCGCATGTTCGTGGTCCACAACGACCCGGTGTACGAAGGCATGATCATCGGCATCCACTCGCGCGACAACGACCTGGTCGTCAACCCGATCAAGGGCAAGCAGCTGACCAACGTGCGTTCGTCGGGTACCGACGAAGCAGTGCGCCTGGTGCCGCCTATCCAGATGTCGCTGGAATACGCGGTGGAATTCATCGCTGACGACGAACTGGTCGAGATCACCCCGAAATCGATTCGCCTGCGCAAGCGCTTCCTGAAAGAGCACGAGCGTAAAAAAGCCAACCGCGAAGCCTAATCGCTTCGCCGGCCTGGCCGGTGTATGAAAACAAGCCTTCCACCGAGCAATCGCGGAAGGCTTCTTTTTTTTGAGAAGGGACTGTCCCAGGTTTTGAGGAAATGATTTCCTCAAAACCTGGGACAGTCCCTAAAATGACGTGAGCGGGATCGAGATGAGCGATAGAGCGATGGATACGATGAATAGCAAGGCAACGCCAGAGCGCCAGCTCAGCCCCCGGACCCTGTCCGTGGCGCCGATGATGGACTGGACCGACCGCCACTGCCGCGTGTTTCACCGCCAGATCACGCGCCATACCTGGCTCTATACCGAGATGGTCACCACCGGCGCCCTGGTCTATGGCGACGTCGAACGCCACCTGCGCTTTGCCGACGAAGAGCATCCGGTGGCCCTGCAGCTGGGCGGCAGCGACCCGGCCGACCTGGCCAAGAGCGCCAAGCTGGGCCAGGAGTGGGGCTACGACGAGGTCAACCTCAATTGCGGCTGCCCGTCCGAGCGGGTGCAGAAGGGCGCTTTCGGCGCCTGCTTGATGGCGGAACCGCAACTGGTGGCCGACTGCGTCAAGGCCATGCGCGACGCCGTGTCCATCGACGTGACGGTCAAGCACCGGATCGGCATCGACCGCAATGAAGACTACGATTTCGTGCGCGATTTCGTGGGCACCATCGCCGACGCCGGTTGCCGCACGTTTATCGTGCACGCCCGTAATGCCATCCTGAAGGGGCTGTCGCCCAAGGAAAACCGTGAAATTCCACCGCTGAAGTACGAAGTGGCTTACCAGCTCAAGCGTGAATTTCCCGACCTGGAAATCATTATCAACGGCGGCATCAAGTCCGACGACGAGATCGCCACCCACCTGGCGCATGTGGACGGGGTCATGCTGGGCCGCGAGGCTTATCATAATCCTTACGCCATGGCCAATTACGACGCCCGTTTCTACGGCGACAGCACGCCCGTGAAAACGCGCGAAGAAGTGCTGGCCGCGATGATCCCTTATATACAGTCGCAGCTGGACCAGTTTGCCGCGCGCGGACTCAAGCTCAACAGCATCACGCGCCACATGCTGGGCCTGATGGCCGGCCTGCCGGGCGCCCGGGCATTCCGCCAGGTCCTGTCCGATTCGAAGAAGCTGGCCAGTGCCGATCCGGCCCTGCTGCTGGAAGCGTTTGCACGCATGCGCGGCCCCGCCGAAGTCGATTAAAGCTTGCCTTGCGGCAAAAAAAGACCCTATAATTCGCTATGCTTTATGGATTAAAGCATTGATTTCCCTCCCAAAGTGTTGTTCTGGTGAAACAATTCATCTGAGAACCAATATTTTTGCATCCGCAGTCATTTTTTGATTTATCCTGAGTGAAATTACGCAGATTCTCACTCCGGTGAGAGTCAGGACCTGGCGCCCGCGCCACCGACGATCCCCGAACCTGCTTACTAGTTAACTGAAAAGACACGAAATGAATTTATCCAATATGAAGGTCGGAACCCGACTGGGTCTTGGTTTTTGCCTGGTTCTGTTTTTCCTGGTGGCGGTCACGGTGGTCGGCATCATGAACATGAAGCAGATCCAGGACCGCCTGGATAATGTGGTCACGGTCAATAACGTGGTGAACCGTCTCGTGATCGAGATGCGCGCCAACGTGGCCGACCGCATCACGTCGCTGCGCATCCTGACCCTGCTGTCGGAGCCGGACGACATGGAGCCGGAAATGAAGCGGGTCAACGAACTCGCTGCCAGCTATGCCGACGCGCAGAAAAAGCTGTCGGATAAATTCGCCTCCGAGCCATCGACCACGCCGCAGGAAAAGACCCTGCTGGCCCAGTCCAAGGAACATGAAGCGGCGGCCATGCCCGCCATCGCCAAGGCATCCGAACTGTGGATGGGCGGCAAAGCCGAAGAAGCGACCAAGGTCCTGATCCGCGAAATTCGTCCGAACCAGAAAAAATGGATGGCCGCGCTGGAACAGCTGGCCGCGCTCGAAGACAAACTGAACAAGCAAGCCGCCTCCGAAGCCGAAGGCGCTTACGCCACCGCGCGCAACACCATGCTGATCCTGGGCGGCGTTGCCGTCTTCCTGGGCTTGCTGGCCGGCGTGACCATTACCCGCGGCCTGATCAAGCAGCTCGGCGGCGAACCCGACTACACGGCACGCATTGCCAGCAGCATCGCCCACGGCGACCTGTCGATCTCGATCGATACCAGCAGCGCTACCCAGGGCAGCCTGCTGATGGAAGTGCGCGAAATGCGCAACAGCCTGAAAGACATCGTGGGCCAGGTCCGCACCGGCACCGAGACCATCGGCACCGCTTCGCGTGAAATTGCCGCCGGCAATATCGACCTGTCTTCGCGTACCGAAATGCAGGCCAGCTCGCTGGAAAAAACCGCGTCGGCGATGGAAGAACTGACCTCGACCGTGAAACAGAATGCCGACAATGCCCGCGAAGCGAACCTGCTGGCCGCGACCGCGTCGGACGTGGCGCGCAAGGGTGGCGAAGTGGTTTCGCAAGTGGTGGACACCATGGGCTCGATCAACACCTCGGCCAACAAGATTGTCGACATCATCGGCGTGATCGATGGCATCGCTTTCCAGACCAACATCCTGGCGCTGAATGCGGCAGTCGAAGCGGCCCGTGCCGGCGAACAGGGCCGCGGCTTCGCGGTCGTGGCGTCCGAAGTGCGCAACCTGGCCCAGCGTTCGGCTGCGGCGGCGAAAGAAATCAAGACCCTGATCGGCGATTCGGTCGAGAAGGTCGAGCGCGGCAGCAAGCTGGTCGGCCAGGCCGGCGTGACCATGGATGAAGTGGTCGCCAGCGTCAAGCGCGTGACCGACATCATGAGCGAAATTTCGAACGCCAGCCAGGAGCAGAGCGCCGGCATCGAACAGGTGAATATGTCGATCATCGAGATGGACAGCATGACCCAGCAGAATGCCGCGCTGGTCGAACAGGCGGCGGCAGCAGCGCAGAGCCTGCAGGACCAGGCGAACGAGCTGGCGCATGTGGTCAGCATCTTCAAGCTGGTCGAAGGCGAACAGCCGCACGTGGCGCAGCATTCGGTGCTCGAATCGGCGCCGGCGGCAACCCCGGCAGCCAAACCGAAAGCGGCTGCGGCACGCGCCAAGCCTGCACTCAAGCGTCCTGCGCCAGCCGCGGCCGCTGCACCAAAACCGAAGAAGATCGCGTCCGCGGGCGGCAACGACGAGTGGGAAGAGTTCTGATTTTGTAGCACCACGTGTCGACATGTTTTAGGGAAAATCGTATGTGTACAACTGCGCGATATATCAGTGCCCTTATGGCCTTGTTGGTGTCCGGAGCAGCCATGGCTGCCGAAGTTCCGGCGTCCTTCGATGCATCCAAGTGCAAGGCCGAGTACCCGAAGGCGTCGCTCATGAACGAGGAGCAGGGCACCGTCTCCATGTCGTTCCTGGTCAACGCGGACGGCTCCGTGGCCGAATCGAAGCTGGAAAAAACCAGCGGCTTCAAGAACCTGGACCGGGCGGCGCTCAAGTCGATTGCCGCCTGCAAGTTCAAGCCGGGTACCAAGGACGGCGCTCCCGCGCAGACCTGGACCAAAGTCGATTACGCCTGGAAACTGGACTAGGCGCCTCCCTCACCGGCCGGCTCTCACGGAGCTGGCCGCGTCGTTTCATCCCCCTTGTTGTCAATTGCGTTAGCTGGTCAGGAAGCCCATGGTTTGCCGCAATAAGTAAATAAAATAGTTTACTTATTGCAGGGCCGGGCGTACAGTCTTGCTCATGCACACCAAACTCCTGATCGCCGCCGCCTGCCTGCTGGGCCTGTTTTCCACGATCGGGGCGTCGCTGCCGTATCCCATCCTGCCGCCGCTGTTCGCCTCCGGCGCCGTGAACGGTTTGAACAGTTTCCTGGGCTTGCCGCCCAAGCTGCTGTTTGGCCTGGCGCTGACCATCAATCCGCTGGGCCTGTTGATCGGCAATGCCTTGCTGGGGCCGCTGTCGGACCGCTACGGCCGCCGTCCCGTGCTGCTGATCACCGCGCTCGGCGCGGCCCTTGGACACGCCGTCACGGCCTTTGCGCTGCTGCTGGAGTCCTATCCGCTGTTTATCGTCGCGCGCTTCGTCACGGGCCTTCTGGAAGGAAATGGCGCGGTTGCGCGGGCCATGCTGGCCGACAAGCTCGACGGCGACCTGCGCCTGCGCGCGCTGTCCTGGCTGAACGGCGCCTTTTACATGGGCTGGCTGGCCGGGCCGCTGCTGGCCGGGGTGACGCTGGTGTTCGGGCTGACCGTGCCGTTCTGGATCGCGGCGGGCGCGCTGGTGATGACGGCGGCGCTGGTGGCCGTGGCCCTGCCGCGTGAAGCGCCCCGGACCGGCATTTCGTGGTGGCAGGTGGCGCGCACCCAGCACGCCTTCAACCTGCTGCGCCACACCGAGCTGCGCATGCTGTTCATCGTGCAACTGGCCTATACCTGCGGCGTGACCGCCTTTTACGAATATTATCCGCTGTGGCTGGTGGAAGTGCCGGGCTACGGCGCGCAAGGCATCGCCTGGCTGACCGCTGCGCTGTGCGCGGTGATGACGGCCACGTCGCTGGTAGCCGGCCGTCCGAGCAGCGTGGCGCCGCTGCGCAAGGCGGCATGGAATGCCTTTGCCGTGGCCACGGCGGTGGGCCTGGTGGCGGTGGGCAATGTGTGGGTGGGCCTGGCCGCCATTGTGCTGTTCGGCATTCCGAATGCGTATTACAACGCCGTGGTGCCGGGCTGGTGCGCGGAGCGTTTCGGCGGGCATGGCCATGGCGCGGTCATGGGCTTGCTGTCGACCACCTTTTGCCTGGCGAACATCCTGATGGCGCTGGCCGGTTCGGTGCTGACCCTGATCGACACGCGCCTGATCCTGGCGCTGGGCGCGCTGCTGGCCGCCTGGGCTGGCTGGCGCCTGCAAGGCTGGCGCATCCGGATGGCGGGCCCGAAACTGACTGAAAGTGCGAAATGAAATCTTCTGACCAGATCCTGTTCCTGCTGAAAACGCGCGGCCCGAAGACGGCGCAGCAACTGGCCGAATTGCTGGAGATTACGTCCATGGGCGCGCGCCGCCAGCTGGAAGCGGCCCAGGAAAAAGGCTTGCTTGAATGCGAGGACACGGCCGACAAAGTGGGGCGGCCTTCGCGCCGCTGGCAGCTCACGGCTGCGGGCCACGCGCGTTTTCCGGACCGGCATGCGGACCTGACCTTGCAGCTGATCGGACAGGCGCGCGCGGTGTTTGGCGAGGAGGGGCTGGAGCGCCTGATCGCGTCACGCGAAAAGGCCATTGAAGCGCATTACCGGATGGAAGTGGAAGACCAGCCCGACTTGCCATCGCGCGTGGAAGCGCTGGCGCGCGCGCGCGATGCCGAAGGGTATATGGCCGATACCGAAGTGCGCGCCGATGGCAGCGTGCTGCTGATCGAAAACCATTGTCCGATCTGCGCGGCCGCGCGCGAATGCCAGAATTTCTGCCGTTCGGAGCTGGAGATTTTTCAGCGGGTGATGGGGGAGGGGGCCAGCGTGGAACGGGCCGAGCACCTGCTGGCAGGCGCGCGGCGCTGCGTCTACGTCATCAAGCCGGCGTAAGTGCCCGGCGCCAACTGCACTTTACAATCCGGCGGCGATACGCTCTCGGCGCGCCTGCTGGCGGCGGTCGTAGTTTTCGATCAGCAAGTCCTGCGCGAGCTGGTCGCCGATGCCGCGCAGCTTCAGGAAGCGTTGCGCGGCATCGCTGCCGAAGGCTCGGTTCAATGCGGCCGCTTCGCTGATCTGCGCGGCGGTGTCCACGTCCTGGCGACGGTCTTGTGCACGGCGTTCGGTATCGTCCATGATGATCTCCTTCTTGCTTGAGCGAAGTTATAGCACGGTACGGAAAACCGCGCTCAACTGAACGGAATCATCCCTGCAATTGGGCCCCTATTGGTGACTCAAACGTGGAATCAATTCCTTCGGAAAGATTTCCTGGCGTGGCGCGGGGCGACGTGCGGGCGCGGGCGTCGGCGCCGCATGGATGCGAAACACGGACACGATCTGGGCCAGCTTCGCGGCCTGGTCTTCCAGCGCTCCCGCCGCCGCGGCCGCTTCTTCGACCAGTGCGGCGTTTTGCTGCGTCACGGTATCCATTTCGATAATCGCCACGTTAATCTGTTCGATGCCGCTTACCTGTTCCTGGCTGGCGTTGGTGATGTCGTCCATGATGTCGGCGAAGCGCTTGACGCTGGCGACGATATCACCCATGGTCGTTCCGGCTTGCGCTACCAGCTTGCTGCCGATCTCGACCTTTTCGACCGAATCGCCGATCAGCATCTTGATTTCTTTTGCGGCAGCGGCCGAGCGGTGCGCCAGGTTGCGTACTTCGCTGGCGACGACGGCAAAGCCGCGTCCCTGCTCGCCGGCGCGCGCCGCCTCCACTGCGGCATTCAGGGCCAGGATGTTGGTCTGGAAGGCGATCCCGTCGATGACGCCGATGATATCGACAATCTTGTTGGCGGAGGTGTTGATCGATTCCATGGTGTGCACGACTTGCGACACCACCGTACCGCCCTTGAGTGCCACGTCCGATGCCGACCTGGCCAACTGGTCCGCCTGGCGCGCATTGTCGCCGTTCTGCTTCACGGTCGCGGTCAGTTGCTCCATCGAGGACGCGGTTTCTTCCAGCGAGCTGGCCTGCTGTTCGGTGCGCGTCGACAGGTCGAGATTGCCGGTGGCGATCTGCGCGGTGGCGGTGGCGATGGTATCGGTTCCCGCGCGTACCTGGCCAACCACCTGGGCCAGGCTGTCGCGCATGGTTTGCATCGCGTGCATCATGCTGGTCGTGTCGTTGTGCTTCAGGTCGATCTGGACTGTCAGGTTGCCGCTGGCGATTTCGCGCGCGATGTCGGCGGCGTACGCCGGCTCGCCGCCCAGGCGCGACAGCAGCTTACGCGTGATCAGCACCGCGGCGCACAGGCCGATGACGAGGGCGGCAATGCCGAACCCGCTGGTGAGCAGCCTGGCGGACGCGATGTGCTCCGTGATCTCGGCGCCGCCGTGCTCCACTAGCTTCGTTTGCAGCGCGAGCAGGGCGGTAATCGGCGCCTGCAGCGCCGCCAATGCCGGGAGTGTTTCCTTGTTCATCGCGAGCACGGCGCCGTCCCTGTCGCCGCCTTCGAGCAGTTTGATGACCTTCGAGAACGACACCACGTAATTGCCGCGGGCCTGCCTGATATTGGCCAGCGCGGCTTTGCCCTCCGGGAGATAGACGAGCTTGTCGAGCGTGGCAAAGGCATCATCGATAATTTTCTTGTTGACGCCTATGCGCGCCTGGATCGCCGGATGGGAGGCGGGATCGGCAAGCAATAATTCCATGGTGTTGGTGGCGTTGGCGCGCGTCGTGGCGTTGATGACGTGCGCCGCTTCGGCCTTGACAATGTCCTTGTCGACGATCTGGCTTCCGAGTGCGCCGATGTCGTTCAGGCTGCTAATGCTGATGAAGAGGAGAAGGGCGGCCAGGCCGAGGACCAGGGAGAAACCAGCGCCGAGCTGCTTGCCTACCGAAAGTTTATGGAACATGACGACTCCTTGTAAGGATCCGCCACCGGGGGTGGGCGGACGCCCATTACCCGTGTCAATATACGCCCATACAGGATGCGCACGGCTTGATGCCACAAGAAAATAAATACACGCCGCAATGCGCGCGGTCCGCCCTCCGGCTCAGTCCGAGTGAGCGATATACAGGCCGCCTTTGCCGTCAGGCAGCCAAGCCTCGGCCAGGTCGGAGCTGACGTCAAAGAAACCCACGGCATGCTTGCCCGCAAGCCGGAATACCGTCGCGTAAGCCTCGTCGATCTTGTCCCATTCAAACGTCAGGTAGATCAGCGACGCGCCGATGGTGTAGTCGGTGCCCGGTCCTTCGTCTTCCTGCTGCGCGGGAAATGTTTGCACGATTTCTTCGTAGAAGGCGCGCAGGGCGGGCGTGGAGACGGCGGCATCGTCGTAGTCGTGGCCTTCTTCCCATTCCGCTTGCTGGTCGTACCAGTCAAGGAAGGGGCCGCGCTTTTTGGAGGGCATGGCGGCGGGGTCGAACACCATCAGGTCGTAGCTCATGCTTCGCATTCAAAAGTGGTTTGTGCCGCAATTCTACGCGCTTGCCAGCCAGCCGCGGAAGCGGGCCACGGCGTCGGCCTGGTCGATGCCGGCGGCTTGTTCCAGGACGTCGGCCGGCACCCAGTCCGGAAACGCGATGAGCTGGTTGACGTGGCGGCCGGAGGCTGTGTGTTCCTGGCGGATGCTGGCGATCTGTTCGGGCGCGAAACGTGGCGCGATGCTGGCCAGCGCGGGCCACAGCCGCCGGTGCACCATGGTGAGCTTGCCGTCGACCAGGCGGCACACCAGCACCTGCCCGGATTCGGTAACGGCTTCAAGGAGGGAGAAAATCAGCTTGCCCTGCGGATGTCCCCACCAGCTGCCCTTGATCGGCTCGCCCACGATGGCCTGCGTCAGGCAGGGAATGGCGCCCCTGGCCGACACCAGAACGACACCGTGTTCGCTGATGAAGGCCAGTGCCGCTTCCAGTGTGGTGCAAGCCACTACAGGGCGCCAAACACTTTGCCGAGGATTTTGCTGCCGGTGCCGATGGGGTCGCGCCGGATGGCGCTTTCTTCTTCGGCGATCATGGTGAACAAGCCGTCGACCGCGCGCTGGGTGACGTAGGATTCGACCGTTGCCTGGCTTGGGTCCACGGCAGTGAATGCCGACACCTTGCCCATCGCGCTGTTGTACTTTGCGGAAAGCCTGGAGCGGTCGGTGACCTTCTTCACCATCGGCAGGAATTGGACCGTCAGCGAAGCGGACGTTTTTTCGCGAAAGAAGTTGGTGACGGATCCGTCGCCGCCGGAAAGGATGTTCTTGGCATCGGCAACCGTGAGCGATTTCACGGCGTTGATCAGCAACGGCTTTGCCATTGGCACGGCCGCTTCGGCTGCGTGGTTCATCGATACGACCAGCTCGTCGAGCTGCTGCGCCTTGCCTGCCATGGCCAGCAAGGGGCGGGCTTTTTCGATGGCTTTGGGGAGCTGGATCTTGACCTTGTCGTTGTGCAGGAAACCGTTCTCGGCGCCCAGTTTTGCGACGGCGGCGACAGCGCCTTTTTCAAGGGCTGTCTTCAGGCCGCTTGTTGCATCCTTGTTGCTCAGGTCGGCGAGCGACAGCGCCGCTGCGCTGCCCGTCGCCATACACAACAACAGGGGTAAGACATGGTGCGGGGAGAATGCGCGCATGGTTGGCTCCAAAAAAGATGCCCCAATTCTACGCGCTAAACCCTGTTAGAACTTGTAGCGAATACCCGCCGACGCCATGGTTGCCTTGAGCGTGACGCCCTGGTATTCGACCAGCGTGCCGTAGCTTTCATATTCCACCACCATGGCAAACTGCTTGGTGATGTTGAACACCGCACCGACGCCAACCAGCAGCGACGACTTGCTGCCGTGGGCGACGCGGACGTCGTTGTGATTGCGCAGGGTAGGGTTGGTCGATGCCAGGCCCAGCTTGCCGTTGACTGCAAACTTGTCGCCCAGTGGCTGCGTAATGACCACGGCCGCGGTCAGCGCTTTTGGCTGCGCGCCGAGGGAGTTGGTGCCGCTGCCTGCGGTGACCTTGCCCATGTCGGTATAGCCGAGTTCCAGCGCGAAGCGGTTATCGAAAGGGAAGCCGCCGTAGAATTTGGTGATGGTGGCGTTATCCTTGGCCGAGCCGGCGCCCGGAACGGACAACTTCTGGTCCACGCGGCCGGCGCTCACGCCGATGTAGGAAGAGGCTTCGTCAGCGGCGTGAACGGCAGGGGTGAAAGCAACTGCGGCCAGCAGGCCGATCAAGATAATTTTGTTCATGAGATTCCAGGTTGTAGATAGGAAAAACTGTTAATTTGCGGTCAACATTATACCCTGTGACTTGTTCTGTATGGACAATTTGGTCGTGTGATACAGTGATTATCTTTCTCACAAGCAGCAATGCAAAGACTTCATGACAGAAACAGCGCTTTGGATACTCGGTGGGATCGCCGCATTGATCACCTATGTTGTGCTGCAGATCGTGGGGGAGGTAGTGGTAGGGACGATTCTTTACGCCATCTACTGGCCCTTCAAGCCCTTTTTCGACTGGCTGATATTTGATCGGCGGTTCTGGCGGGAGGGGACTTTCTGGAGGGATTTGCATCCCGTAGCGAGGGTGTTCCTGGCAATCTTGGGCTTCGTGGCAGCGATGGGTTTGTTTTTCGGGTTCTTTCAATACCTGGAGTTCAGGACGTGACAGAAACAGTGCTTTGGATGCTAGGCGGGATCGCCACCTTGGTCATCTATATTGTGTTTCAGATCGTCGGTGAGGCAGTCTGGATTGCCATCTCTTTTCCTTTCAAACCCCTGTTCGACGGGCCCGTTTGGAGGGAAATGGACGGCGGACTGAAATTTTTACTGACACTTGTCCTGACCGTGGTGGCGATAATTACCGTGATCGGCTTGCTCATTGCTTTCGCCCATTATCATGAATTCAAGAACGGCTGAATACACTGACGCCGCGTTACGCGGCCTCAGTTAATTGCACTCTGGATTTCAATTACCTGCTGAAACGATCGCAATATTTTCCAACTTGGCGATTGCATGTTGGGCCTGAACCCGAAGGCACTGAAGATTGGACATGCTCGTCGCCGACTTTGCAGCGATCTGCTTGCAAAGGGCGACCTGCTGAGGCGCCTTGGTATCCCAGGCGTACGTCGCGCCACTTACCAGGTTGAGCCAACTGACGACGAGCGCCGGGCTCTCCAGATTCGCCATGACGTGTCTGGCGGATGCACTTTGATCCTGCGGGCTTGCCTCGTTGTCCATCAAGATTTTAACTGAGTCCGCCACGCCAGGTTTCCTTGTCTTGACGAGCCGGACGAGACTTGGATCGAGCAGGAATGCACTCCTGAGTCCGAAGGAAAGCGCTTGCCTGTTGACAGTGGAAGCCCATTCTGCGGCGCTGCGCTTGGTATGTTCCAAACTGAAATCTGGAAGGCGAATCGTTGCGAATGACACGACAGTCTCGTTCTTGGCAGCGTCGACGACTTTCGTTTCATGGAGCTTGCGTTTCCCCATTTCCACTTCCGCATCAAGTATGTATTGGCATCCCGGATTGGTCATGCACGCAATGGGAGCGCGTTTCTGAGTGAACTTGAGGTCGACTGTGTACTTGGCATTCCCATTTCCAAAAACGGGAATCGTTGGCACCAGCACTTGGGATTCCTGTGACCAGTCGACATTGTATGCAAGCACGCTGGAGAGCCGCGGCGCGGTCGAGTCGACGCGCAAAGCGATCTTGACGTTGCACGCCGCTGAGGTCCCGGTGGAATTGCCTACGGCATCTTTGGCGCATGCCGTCAACAAATAGTCCCCATCATCCGGCAAGAGCAGCTTTGCAAGCAAAGTCCCGTTCGGCTGGGCCGCAAGTGGAACAGCAATCGGACCGGGCTGGACACCGTGAAGCTCCAGGCTGGCTGATTGCACGCCGGAATCCTGGTCAGCTATTGTGATGGTGAGTTCTCTACCGCGCAGCCATCCGAGTTGGTCGCACTGAACTGCCACGGCATCCGCACCAACCTGGCAGGTGATGGAGGGCGGCAGGGCGTCTACGCGTAGTTTCCACGCATACTGGCGGTCGTACGTGCGGAAGTATTCCGTATTTTTTGCCGTGCCTATCATGATAATTTCCGCACCATGGGCGCCGAGCGGCATCGCGGGTGGCAGGCCGCTGCAACCTGCCTGTGAAGTCTGGCAATCGAAATATGGAATGGATGAGAAACTGAGCATCGGGGCGAGGGTGTCCAGATGCGGGTAGCTTATGGTCGGCAAGGGCGGGATGAAATGAGTGCGGTCAATTATCTTTCGCGGCTCTATGCGCAGTTCATCCCACCGCGGTTCGGAATTGACAGTTTTCGTGAACATGTCGGCAATTGCCGCCCCTTGAATATTGTCTGTGAACTCCAGGGTGGGATGGAAGCCGCCATTGATATTTCCCTGGATCTTCCACGAATCGTAGACCGTCCTGAACCATCGCTGCTGCGAGGCGAAAGCGTTCGGCACGCCATTTTGGCACCACCCGTGCACCTGGACATTGTGGCCGCCAAATTGGTTGACCTCAAGCGTTTTCCATTTCGGTTCCGGGAGCTTGGCCAGGTCATCAAGTGCCTTATTGAGTTCCTCGATGACGTCTTTGCGAATGAATTCCGTCTCTGCTATTTCAAGCTTGAGTTGTCCGAATTTTTTTGCAATGCCAAGTACGAAATCGAGCGGCCCCAGGTTGCTGCCTTGCTCGACATGGCCTTCGCATGTCGTACCGATTTCCCGGTATGTTGGATCGGGATACTTCACCAGGATTGTTTGCAGGGAAGTATAGGAGTTGTTAAATCCCTGAAGCCTGAGTCGATAATAGTTTTTGTAGGACTCCTTCATGTTCTGAAAGTGGTCACCGAGTGACTTCTTGATGCTGTCGTTGAGTTCTGGCTTGACGATATTCTTCAGCGCCATCGCAGTGACCAGGGACCCAAACAATACGTCGTTGCCGCCTCCGCTAACCAGCATGAGATCGATCGTTTTCTTGGGATGCTTGCCTTGATTGTCCAGGAGCTGCATCAATTGGGCGATCTGCGGCTGCATGTCCAGATCGCCGCCCCAGGTGGCACTATTTTTCGTCTCGTTCTTTGTAGGGTATTTTTCCAGGGCTTCGGATTTAGGGACGACGCCGACGTACGGTCCGTCTATGCCGTTGCCGACCAGCGCACCCGAACACGCGAAATTGACAACGGTGAGGGCGCCAGCCGCGAGGGATTGTTTGTAGCGTACATTGGTAATTTCATTCTTTTTGTCCAAAAGCCGTACTGCCGCGCGGACAGAACCGGCATAGACGCTGCGATGGCAACGCTCGTCCATCCACCGTGCCGCTGCCGTTTTGCTCTTGGGAACGTCCGGATTTCCTTCGCCCGAGGCGAACGAATCACCGAGTGTCGCAATCAGGAAGTCTTCGGGGATCTTGCCGGGTAGCTTGACAGCCGGTGCGCCACCGCTACTGACATGGACATCGAACGGTACCTCGCGGTTTGACTGCACAATCGCGTGCAATGTGCAGGATTGCGGTTCCGCCTGGGCTATCGCCTCGGGCGGAGGGAAGTCGAACTTGAAAACGCAATTCGCAGTGACGCCGGGCGACTTTGGACGGACCGTGATGACAACGCGGCGCGCTTTGTAGCCACAAGCCTGCTGACCCGACGATGCGCTGGTCGTGATGAGGTCCCATTCGGATGGGCTCGCGATCCTGCTGATCGCCGCCGAAGGCGACGGCAGGGAGTATGCGAGCGGTGGATTGGCAGGGTTGAGTCCCTCACTGAATCTTTTCCAATCGAGGAGGCTCGCGGACCTTTTTGTTCCACATTTTTCGTCAAGATTTTCCTGATATGCGCCTACCAGAAAAGCGCCGATGCGTGGAATGACCCGGACATTGACCTCGTATCCTTGCTCTACAGTGAGCAGTTCGGCATTGGCAGGTGAGGGAGCGGTGAGCAGCGACACGCAAAGCAGGACAGGCTGGAGCAGTCGACGAACAAACGCGTTTGCAGGTTTCATGGTTTTCCCCGTTCTTTATTATGATTTTTATAATACGCCTGCTATTCTGCACCACCTTTTTGAGGCAATTCTCTCCAATAGACACTTGTGTGAAAAATGGTACGGACAACAACTTGTCGCGGGGACGAGGGAGGCCGTGCTGTGGTCGCCACGGTTTGCGGAAGGGGGAATTGAAAACAAAAAAGCCGCACTAAGGCGGCTTCGATGTGTTGGATTGCATGCGAGAAGATGGGGTGGCTGATGGGGCTCGAACCCACGACAACAGGAATCACAATCC
>Ga0187843_10000680_pt1 | contig 23189 bp, 20 predicted proteins | sample SpaLakP09_SKY_43_FD_134516 | JGI IMG/M metagenome (GOLD analysis project Ga0187843, IMG submission 134516) | Oligotrophic lake water microbial communities from Sparkling Lake, Wisconsin, USA - SP09_SKY_43 | ecosystem: Environmental > Aquatic > Freshwater > Lake | place: USA: Sparkling Lake...
TTAGCCAGCAAGCTGTCCAGTAGTGTGTCAGGTACGTCGTGTTTCTTCGAGCTCATTGTGTCTCCAGACTAGGTGGCAGTTTCCTGCCAAATGTCCGTTTACACAAAATTCAGTACACGCCCGTCCCAGGGGCCAGAAAAGAAGCCAGCATCAATTCAGCGTAGAGTTATCGAAACCTTACTGCGTAGCGGCGATTGGGATGTCGTTTTTGATGATGACGGAGCTGGTGAGGTTGCGGACGTTGTTGCCATGAGGCTGGAAGACAATCGTCTGCGCGTGCATTTCTATCACTGTAAGTACTCCTCAGGGACGCGACCAGGTGCGCGTGTTGTAGATTTATATGAGATCTGCGGGCAGGCTCAGAAATCCATTCGTTGGGCTGAGCGGCTCGGTGACATGCTACTTCACCTACAGCGTCGCGAGGCCGATAGATTGAAAGCAGGCAAGGCAACACGTTTCGAGCGTGGTGGGTTGCATCTGCTTGTGACTTGGATTAACAAATGGAGGCAGTTGCGGCCGGATTATGCAATTGCGCTGGTACAACCAGGTTACTCAAAGCATGCTGCGGAGCCATCGCATTTGGAACTACTTGCTGCGACTCAAACCTACCTGATGGACACATATCGAATCCCATTGTTTGCATGGTTTAATGATTAGAATAGAAATGAGGAGCAGGTTGTAAAGATAAGGACGACGTATTGCATCTTGAACCTGATAGTCGAGCAAAGCTGCATTTCGCTATAAAAGTGCGTAATTGTGCAGGTGTGTGTAATTAATTGAATCGGACTGCGCACTCCAAACTGTAGTGGTTTGGAGATTTTGGGTGCTTCACCCAGATTTACCTGAAGTGACGGTTCGAGCTAACCGACTGGTTCTCGATCATTGCTACGACATATGTTTTCAAAAGGCTAAGACAATATGACCTTGCCCCGAGATATTACTACTACTACTGAAGCCAACTTGACTGCGTTAGTGGCTGCCCAGGTTAGTGAGGGCACCTATCTTGATCTTAAGCGAGACCTCCCCCGATCAGATGCGGCTGGGCGCCATGAGTTCTTGGCAGACGTTTCAGCCTTCGCAAATAGTTCTGGTGGAGACCTTATTTATGGCATCCATGAAGATGGCCAAGGCCGAGCTGAAGCAATTGTTCCGCAGCATGGCAACTTGGATGAGGAGGCGCGCCGCCTGCAGGATATTCTGATGAATGGCATTGAGCCTAGGATACCGGGCCTTCAAGTGCAGTCGGTACCTGTAGCTGGTGGGTTTGTGGTAGTTATCCGCGTGCCCCAAAGTTGGGCGGGCCCTCATCGTGTGAAATCGAACCAGCACTTCTTCATTCGTGAGAATGGTCGCAAGCGGCAGCTGGATATTCCAGAAATTCGAGGCCTTTTCCTCCGTTCAGACCAACAATCTCAGCGTATTCGAGACTTCCGTTCCGAACGTCTTGGGATGATCCTTGCTGGCGAGTCCCCACATCGACTTGTTCCTGGTGTCCTTCTAGTTGGTCACTTTGTTCCCACCCAGGCAGCAATTGGAACTGTTCAGATCGACCCTATTCCATACATGCGCAACCGTGCACTGCCAGTATTAAGCACCACTATCCCCGGTGCTCGGGTGAATGCAGACGGAGCGCTCGTGGTTCGCAATCCAGGTCCGGAAGGTACGCATGGTTACTCACAATTATTCCGGAATGGCTATTTCGAGACTGTCAAAGTCTTCCCCCAAGCGGGTGAGGGCAGAGTAGGGCTTGGAAGTTTAGCGTATGAGGAGCAATTCCTTGTATTGCTTCGCCGTCTAAGAGAAGAGTATGCCCATCTCGGCGTTGGTACAGAAATGACCTGCATGGTTTCTATTCTGAATGCAGACCATGCTGAACTCGACTTCGAACGCTGGCGCTATATGCTAGACGACCACCAAGGGTACTTCGATCGTAAAACGCTAGTCTTACCAGACGTACTTTTGCCGTCAGAGCTAACACCCGAACAAGCCATGAAGCCCGTCTTTGACCTCGTATGGCAGTCGGCCGGAATGGAGCGATCAGCAAACTACAATGAAGCTGGAGAATGGGCGCCAGTAAGAAGATGATTTAAATATGTTTCGGCAGGGAAGTGACTGCTTGTTTCTGGTTGGCACCGTCATGCTTAGCTGCAACGCCTTTTATATTTGCAATCACAGTCACGAAAGCAAGTAAGCTTTACTAGCGTGTAACTGGGGTGAAAGCAATGGAAACCATTCTGTTGCTTGTTTCTGAGAAAGGTCGTTGAAAATTTAATGATGATTGAAGATTATGGAAAACTTAGCAAGCAGTTTCTCTCAGAGGCCAGAATCAAAAAAATGGTTAGGCCAATTTTTGGCGAACGATAGAAAGGTCATTGAGAGTTGGCTTGACAACCTGTCGATAGTTGATGCGGAATTGTTTCGTACTAAAATGCTTGCACACATTAAGCATTATGCACAACTACTTTCGCCTATGCATCCAGTGGCCCTTTACGCGGAAAGAGAGGTTAAAAAATGGAAAGGTAAGTCGCAATACGCTTTTCATGAAAAACCAACGAAGTCGCTCACTACGGGGCGGCGAGCGTTACGCTCATATGGGTTAGCTGCAAAAATAAAAGTTATTCAGCAATCTAGAACGGTTTCCCCCGAGATCGGGAGTGAGGGTATTGTTGCAAATTTACTCACCCAATTGCAGCGAGAAAATAGTGGACGATTTTCTTTAAACGCAGGCCCTGATTTGATCCGCAGGACCGACCAAGAAGTAAAGGTGGCTTTTGTGGTCTGCGACTTCATTGGTACAGGAACCCGCGTGAATGGCTTTCTAGACTCGTTCTGGCGAATGGCAACCATTAAAAGCTGGAGCTCTCTGAAACTACTTAAGTTTCATGTGTTGTCCTATTCGGGAACGCCTGAAGGCATCGCAGCCGTACGTGCACACCCCAGTAAGCCGGAGGTTCATTGGATTGCACCATGCCCAACTATCGACACAGAGTATTCTGAGAGCGAAGCAAGCATTCTTCGTTCAATATTCGTAGATTATGACCCTATAGACCGTGACCCTGTCGAATCGTTAGGCTACGGCGGCCAAGGGGCAATGTTAGTTTTTGCCCATGGTTGCCCAAATAATGCGCCTCGTGTTCTTTACAAAAAGGGCCGTGGCCGAAGAAAGTGGGAGCCGCTGCTACGAGAGCGTGGTAATACATTAGGACATCTAAGGGACAATGACGAGCGTAGACGTCGGATGGCCAAATTTAGCAAATTGGTACCAGAGGTCGTTGCAAAAAAACTCAGAGAAATAGCCCTTAGATCTGATGGCATAGATAGGCTGCTTGTTCTAACTGCATTGAAAGCAGGGTATCGTTTCAATGAAAGTATTGCTCACGTCACAGGGTTGGATCTTCTTGATGTTGACAATGCGATTGCGGTGTTGCATCGACTCGAATGGATATCAAGCAGAAATCGACTAACGTCGGAAGGGTATCGTAATTTGAGCTTGGCAAGCCCTATCAAGCTAAAAGGTGGCAATAAAACATTGGATCATTCTAACGAGCGGGTGTATTATCCTAAGCAGCTGAGGCCTCCTATAAAAAGCTAGCCCTGCTGCAGCAAGTCTGCAGAGCACTGTCTTGCTTTAATAGAAGACACCGGCGACCAAGTTGGTCTGCCAATGATTGAGCTTATGCACTGCCTGAGAGCGATGACACTGCGCGGACGCTGGCGGAGTCTGGCTGCGCAGCGCCATCGCCCCCCGGGCGAATGGACAATGAGCGATTCAGTAGTAATGAAAGCCAAAGTAGCGAACATGGGATGGTCTCAGCTTCTCCGGGAGAGAGCCCCGGCCGATTTACCGGAAAACATTCTTGAAAATGCAATAGCCATTTCGAAGCAGACCCGCAATGAAGACGGGTCGTCAGCCCCTATCTTGACACTTGGCCATCTTGCTTTTGTTACCGGAACAGAGGTTAAGGCAATAAGACGGCTTGTAGGTCGGAAGGAGGATTCGGCTTATAAGACTTTCTTACTAGCCAAGCCATCCAAAACCCCTATCCAAAGCCGTGGATATAGAACAATTTCCGTTCCTCACAGTGATCTTAAAACCATCCAGAGATGGATTTCGGACAATATACTTGCTCGGCAATACCCAAATCAGGCAAGTAAAGCTTATAGTCCGAAGTGTAATTTAGTAGCCGCAGTATCGGGTCATGTTCGATGTCGCTGGTTAATAAAATTAGACCTGCATGCATTCTTCGATTCGATATCTGAAATACCAGTCTACAAAGTATTTCGTCAAATTGGATACCAGCCATTGGTGGCTTTTGAGCTTGCGCGGCTATGTACTCGATTAGGGAAAGCATCTCACTGGCGAAATCACCCAAAGTGGTTGCTGCAAGCCTCCCATTCATTCTCTATTGGCGCTTACATAAGCTCGCGAATAGGCCACCTTCCACAAGGATCACCAACAAGTCCAATGTTGTCGAACCTCGTAATGCGAGAGTTTGATGAGCAAATGACAGCCCTAGCAGCAAGCAAAGGGTTTAAGTATAGTCGATATGCTGATGATCTTGCCTTCTCGACAACCAATAAAAAAACAAGCCGAGCAGATTGTCAAGACTTAATAAAATCTGCCTATCGACTTATAGGCCGATTCGGTCTGGCCCCCAATTTGAGCAAGACAAAGGTGGCGCCCCCTGGAGCGAGAAAACTTCTATTAGGGCTCCTTGTGGATGGGCCTAGAGCGCGCCTGACCAAGGAATTTCGAAAAAAACTATTGCAGAACATTTATTACATCAAGAAATTTGGCCCATCAGAACATGCAAAGAGAAAGGGTTTTGATTCTGTTACCGGTCTACGAAATCACGTTTATGGGCTTGCATACCACGCGAAACAAATTGACAAGGCATTTGGAGGCAAAATTTTGTCAGAGTTAAAGACCATATCTTGGCCCGTGTAAATCTTTTTTAAGCCCCCCATCTGGCAGAGCAAGCCCCCTTAATTTCAACACCCGAGCGGCCGCAGTCGGCATGGCTATTTTGAGGGGTGAAACTTATTACTAATCATATTGGTGCACTTGAGTGGTTAACCATTCGCGTGCGCATTGACATGAAATTGTTTCATGTCAGCACCCCACGAGAAAGGCCCTGCGGTGCAGGGCCTTTCTCGTGGGGCCAAGCACGATTTCATGCTTTGGCTATCGGAAATTGCAAACTTTGGCTACAAAATTTCACCCTTTCCGATTTCTGACACCAATGTTGCAAAAGGCTAGGTTTGAAAATGTGGTTCCTTTATAATTAGGAACTTGGCTCTATGCTGATTAGTATTGTTTGATACAAAATATAGTCAAAATTTGAAATAACGGGAAAAAATGGTCAAAGTATGAAATATGTGAAATTGAGTGAAAGCAACTTTTGAAATGCTACACCCCAGTGTGACTTCTGATGGGGGTGATTGAACAGATTCGTATCTAATTGTAAACAAAATGCATAATGAGGTGCAGCTACTTGCATAGGCGATAATTGGTTGGTGAGATAAAAAAGATCTCGCACAATCCCAGTCAATTCATCTGAGGTGCTGCATTTATATATAAATATCCGCCACTAATTTCATTTTTTGTTTGTGCAGAAAACTTGATTACTTCAAGACAGCATTGCTGTATCCACGCAAGCCTCATATTTCTCGAGAGTGCTTAAATTATTCCGTATTAGCATGTCAAGAGCAACGAAAGCATTGATTATGTTGCTAGGTTGAAATTTCACTTCACCTTGCCACTCTGTGATCATCTTTTCAATAAATTTTGTTCCCGGTTCCCCACCAAGATTTGTATTTTCCCACTTCAGAATTGCTCCTCTCCAGTCCAGTGCAATTGAGGTTTCGATAAGATCTCGACACACTTGTGCTAGCTCTGGCCATTTGCTTAAATCAACTCCGAGCATGAGATTGCGTACCGCAGTTAAGAGATCGTCTTGTGCACTAAAGTAGTAGGAAATTGTCGATCTGGAATGATCGTCGGAGAGTAGCAAGCTCGATTTAAAAAGATCTCGCAGGTCATTGAAAGTAAAATCAGTTCGTGCAGAAATACCTAGTTCTTTGCTTGTATCAAATTTAGGCGGCTCAATCTTATTATTTTCAGTAGTAATAGTTTGACTTCCTGGGCGGTTTTGCATTGGGGTGGTGACAAAATAAGCATACCGCCGATATCTGTTCAAATAAATTGAAACAATACTTGCAAAGCTCCGTAGTCGTGCTACTTCTGCGAAGTGTTGTGCCTGCTCTTGAACAATTTTCTCTGATCTTTGCGCGGCACTGCTGATGGCATACGATAGAGAGTTCAGGAATAGGCCAATAGTGACAATCCCCAAAAGAGCTTCGATAGCCGCTGCCATTTGTGCGCGGGAGCCCGTAGGGATGATATCTCCATATCCGAGAGTTGTAATTGTAACCACACTAAAATATAACGTTTGAGAAAAGTCGCATGCAACTTTTTGACAGGTCAGGGAAGCATTTGGAACATAAGAAAAAATTAAGGAGAAAATTGGTATTATGGAGAAGTATAGAACAGCATAAAAAATAGGGCGCTGCTGGCCAAGCTTTGCTATCCAGTCAATATTTTTCATTATCACCTACTTAACAATTTTCATGTTTTGGTTGTGAATTTTTAAAAATTATGCTTATTTTTAAATGGATGAATATTAATTTAAGCATTCAAGTTTTTTATATTCACCGTTGATTAAGACGAAGTCGGAAGTGCGATTGGCATACATTAATGTAATGAAATCATTTACTAAGTATTTTTGGTCGAATATGGTTGTATAGGTATACACAATTGGTATTGTTCGGGATATGCGTGATGATGAACCCTGAATGTTTGAAGGAAAAGTAGGGCCGGTTTCTTGAGAGGAATGTGAAGTGCTGGCCCCATATAGGCAGTATCCAGCTGGGGTGGCAAAATTATTCACAATTTCTGAAAGGGATGCCAAAGGGAGCATCAGTTTGGCATTGCCGTCCAGTGTCAGATTTGTAATTGTCTTTTGGCTTAATCGACTTTTTGTTTTAATAAAATTAATTCTGTTCGATTTATGAGTCTGTTTCTGATCTGGCATTCCGATGTTAATGGCTGATGCCGGTAAATTGTTAGTATTTTTAATGGTCAGGGTAAGAGATAAGTCGCTATCACCAGCCCAGCGTACAAATGTGACAGTATCAATACTAAGCTTTGTTGGGTGTTCTGCGACTAGTAAGGCTAGTTGAGATTTTTGGAGGGGGTTTAATTTCCTATCATTGATAAAATTGTTTATAGTATGGTAATAAGCATTTGATGTGTTTGTTGAATATATTATGTCGCCATTTAACTCGGCTGCACTTGGTGAATTCCCGCCCGTCGCACTAATGTTTAGTGCCCGGGCCGAGGGGGCAATAATCGTTCCAATTAATAAAGTGAAAGCTGTTGTTTTTTTCATGTTGACTTTACTTCTCTTTTTCGTAAATGACGTTGCCGTTCATAGTGCCGATAGCTGGACTATTTGGAGCACTCGTTGATGTTGTTTGTTTTGAAGTATCAGGATTTTTATGGGTATATATCCACATGCCCCCTAGTGCAAAAAGTGCAAATACAACTATTGTTATAGTTAGATAGCCTTTTGCCTTAATCCCCGTCCTTGTGACCTCGAGTGAGTCATTATTATCAGAGGGGAATTGATTTTTTTGGGTTGTGGTTTTATTCTTTGAATGGTTCATGATAATTAATTGTTTAGAATTATTGATAATGATATTGTCATGTTTGATGCAAAAAGGCTTGTTAGCCGTACTTTTCTCTTGCCTTTGTAAAAGAGAAGTCAGTTGCTCGTGGCTCCGGGATATCAGGTTCAACTTGCTGAGCCATCCTGAGGAAGTTGGGGCCACTGTAATAGGTCGGAGTGTCCTTCTTGTCAAAAAGAAGGAAAAGCCGGTTGTAGGCAGCAATCCAGTTAACGGAAGTGTGATTCATTGCTCAGTCTGCAGGTTGCAGCTTTCGTTTTGCACAGTGTAGTAGTCACGAATCGTGTGAACCATTCTTAATGATGTTGATGTAAATCTTAACACTTATCAAGTTCATTGTAATTTTCAAGCGGTCGTTCTGTTACCATTTGTCATTACCCAGGTTGAGTCGAACAGAGCAAAATGAGCACGCAAGACCCCATGGCAGCTGTACTGGACTATTGGCGGGCAGTGGAGTTGTTTTCCCCCCAATCAGTCCCACGTCCCGCACCGAATGACTTTTCTGACCCCGTGTTTTCGATTAAACCGGAGCTTCCTCTGCCATGGGAAGCAGGGCACGCGATACTGCGCAAGCGCACGCCAAGCAAGACGTCCCGCCGGTTTCAGGTGTTCTGTGGGATCTATCCGTTGGAAAAAGTCCGCGTACTGCTTGAGGAGAAACTGGGGGCCGATCCGGAAACCTTTGATGAGCGAGCTGATGGTGAGAGCTGCCTGTTCGCATTCTCAACGACGGAAGATGGTCGCCCACTTTTTGACTCCTTCGTTCTATCCACTTGTGCCTGGGCGGCTTCACGCACGCTGGAGCCAGGGCCCACTAGCCCCGAATGGCTTACGGGCTTTGACACCTGCGCCAGTAAGGTAGCAGGAGAGTTCGCTGAGCGTTTTGCCGTGCTTGAGCATGATGACGTGGGGCGGGAGCTTAATGCCAAGGGTTTCAATTTAGGCCGTTCGATCTCGTACGCAGAACTGCTGCGGGAAGCGCAACTAATCGCGGCCCAGATCGGTGCGGAGGGGCTATCGGACAATGAGATCCGGGTCAGAGCAGGGGTAGTAGCATCAAGCAAGAAATACAGCGCAGACGATCAGGATTTTCTCAACAGCTTTTTCGTAAAAGACCTCGGCAAAGTGGCATCGGCTATTCAAGAGGGCGCGATCGGACAGGGCTTGAGGAACTACCTGACCTCGTCAGAAGCTCTCGATAGCAGCCGCAGAATCGATGTGCGTAAGTCGTTGCACCAAGTGTACGAGAGCCTAGCTCCACAGAAATTTCCACCAGGACGGTGGCCGAGCAACGGGCACCACCCTTTGGCCTACAGTCAGCAATTTGCGGTAAACACTGGTTTGGCTGCACTGCAGCAGGGGCGTGGCTTGTTTGCGGTGAACGGACCACCGGGAACAGGTAAGACGACTCTGCTGCGAGATCTTGTAGCTGCGGTAGTGGTGGAGCGTGCTACGCGGCTGGCCAAGCTTGGTAACCCTGCACAAGCCTTTACTGGTGAAGTGCGTTGGAAGGTTGGCCAATACACCCGAGTGGTCTCGACTTGGAAAGAAGAATTCAAGGGGTTCGAGATTGTAGTGGCGTCCAACAACAATGGTGCGGTTGAGAATGTCACGCTCGAAACCCCACAGCAAAAAGCGGTCGATCCCTCATGGCTACCTGACGTCGATTACTTTGCCGACTTTGCGGAACGGCTCATTGGTGAGCCGGCGTGGGCACTCGTAGCGGCCCGATTGGGTAACAAAGCCAACCGTAATAGTTTCATGAATCAATTCTGGTATGGCGAGGCAGGTTCGGAAGCCGGCGATGAGATTCCCAAGGCAGATGCTGGCTTCCTAAATCTTCTGAAGTATTACGAAAAGCATCCCGGAGACTGGAGAGCGGCGGTCAATCAATTCAAAGGTGCCGTGGCCCGAGAGCAAGATCTCCGTAATGAGTGAGCGCAATGGTTTACTGCCTCGCAGGAACGCCGTGTTCTAGAGGAGGGAATCCCTGCTCTGGTGCTTGAATTACAGCAACTTGGTGCACAGCAGCTAAGGGCGTTAGAGCAGTGCAAGCTGCAGAAAGTCGGACAAAAGCTAGCAGGTGATGTCGTCAATGAGAAGCAGGGCAAGCGGCTAGAGCACCGTCATTTCCGACCGGGATTAGTGGAGATCGTCCTTACGCTTGGCCGCGCCTTTCGGGAGTGGCGAGAACACGATAAAACCCTGGAGGCGGCAATCCGGATATCGGAAGCCAAGCTCGAAGAGGAGCAGCGGGGCGTCGCCACAGCCCTTTCGACGCTGGAGGACATTGAAGCATCTATAGCCAAGCGCTCCTGCGAGCTTGAAGAGAAGCGCGAGGCCCTCGCATGCATCGAAGCGGAGCTTTCAAAGGCAAAAGATCAGCTAGGGCAATACTTTCCGGAGCTGGAAACATGGGGGCGCGAAGAGACACAGCGTGAGCTGTCTTCACCATGGTCGGATCCTGTATGGAATGAAGCCCGCTCGAAAGTCTTCCTGTCTGCTTTAGCCTTGCACAAGGCATTTATCGAAGCGAATGCGGACACCATGCGGAAGAACCTGCAAGGGGCGATGGATATACTCGCAGGGGGTGTGCCTGATAGAGCGCCAGCGGAAGGTGTTGCCGCCGCTTGGAGTGCATTGTTTTTTGTTGTGCCGGTGATTTCGACGACGTTTGCCTCCTTCGATCGCCTGTTCTCTCATCTCTGTAAAGAGGCGCTGGGTTGGTTGATGATTGATGAGGCTGGCCAGGCTGCTCCGCAAACTGCTGCTGGTGCCATCTGGCGGGCGAGGCGTACTGTTGTGGTAGGTGATCCGCTCCAGCTGGAACCAGTAGTTACCATCCCTATGACACTTCAGCAGTCGCTGCGTCAGTACTATCGAACAGAGGAGACTTGGCTCCCTGGAAAAACCTCAGTCCAGCAATTGGCCGATAGGGTAAGTCGTTGGGGTACGTTGCTTGAGGGCTTCGATGAGCCAATCTGGGTCGGTGCACCACTTCGTGTACATAGACGGTGTGACCGAACCATGTTCGATATTTCGAACAAGGTGGCGTACGACGGATTAATGGTCTTTGGTACACCTGAGCGTCAAAAGCTTGATCTACAACCGAGCACTTGGCTCTCTGTTGTAAGCAATGAGGCGGAAGGGCACTGGATACCCGAAGAAGGAGTACTGGCCGAAAGCTTAATCACGGAGCTCCTCACTACTGGGGTGCCAGCCAGTGAAGTCTTCCTGATTTCTCCATTCCGAGCTGTTGTAAAACGACTGCGACAGCTTGCTACTCGTTTCGAGGGCATTCAAGCCGGGACGATCCACACGGTACAAGGCAAAGAGGCCAATGTCGTCATCCTTGTGTTGGGAGGCGATCCTCGTCGGCCTGGAGCGAAGAAGTGGGCATCGTCGAAGCCCAATCTCTTGAATGTCGCGGCAAGTCGGGCTATGAGACGCCTATATGTCGTAGGAAATCAAGAAGAGTGGTCATCCTATCGATTTTTCTCCACGGCCTCTAGCGAGCTTAATAAGCAATGAAAACTTGTATCTATACGAAAACAGAGTTTGCGCACGCAGATGGCGAGCACATTTTGCAAAATTTTCTTGGGGCGAGATGGGTATCACATGATATTTCTTGCAACGAAGCACAGTCGATTTTTGGGGAAACCATCGACTCGGCTTTAGAGGAAGGGTTACGTCAGTTCAGAGTTCTTCTGGGTACCAGAGGAGGGCGAGGGGGCGATGGGCCGACTATAAAGAACGTCGAAGACACCAAAGGAAACAAATATCACATACTGCCAGGTGGCTCTGTAGTTATTGCCGAACCAGTCGTATCCATTAGTGAGCTTGAGAGTGGAACGCATGCAGTACAGACCAAACTTGCAGGCATGAAGCAGTTTGATTGGGCGATTGCCAAACTTCGTAGCCAGTTTCCAGACGCTTCATGGGATGTTGAAGAGATTAAGGGGAAACTCACCCCGCAAACGGAGTATCTGAACGATAGGATCCGTCTGAGAGCAGGGATCGGTGGACGCGACTACTTTCGTGGCCTGCTTAAAGTAGCATTTAATCTCTTGGGCGTAAATGCGGCAGATATCGCATTGCAGCCATGCTTCGATCCTTTGCGCAATTACATTTTAAATGGAGTGGGCGTGCACGGGAGTCACATAAGGTGGCTTGCAACTGCTGATGAACTGGCAGTGGAAAAACTGGGATATTTTGACCACTTTGTGGCAATTTACTCTAATGGAAAAAATGTGGATGGGGTGGTTCAATTCTTTGGCAGCATAAGTCATATTGTGAGATTGACTAATAATTATGATGGTCAATATTTTTGTTATGGCTATCAGGTCAATCCGTTGCGTGATACTGATCCTGCTGAAAACCGAAAACCAGGTTTCGATGCAGGCCAACTCCCTAGGTTTGATGAGGGTTGTGAGGGGCCAGGCCCTGACGTTTGGCCAATTTATCAAACCCTATTTTCTCGATTTATGAAGAATTACTATGATTTTGCAACGGAAAAAGAAATGTCTCGAATTGTAGATAGTGTACTCGCGCCCCATGAAGGTGGTGTATTGTCCGAAGAAATAATCGGAGAACTTGTCGAAAAAGTGTCTAAGTTCATGGCTTCAAGAGTACGGCAAAAATAGTGTGCTATCGAAATACCTCCATCAAAATCAGGATAGTTAAAAAATACCTAAAATTACAGGGGCATGTTATTTTAGGTCATGCTACGGCATGAACGTTAAGTTCACTGAAAAGAAAATATCTATTTTGGTGTGAGATTTGAATTTAAAACCCACGACATGTAACCATTCCGAAGAGCTCGGGCATCAGCAAGAGCGTGATGACGTGGCCAATTTGGCTCGAACGAATTTTCATATGCTTCTCTAAACTTTGCATCTGATAATACTTCGTGGTCGATAAATAACTTCTCACTCAGATTGGCCGGAAGATCAGTAAGACGTTCGCCTTGTAGCGCATCAGCCAACAGCTCCCAATCAGATGTGTAATCAAATGCGACAGTTACTGATTTCTCTAGTGACGCAAACCACTCGCGTAAACGAAAGCTCAAGTGTGCCGAGCTACACTTCGCACCTGGTACGCGATTGAGTAAGGGAAGTACTTCGGCAACCACAAAGCTACTGCAGTCTTCGCGGTGATAATCATTACGCTCGGCATAGAATTCCCGCCCATCTTCAGTCACCAGCCCTATACTGATTAAATCGATCTGAACGAAGTCGGTGAATTCTGTATCAAGAAATACTAGCATCAGGCATCCCTCCCATTGCATTGGCAACAGTGTTGCTTCTTACTGTTGCAGAGTTTTTGAGCTTTTCTACCGCTTCGCGGCGAAAGAATACTCGAGGTGGCTTTCCATCTAGCATAATGGCCTCCGTCTGCAAGCAACCGCTCGTTGTTTCGTGCTTGATAGCTTTCGGGTTGAGCGGACAGATCAAGGGTCGCACCTGCAGTGTGATCGTTAACTGCCTGATGTATTGCACTTAAAAGCTTCTTCTTGCTGAATACTGCGCATCGAATCGTCCCAGTTTTTCATGATGCTCTCCTTCCACTGGTGGATGGCTACTGAAAAGTTAGCTTGGCATCACTGACTAGTGTATTTCTCCATAATTTTTAATGGGCATTTATTAATTTTGGCGCGTTGTATTAATTTGTCTTTTCATTTTTCGTGTCGAAATTCTTCGGCCAAAATAATAAGCAAATCACTGAGTTCCATTTTGAGGCCGAAGCTAACTTTAAACAGGCTGTCAAGCGTAGGTGATCTTTGACCCAGCTCTAGTAGGGAAACATACGTCCTGCTTATTTCAGAGTCAAAGCCCAAGCCTTCCTGGGTTAATTGCATATCACTTCTGAGTCGCCTAAGAACTTTACCAAATATTTGGTTGTGGTTCATTTTTTATGCCTTTCTTTGATTGACCATTTTTGAGATTCTGAAAGTATCCTCAATATGCCAATCGCGCGAATATGAAACTGAAAATCTTTGCCGTCGGGCACTGTGTTGGTGACTGTCTCTGATAGACAGCCATACTTGGCTTCGTGCCGAATTCGTGTAGTGCTAATTCCTGTCGTCGTTGATAGCTCTATCGTTGTTAACATTTCTTGGCTAGCACTAAGGTTGCTATTGACTTGTTTTATAACTTTTCTTCCTCTCCCCGTGCGGCTCTGGTAGGCCTCGGCAATATTGATTTTTTGCAGCGCTTCATTTGTTATGTCTTTCCTCCTGAATGCATATATTAAACCGCCATCAACAGCCGGCCCATGTATAGGAAAAATACCTATCGAGATGATTCGATCTGCTAAATTGGTTGGGTTGCACATTATTTTTCTGGCAATTTCATGTGTGAATATGTATGTTTCACGAAATTCGGCAAGATGCTTTATTTCTATGCCAGCTTGTCGCTTAGTCAGCGCTTTTGTTTTCAGGATATTTGCTTTTATTAAACGATAGACAGCGTCCGGGTAGATTTCTAAAAATTCAGCAGCTTTACGGATGGACAACAAACTTTCATTCTCTCCAACTGTTTTGAGCATTTTGCATAGAGAGAGACTTGGCAGGCCAAGTGCAGGGTCGAAGGCTGTAATCCGAGTGTACTGCCCGTCAATATCCGTTAAGAGGTCTAATCTTTTGGCATGGTCTATTCCATAGTGGTCAAATCGAACGATTTTGCCATTTTGTACGGGTTCACTCAGACGTGATAATCGATGCAAAAACCTTGCCACACTCTTTCCATCAATCACTTCCTGCTTATCAATTCGCTTTCGATGGGCTAAGTAATTATCGGCGGCATATGTCAGGATTTCTTTTCTGAGCAGCGTCTTGGTGATGTGTGATGACACGTTCAATGTGGTGGCAACCGTCGCTATCGGCAGAGCAGGGACTTCATCGTCTGGCGAGTAGTTGTTAACTACCGGCATGGGATGCACTGTGAGCAGCCAATGGTTTGCAATCGACTCCAGCTTCGCATCAAAATTCGCACCCAGCCCTAAGCCATGCAGCAAGCTAGCAACGGCATACCGTGGCCCGAGAGAGGGGTACGCTATATATCGTTTTTCAATCCGGTTGATTACTGTACGCTGAAACGCTGCAGCTGACTGGAGCAGAGCGTTTGTTACGCTCAGTGTCGCTCGATGCACCTGTTCATTATCGACGGCTGCTAGGCGTGCGAGGTCTGGTTGCCCCCCCTCCAGTACCAGTAGCACAAGGGTTAGGTACCGCATCAATTGATTCGGTGGCAAATCGTTAACAGCAATGGGCTGCCAGGCTGGATCAGCAGACAGGGTTGGTGCGTCTGCAAGCGGAAAGCCACAGACACAGTGCTGCAGTGATGAGCTTCGCCAACCAACATGTCTTTGGCATGATGGGCAGTGCTCTACTAGAAGTACACGGTGTCTGGCGCAAGCAGTTTGTAAGCGCCAGTCCCAGCTGGCCTCTTGGATGTGCGCTTCTTTTAAACACAGGGGGCACCAAGCGCGATATTTATTCCGGAGTATCTCTAGGGGCCACAGCTTTCCCTGATGGCGGAATTTGCGAAATTTCCCGACGCGAACATCGAGTGGCTGTGCAATGGCAGCCAAGCTGCCTGTGGAAAGATTTAGCTCTTTGCCAAGAAGTTCAAGGTCATAAATGCCAAACTGCGGAATGAGCGAAGGCGGCGTTGGATAGGTGGTATAGGCTCCAAGAAATTCACGCAATTCTTGCACGTGGCGCAAACAGTTGACCTCCGCCACCCTTAATAGATAGCCCGCAAGGCTTTCCCGGATATCAGGGGCAGGGCGTATCAGCAAGCGGAAACAATCAGCGGGATCCATCGATGAGGTGTTCATGATCGAGCCTCCTTGAGCTGTGTAACCCACAGCTCAATTGCCTCTTCACCTTCACTGAATGGATTGGCACGTAGCTTACGGTTTTGTGCCAGGTAGCGGTCAAAACAAAGCACAAGATGCGTCTTTTCAATCCGTGGGCAACCCTGCATCAATGCCATGCGTACAGCTTTCTGAATCAGCGTGGCAAGGGAGCGGAAATTACCGCCTGTCGCTAAGTACAACCTGGCCGGCATGTCTTCATCGCACAGTCCGCTTGCTTTATCCATGGGGAGGCCTTGTTCATAGCAGTTGAGTAGCCGCTCAAATTCTGTTGGCTTTTCTATCCAGTTAAAGGCGGACATTGCCATGCGTAGCGGAAATCTACCCGCTAACTGCGGGCTGTACTCCAGAACCGCAGCTGCACTGGGCATGCCGACTAAAACAAATGGCAATCCAGTTTGATTAATCAGGCTCTTGATTGCATCTGCGACGACTTCGATCCGTCGGACTGTGCCGCGCTCTACCAAGTGTTGGAATTCATCCAGGATGATCATCCTAGTATTGCTGCGTGATAATAATTGAATCAGCCGGGTGTGCTTGTACTCGATATTGCCACGATCAGGGTAGGGGGCTTTAAGGCACGCCAATATGGCTGTAAACAATCCTGATATTGTCGCGGGCAGTGGTAGGGATGCTAAAAGCACAGGTGTTTCTGTATGGTCACCGTTGATAAAGCGGGGGTGTAGTGAGTAGAAGGTATCGAGTAGTCTTGATTTGCCCACTCCTGTATCACCGGTGACCAGCATGCACTGCGGTTCCGAACAATCATCCGACGCCTCAAGACAATTTTCCATCTCAGCTAAAATGGTATTGAAATGTGGGTGCCGAATCAGGATGCGCTTCATTTCTAGACATTTTGGGCGGATGTCAGAATAGGGGGCGTTCATTTGCTGTCTCCTTCTAAGAAAAGGCGTTCCAAAGACCATCCAGCCGGGGACGAAGCGTCCTCCCATGTATGATTTGCAGGCGATTCTGGAGCACTGATTTGAATTTCCCCTTTGGTTGAACGTCGCGGTGCTTGTTTCTTCTTGCGTTGGGTCTGCTTCAGCCGTTTTTCAGCCTGTAGATGCGTCTGATGGACGTCTCTGCGTAATTTGGCTTTTTCTTGCCGAACCAGCTCTGCATCAGCTCCAATTTGGTCCGTAGTGTCCTGTTTGTGAGTTTTGCGTGCTCGCTGGAAATCCAGCCATGACATGCCCGGCTCAGCATTGATCGTCAAACACTCCAGTCTGATCAACGCCTTGTTCAGTGGGTCATAGATGTACGCTTGGGTAACATCTTCCGGGTCGATGCGCAGCATGACCTTGGATTTGCTGGGTAGTTTTTGCTGCAGATGGATCAGGTACGGATGTTGATAGAACAAACCTTCAACGCCGATTCGACCATTAGTGATGGTCCGCTCAAAGGCCAGACCGGTTTCAATTTCGAGACTAAGACTTTGCGGCAACGGCGGGGCAGGGTGTTCGTCGACCAAGCGTGTCCAGCACTGCAGCGGGGTTTCTCCCAGTTCGTAATGACGGGTGTTGTGGTAGTCGACCACGACCCAGCGAAAAACTATCTGCCGCAACTCATGCAGCGTCAGGCTGGCGAGCTTTTCTGAGGGGTAGTCACCGCGTTCAACAGGATTTGACCAAGTAGTACCCGGTAGCTTGTGTATCAGGCGCCGGTTCAACGTGCCGATAAAACGCTCAACTGCGCCTTTGTACCAAGGTTTACCTGGTGGGCAGTACTGCATGTCCGCGTGGAGATCGGCACAAAACTGTTTGTGAACATTGCTGTGAAATTCTGGGCCATTGTCCATGCAGATCAGACGGAATTGGCCTTCGACCGGCCAGGTGAAGCCTTGGCATTCAGGGATGCCGTCGAGAATAGCCTGTTTGTTGGTGACAGCCTGTCGCAAGCACATCAATACGGCAATCGATGATGGTGGCGCGAGATCGATATAAATGCCGACTACCATCCGTGAACGGCGATCAATGGCGACCGTGACTGTTGGCCTACCAATTGGTACACGGGTAATAGGATGAACAATGATGATGTCGAGCCGAGTGTGGTCGATCTCGATGCGCTCTAGGGCAAACAGTGCGACAGGTCCTCGATCCCGGGAGCGAAAGTAGCGCCGGGCGTGTTTTTCGCCCATCCGCCTCGCCATGACGATAAATGGATCGAGTAGCCGCTTGATCAGCTTGCAAAAGCCGCTATAGCTGATTGTCCGTAGCCACTCGCTTTTGGGGCGCTGACGATTAGCTTCAATAACCCGGTCACACAACTCGGCATGCGCATCTATTCGACTACTGCGTGCACGGCTTAGGTAATAGGTATCGATGGTTTCGTAAAAAAGTTCGATCACCTCTTCGCTAATCTGTCCCTTGCGACGTCCACAATTTGCGGTCCTGGGAGCAATGGAAAGTGGATCTTCGTTATTTTCGATAAAGTGTTTGCACCAACGGTAGATCGTGATATGGCTGGGTGGCCTGGCATCGCAAAGTTGCTTCGCCACCTTAGCAACAACGGGTAAGGTTTCCCGCTTTCGTGAGTAGTGCTCAGTTCTCGCAAGGACTGCTCGAACATAGATCAAGCTTCTTTGAAGCTTGGATCGATCCTTGTCTTGCAGGGCGGATGCTATGGGTGGCTGGCCATCATCGCGGAATAGAACATCTTGGTCAGTAATGACTTTAAGCTGGCCTTGCTGTGCATAGGCTTCAACTTCATCCATCGTGAGATGGGTGATAGATGAAGTGCGCTCATTGAGTAATGAAACTTGCCGTCCTGCCTGGATATACAAGACTCTGAAGTGAGTACCATGTAGGGCTACCGAAAAGCCTTCTCGGAGATCGAGTGCCATCACCGAGCTCCTTTGGCTGGCCAGATTATTAATGAGCGGCCGACAACATGGCGTTCGTCATATTCGAACCAGCCTTTCCATATCAGGTGATATAACTTAGCGACGTCAGACCCATGCCAGCTAAATTGCTCCAACAAGCACTGCAAGCTGAGTGTTTTGCCGCCATCGAAAGAACCATGGATTCGATCTTTATCCTGCTGCGAGACGAACATGTCTGCGTAATGCTTCAGGAAATTGAGATTGTTTAAGGCGGGCTGGCGGCGGATTTCGTACTCGTCTTTGACAACATACTCATAACCGTACATGGCCAAGGCGTGCCGGATGCAGTCGAATTTTTTTTGAAACAACGTTGAGCAAGCTATATCGTGTGGCTTGACCTCGTAAAGTGTCGGCAAACGATGAGAGTCATGCCAGCACGCTTTGAAATCGGGTGTGTAACGGTGCCACTTGCCTTCAAAAGCGTAATCGAAGGTTTCTGGCTGGCTGTAGATCTCTCGTATGTCCGGGTTTGACTCAAGATGCAAAAGCCAGTCACGTTCGAGCGTGCTTTCCCACGGTATCAGCCCTGCCATTTTGAAGCTGTAGGACTGGCCAATGACTTTGGAGCTGTTGATGTTGTGAATCTTGCGTATGGAAGGGATCATCATGATAGATTTCCCCTCTGAGTAGATGACGGAGGGGCTAACGGTGTCATTAGCCTTGCCAGCAGCATCTGTGTTTCCAGCCAGGCTTCTAGGTGGCACGCAATCATAAATGAGCGGAATGACATCCGTGGAGGTTGGCTTCTAGGGGCAAGATACAGGTCAAAACTGACTTTCTTGATGAGCGACAGTGCTAGGTGTGCCCGAGTGTGGGGGATTGGTGGATGTATCCGATCCAACAACTTGGCCATGTCGTGCTTGCTTACACGTGTGCAATAAAGCTTGGGTGCAGATGGGTGGTGATTGGGGATGAGTAAGTGCGCTGCGCATAATGGCAGATGGTGTTTCATGGCTTTTCCTTCGCGATTTCGCATTGGATAGATATCCAATATTTGACAAGGCGAGCGGGGACAGCCTCGAGCAAAATTGCCCTTGACGATCCCGCAAGGAAAAGCCAGAATGGAGTTGACCCCTGCTCAGGTAAGTCAACTAGAGCCCCATCGGTTTCTCAGGACCGTGGGGCTTTGCCTTTCCATGCTCGTGATTGACGGTTGCAACTACGAGTATCGGTTTACATGGTGCTTTCCTTTCAATTTGATTGAATTACTGACAGGAATTACGCTAGTCCTGCTTGTTTTCTTTTCTTAGAAATTCGTTTTGCCTGTTCTTCTAGCTTCGAAAAATCTTCCGCATAGAAGTAGTGGAAGTCTTCTTGGATAGTTGCAAGATAGCTAAAGGCACTACTGTGTGCGTTGGCAGGAATTCTCATCGTTTTGGGGGACTTATGGCTTGCCTCGTTGATCATCTCTTGCTGGTGGGGCGTCAGCTTTAGCCGGTCCATGGCCGGTTTAAGTTTGGTTAGTGCTGGTGCATACCGTTTACCCGCTTCCATATAGCATACCTGGGGTCCTTTTAGCCCAAGCGCTTCAGCATATTTAAGCTGTGACAAGCCAAGTTCGTGTCGAACTTCTCGAAGAATCTGTGCTAGTGGTGACAAGGTTTTACGCTGTTCACTCGAATCATTTTCTTGTTATATGCGCATGCTGATATTAGTGAAACCAGCAGATCTGAGTGCGTTCTGATAGTTTTTTTTGAGAAATGCTATTTTTGGCTAATATACGCATATCTATAGTTGATAACTGCGATATGAGATTTGTTAAAGCAGATCACATTTTGCGTAGCTAGCATGTATTTCATCTTCTTTGATTAAGAAAACATATATTTTTTCTTAATCAATTGATAATAAAGAGCGTAAGTAAATTTTGAAGAGCCAAGTAGCCTTTGTTGCAAAAATGCTACCAGGGCGCACTAACGACACTAGCTGGTCTGAACTTGAATGGGGAGAAGGGGCGTCAGACGGTTTTCCGCCAGCGCTCGGGGAGAGGCTGCGAGTTTTCCTGTAGAAGACCGTAAAGCTAGTAATTCAGGAAAACCTAGCCCCTCACCAGGCGCAAGGCTCAGTCACCACGCTTCTAGGAGGCGGGGGTGATCCATATACGGATGTCGATCTCATGCGCGTAGTTGACCACTACTGACGGGCTGGAAATTTCGAGAGTATATCGACATGCTTAGAGGTTCAGCAGTGATGTGCTTGTCCCATATCCACCGGCAGGCAGATACCAGCGGGCGCTTCTTCTGCCTATTGCGGGCATGTCTGGAATTCTGTGTAAACCAGCCGTTCAAGAAACCATATGACGACTGTCAGCTTAGGCCGATGAGGGCACTGTTGGCAGCAAATTTTCGCTGCCAAATTCGTAGCAGCTACTTAGATTTCAATCTGATCTGAAATTTCCAGAGCATCATCGACTTCGATACCCAAGTACCAAACCGTGCTTTCCAGCTTGGTGTGGCCAAGTAAGATTTGTACTTCACGCAGATTTTTTGTCCTTTTGTAGATCAATGTTGCTTTGGTTCGACGTAACGAATATGTGCCATAGATGGACGAGTCCAGACCGGCGGTCGAGACCCACAATGTCAGGAGGAGCTTGAGTTCGGCCAAAGCAGACGAACCAGCCAAAGCCCGTACTGGCTGCTACCGAGACTTAGCGGAAATTACCAATACAGAAGTGCGGACCTTCAGGAACATCTAAATTTGACTGGACTGTGCAGCTTTTAATGCTGGTCCAGATAGTATGCCTAGTTAAGCAGGACTTCATTATTCGCCCACGGTATCCGAGGACGGCCGTGAGGCTGGAGGAAATGCGGATGTTGGCTTTCTGCTCAACTCAAGGAGTCGCGAGAATATTTTTTCTTATGCCTTCAATGCTGCATAGGATCAGGCTAATTTGCACGACCATGAGTCGGCATTGGGCGAAAGCAAGAAATGCCCTGCGGCCAGTACCACTGGAGCGCAAGGCATACGGTTAATGCTTGTTTCAGGCAGTTTGCCAACTCGTCTGATTCGCCAGAACAGAGTGCGCCTTGGCAATGTCTTCCAGCGAGCCATGTACCATCAACACATACTTGTCTGCCTTGAGCGCTGACTCATACTTGATGGCTTCCTCGCCGCTGACACCGATGCGGGTGAGCGCAGCGCCCACGGCAGACAATCCGCCAATGATGACGGCACCTTCCACCCCGCCAACTAGCGCGGTCACCACCGGCCCGGCCATGGCCAGCAGGCCCAGCCCCGGGATCATGAACACAGCCGGAGCCAGCAACAAGCCCCACAAACCTCCCCAGAACGCACCGATGCCGCCCCAGGTTTTGATTTTGTCGCCGGTGCTATAAAACCCGACCGGGAATTCCTCGCTGTGATAACCCTTTCCGATCAAAGAAAGCTTTTTCACATCAAAACCAGAACGACTGAGAACTCGGATGGCCTCCTCCGCCTCCTGGTGGGTGTTGTAAACATAAACCGATGATTTTTCATGTTCCATGATGCATGTCCTTCATGGCCGGGCAACAAGACAATGCCGCCGTTGGTGGGTTCAGATGACAACGCGGATGTTGTCGATGACATTCCGCACCCCTGGCAGGCAGGCTGCAGCATGATTGGCCAGTGCGCGTTCAGACCAGCTATGGACGGTGCCGCCCAGGGTGATGTCCGGGCCATCGATACTGACGGTAATGCTGTTGATGTCGGCAATGGCGCGGCGCTTCAGTGCCGCTTCCACTTCGTCTTTCACCGCTAGCATCTGCAGCTTCGGGCGGATGTTGATGGTGCTGCTGACTCCAGTCACTCCGCTGACATGCCGGAGCAAGCGGATGGCGGCCTTGCGCTGGAAGTCCCACTCCACATCACCGGATAAGGTGACCCAGCCGTTCTCCACCATCACCTTGATGGATTTGCCGCAGCTTCCTTCCATCAACTGCAAGGCATTGGCTGCTGCGCGCGATACATCGGCATCACTGCGTTTGTCCGATCCGGGCAGATCAACGGCGATCTCTACTGCAATCGCCTGCACACCAACCACACGCTGGGTGGCTTTTTCCGCGGCCCACTTCTCGGCAAAGTTGGCGACATGGCCGCTCAGGGTAATGACGCCCTGATTGGCTTCCACTCCGATGTGGGTGGCGGTGACCGCTGGGTCCCATTTCAGTTCGGCCAGGACATCACTTTGCAGCTGGGCATCATTCTTGATCATGACATAACTCCTTTGTATGAGAGGAGTAAAGGCTGAGCCGAACATGTAGATCGGTCTGTTGGCTAGCGCACACAGTAGGCGTCGTTTGCATGCTGCGCTGGCCAAAGGTCGCCGGGCTACAAGGGCCGGCGCTGTCGGCTATGTATGCTTGCGCACAGAATATGTGGTGAGCTGCTGACACCATGCCACTTCCTGCTTGGCCAGCGCCATCCGGCGGCCAGCATGGAAACGCAACACTCCTTGCAGGAGGCCACACCATGCACAGTGCCAGCTATTTACGCGAATTCTCCTTCGGACAGGGGCTGGTCGGTTTGTACTACGCCCTGCCTTTGCTGCAACAGCAGGGCTTTGGTGCCATCGCGCGGCTGCCGGTGTCCTTGCGGATCATGCTGGAGTCGCTGCTGCGTAATCTGGATGACAAGCAGGTGACCGAAGCCCATGTGCGCCAGTTGGCCAACTGGCAGCCACAAGCGGAGCGCAATACGGAAA
>Ga0187843_10000681_pt1 | contig 23167 bp, 6 predicted proteins | sample SpaLakP09_SKY_43_FD_134516 | JGI IMG/M metagenome (GOLD analysis project Ga0187843, IMG submission 134516) | Oligotrophic lake water microbial communities from Sparkling Lake, Wisconsin, USA - SP09_SKY_43 | ecosystem: Environmental > Aquatic > Freshwater > Lake | place: USA: Sparkling Lake...
ACGATCTGGCTCGAAACGCGCTTGGCACCCGAGTTGAAGGCCGGCACCGTGTCGAGCTCGAACACATAGGTGATCAGGTCGCCATCCGCATCGGTCGAGTTGCTAACCGTCAGGTCGACCTGCAGACTGGGCACCAGCGAACCCGACACAGGGCTGGCTATCCCCGGCGCCGTCGGTGCCATGTTGCCAATGCCCACAATGAAGCTGCGCGCCGCAGTCACCGTTTTGGCTCCCAGCGCATCGGTCGCCGTCACGTTCCAGTAGTAGAGGCGGCGCGACGTCAAAGCTGGCGTGACCTGCCACTGGCTCGCCCCCGAGAGGTCCGCCGCCAGGCCCTCGACGCCAGCCGCGCCATCGGTCAGCGCCGCGTCGCGATATACGCGCACACCGTAGGTCACCACGTCGCCGTCCTTGTCGACCGCATTGGCCCAGTTCAGCACCGGCTGTCCATCGGCCACCTCGCCGCCCGGCACCGGCAGCAGCAGGTTGAAGCGCTCCGGCGGGTCGTTGAACAGGTTGACGAAGAAGCGGCCGTTGGCCCACAGGCTGTAGTTCGTGCCGTCGAAGGCACGCACCCGCCACCAGTACCTGGTGTTGTCCTGAAGGTCGCTGGGCACCTGCCAGGTCGTGGGCTGGGGCACGCTGCCGGCACCGTTGCCCGGCGCATCGGGGGCCTTGGGCTGCAACGCGCTGGCCACCAGTTGGTTCATCGCCTCATCGGCATACAGCTCGAACTGCAGTTGGGTCGTCGGGTCCTGCGCCGCGGTGGAAGCCAGGGCCGACAACGTGGGCTTCACCGCCGGCACCTGCGCGCCCGACAGCGGCGCCGTGATGCTGGGCGCGCCCGGCCCGCCTGGTGGCGCGTTGGTCACCACCGTGATCTTGGCGCTGCGCGTCGCACTCAACGTGCCATCCGTAGCCGTGTAGACGATCAGATACGTGCCCGCCTGCCCCACCGCTGGCGTCCAGTCGAAGGCCACCCGCGTGAGCGTAGGTGCCTGCGGGTCTGCCGGTTGCGGCAGCAGTCTGGCGCCCGCCGGCAGCGGGGCCGCGGTGATCGTCACCGGCTTGCCGGCCGGGCTGCTCGCCTCGACGAGGAAGCTCACCTGCTTGCCCTCGGCCACCGTGTGGTCCGCGATCAGGCCCAGGTTGGGCGGCAGGTTGCCGGTGGGCGGCGGCGTGAACTCGGCGCGGTAGCTGCCGGTGCTGTTCACGTCGAAGAAGTTGACGTAGTAGGACCAGACCTTGCTGACCGGGTCGCGCGTTTTGCTGAGCCACACGTTCTCGCCGGGCAGCAGCTTGCCGTCCGAGCGCAATACCGCGCCAGGCACCTTGCTGCCGCTGAAGGGGTCGCCGAGCTTGACGAAGACGAAGCCATCGGTCGGCGGGAAGCTCAGGTTGTAGTTCGCGATGTCGCCATTGCTGCTGGCGCTCAGCAATTGGGCCACGCCGCTGCGGTCGTTGACGAGGCTGTCAGGGCCGTCGGATTCGTAGACCCGCACCACACCCGCGTCCAGGGCCAGGAAGTCGCGCACCGCGTCCCGCCCCGGCAGGTCCACCCGCACGTCCTGCAGCAGCACATGGGCGTTTGTGGCCTGCAGGATGGAGGTCAATTGCCCGCCCAGGTCGTCCGAGTGCGTGAACGTGGCGGTGAAGTCGCTGAACCGGCCGGCCAGCGTGGTTTCCATCACCCAGCGGCCCATGCGGTTGGTGCTGGGCGCGACGTCGCCAAAGTTGAGCAACAGCCCGTCGTTCACCGGCGCGTCGTCGACATAACTGCCATCCAGCTTGAAGCCGATCAGCAGCTCCTGCTTGTTCTCGACGATCTTGGGCTGGGCCGAATCGATCTTGAGATTTTTGGCCGTCGCGAACCCGTTGTTGCGCACGCGCACGCCCAGCGTGAACGGCACCACCGGCTCGACCTCGGGTGTCAGCGCGTCGTCGGCATAGACGTCGGTGGGCAGAAAGTAGTCCAGCGTCAGCAGCGGCAGCGGCTTGACGGTGATGACGTCGGGCGACACGTCCAGCGTCGTGTCCTGGCCGTTGAAGCGGTATTTCAGCGTGGCGCCGACGAGGTATTTCTTGCCCAGCGGGCTGGTGCCGGCCGAGCCGGGCGCGGGGATTAGCAGCCAGTCGATGACTGCCGTCGTCTGCGGGTTGACGGTGCCGCCGCCGTCTACATCGTTGATGGCCACCTTGCTGGAAACCTTGACGAAGAACTTGGCGCTCAGGTCGTTCGGGTTGCTGCTGATGGGCACCGGCGTGCCGAGTTCGTCGCTGACCTTCACCACCGCCGAGACGTTTTCGATGACGCCGGCGTCAGTGGTGTTGTTGATCTTCATCGTCGCGTCAAAGGCCTGACGCTCGAGGGTGAGTTCCTGGAGGATTTGGATTTGGACGCGGGCGCAGGTGGTTTCTTGGGCTTTGCCTAAATTTGGAACTCCGAGCACAAGGAAAAAGACCAGTACGACCCACCTCGTCGCCACAGCTTTCATATTAAAAGGATGCATAACCATGCTCATCTCATGCCAGCAGCAAGAATTTCTATGGTTGCATTGCGATCAAAGCCAGTGCTGGCATAAACGTATGCCGGCCCCAAATAGTGCCTACCCACAGCCTTGCCTAATCCAAAGGCAGTCCTAAAGAGAATTGTTCTTGGTTTGAAATTATTCCTCGCCACCCCTTCAGCGGCCCACGCAAGAATCCCTCCTCGATCCCACACTACGTGCCGCCAATCATCATCCTCATAAGCATTGGCACTGCCGTCATAAAATCCACCCTCAGTCAAAACCCCATCCCGATATGTGCATTCGGCCGTATACCGCTGCCCAGGCTTACGAATTTCCTTATAATTGTGACCGCCATCATGGAAAAGTTCCTCACCCCATTGCTTTTCCCTTTTCCATGTCCCATCACACTCCTCATTATCAAGATCGGGCTCAATAGTAGGACAAGTCTTGGCGGAATCATCGTGATGACCTGTGCGAAGCAGTCCAAGATCGAATAATCCAAGGGGATCCATCCTGTTAACGGGATCGCCATTAACATAGGCGTATTGATTCAACCCTCCACCAAGTCCAATCGGGTCCCTCTGCATATATCTACCAGTTGTCGGCTCGTAATTTCTATAGGCATTGTATATATTGCCGGTCTCCAAATCCCCCAACTGGCCCGGCAGCAAATAGAGCAATGCAAAAAGATCTGCACCCTGATTAAAATCCCCAAAAGATCCATTCTTAACTACGGCATTGCTTTTTCCCGTCGAATCACTAATCAGCTGAACAGCATTAAGATGATCGCGATGGTAATAATAAAACTTCGCCCTTCCTTGATCCGCCTTTGCCCGAATAAATAGTGGCCCCGTAGAAAACTCGGCGTTTGGCCGCACCCCAATTGCAAGAATATTCTGCGCCACTCCTGCAGCATCCAGACCACCTACAGATGCGAGAGGCTGCTCGGCAACACCTACAAGCCCCTCCTCCGAATACACGAAATAAAGGCGCACTGGAAGGCTTATGACCCTGCCGGAAGCGTTGTAAAAAACCTCCTTCCAGAGGCGACGATTCATTGGATCAAATCCATATCGAGCGACAAGATTATTACCCCCGTCTCTTACCTCACTGAGCCGGTTCTGCGTGTCGTAGACATATTTCCAGGCTTTACCATTTGCCTCAACCTTGGCAATCTGATTTCCAGCGTCGTCCCACTCATAAGTGGCACTGTTCAGCCCTGTCCCGCTCTGCAAGAGTCGGTTATTCGCGTCATAAGTCCACGCTCCGCCCGTCCTGCTGTGCCTCGTTCTATTGGCCACCGCATCCAGCGCGAAGACTTCTACTTCCGGCGAGCCTGTCTTCGTCTGCGTCCTCGCCTCGCGTAGCCGCACTTCGTCGTCATAGGCATAGCCGGTGGTTGTCGTGGTGCTGCTACCGGTCGAATCAGCATCCGTCCTAACCTTGCTACTGAGTTCCTGGACATTGCCATAGCGGTTGTCCAGCTGCAGGATCAGTTGCTGTGTCGGCCCCTTGACGGTCAGGCTCTGCTGCTTCAGCAGTCCGTCGTAGGTCTGCTCCTGCGTGGTACCGCCCGGCAGCGTGATCTTGGCGGGCGCCATCCAGTGATAACTGCTGACGCTCAGTGTGCCTTCGCCAGGGATGGTTACGCTCTGCAGCACACCGTGTGCGCTATAGCCGTAGCCAATCTCGGTGCCATCGGGCCACAGCAACGTAGTCTTTCTACCGGCCTGGCTGTAACCGTAGCCGGTGCTCATCTGGATGCTTCCGCCGGCCGGGTTGGGGTAGTTGGTGGTTTCACGAGTCTTGCGGTTGGCATCGTCGAAGATGGCAACTGCGCTGCTGGTCTGCTGGTCTGCGGGCCGGGTCAGGTCGCTGTCGCTCCATGACGTGAGGTTGTTGGACTCGTCCCAGGTGTAACTGGTGTCCCGGACCTGCGTGCCCTGGGCGTCGTAACGCTGGATGGTCTTGAGCCGGTCTGCTTGATCGTAGGTGTAGACAGCCTTGTTCTTGTTGGGGTCGTTTCGCTGGGTGAGGTTGCCGTTGGCGTCGTACTGGTACGTCGTGCGTTGGCCCAGGGGCAGTATTTCGGCAGTGACCCGGTCGTTGCGGTCGTAGGTGAATTTGTAAGTGTGGCTCAACGCGTCGGTCAGGCTCAGAAGGTTGCCTCGGGCGTCGTATTGGAGTTGGGTCTTGGCGCCCAGGGCGTCGATGAAGCTGGTGGCCTGGCGCAGGGCGTCGTATCCGCGGGTTCGTTGTTTGCCGTTGGCGTCGGTGGTCTGGGTGAGTCGGCCGATGCGGTCGTACACGCTGGCGCCGGTGAGGGTCTGTAGGCCTTGGGCGGCGGGGTTGAGCAGCGCGTTGGCGGTGGGGCGTTCGCGTTGGTCGTAGTGCTGGTTCTGGGTGAAGGTGGGGTACTGGATTTGGGTGGGGCCGGTCAGTGAGCCCAGGCCGCCGGCGTCGCTGCCATCAGCGATGGTGTAGCTGTACTTGGTCAAGTTGCCCAGACCGTCGGTGATCTGTGTGAGGCGCTGGAAGCTGTCGAACTGAGCTCTGCGCTGCACGCCGTCTTCGTCAACCTCGTTGACGACTTGGCCCATCGCGTCGTGCTGGCGCTTGTAGACGCCGCCCACCGCGTTGGTGGACTGCGTCAGGCGGTTCATGGAGTCGTAGGCGGCCAGCGTCGTCTTGCCACGGGCATCGGTCAGGCTCGTCAGGTTGCCGACCATGTCGTACACGAAGCTGTAGTTGCGGCCCAATGCGTCGACAACCCGTGTCAGATTGCCTGCAGCATCGCTGGTGTAGCGCGTGGAGTTGTTGAGCGGGTCGGTCTGGCTGATGAGGCTGCCGGCGCGGTCGTAACGGTACTGGCGGGTCTTGCCTTCGGCGTCGGTGATGCTGGTGACCTGGCCCAGCGCGTCATAGCCAATCTGGGTGATGGCATCCGGCGTGATGCTGCCGTCGGCTTCAACGCGACCTTTGCGATTGACCTGGGTGGTCTGCCCTAGCGCGTTGACCGTGTACTCGGTGATGCGCTGCTCGGGCAGGCCGGCAGCCAGGGTCGTTTTCAGCAGGTTGCCGGCGTTGTCGCGCCCAAAGAGCGTCTTGGTGCCCGCCTCGTCCGTCTGGTCAACCATCTGCAGATGCAGTGCCGAATAGCTGGCGGCAACGAAGGTGGCATCGGCCTGCTGGACCTGGATGACCTGATCGAACTCGTTGCGCGTGATGTTTGTGGTGAACCCCCGGGCATTGGTGTGCGACTCCATCCGGGCCCCGGTGTCGTAGCGGACCGTTTCATCGGCCCGCCCGTTGACCAGGTGCTGCACCAATTGCCCGACACGGTTGTGGGTATAGCTTTCCACACGTCGCCCGGCTGTGGTTTCCGGCCCGGTCAGGCGGCTGGTGAACTGCTTGTTCACTTCGTCGTAATCGAACTCGTAGTCGGTCTTGCCGCCGTCCGGCGCGGTGCGCTGGCTCACCAGATTGCCGGAGTAGATCAACTGCTCGACTCGCCCCTCCTGGTCGGTGATGCTCGTGAGGTTGTTGCCTGCGTCGTAGCCGTACTTGATGGTGTTGCCGCGTACGTCGGTGACCTGGCTGATGCGGTTGTTGCCGTCGTATTGATACTTCACCGAGCGGGCGGGCAGGTCCGTTGGACCGGTTGCGTAGTCCCGCACTTCGGTCAGGAAGTCGCCGGTGTAGTGGAGCGTGAAAACGACGCGGCCATTGGCATCGACGGCGCCGTGGACGATGCCGTCCAGGTCACGGGCGAGCCAGACGACGTTGTTGTTCCTGTCCCCCCACGCCACCAGTTGGCCCTGGCTGCTGAAGTCCATCCAACCTCCGCCGCGGTCGAATCTTCGATAGCCCTTGCCGTTGCTGACCGGTGCCAAAGCCAACGATCCGGTGCCGAGGCTGGCCTTGAGCGTAGCGGCAACCGTGGGAGGCAATCGTCTGGTGCCTCGTTTCTCGATGACGTAGCGGTTGGTAAACGCGTAGCGCCCGTTTTCACCCACATACAACTCGTTGCCGCGGCGAATGGCCTCCTGGCTTTGAACAGCGACCATGCCGGACGACGAGAAGCCGGAGCACAGGGTCATGTAGTCGAAGTTGGCAAGCGCCGCCGGCGCATAGGTGTCCTGCTCGCTGATCAACAACCGGTTGAACAGCGTGGAGCGCAGGGGCAGCAGTGCCGCAGCAACGGGAACACCGTTGGAGACTGTCTTCGTTGGCGACCAGTCCTCGTCCACCCAGACCCAGCACCCGTCATTGCCGCCCAAGGGCGTCCCTGAGTTCCCCGCTGGCAGGCTGGTGACTACCGTGGTGTCCGCAGAACTCGGTGCGGTGGGAGGCTGCCGCGTTGCATCGGCAGTTTTGCTCCCCGTTGGGTTGACCCAGGTCTGGGACAAGGATTCCCATTGCGGGTTGAACTGCCATTCCTTGCCATTCCAGACTCTTGCCCATTTGACGGCGCCCGCTGTCGTCTGCACCTGCAAGTCATAGGCCGTCAGATTTGCGTAGCCGTTAGGCAGGGTCACCGTCAAGCCGTTGCGCGTGGTGTTCTGAGCATGAACCACCCCCACCAAGGCGGCAAAGGCAAACACCAACAACGTCCACTTGAAGGCTTTCATCAGCAATTCACTTTCCCGCCGTTGGGTACGAACACGCACTTCTTGCCCGGCGTCTTGATAGGCGTCTGCGGGGGCGCGGCATCTCCAAAACCGGGGCCGTTGCTAGTGCCGCCTGTGCCAGAGCCAATCCATCCCGTCCAGCCGGACCATCCGCTGCCACCCCCGGGACCAGTGCCGCTGCTGCTGGTTCCGCCGCCACTGCTACCACCGCCTGCGCCTGGCGCGGGGCAGGTGCTGTTGCTTGCCGAGAACCAGCTCGCAACGGCGCTGCAGGCCTTTCCGATCACGGAGTTAGCGCAGGTGTAGGTATGGCAAACCGTGCTGGAGTTTGAATAGGCATAGCAACTCCCACCGGGGTTATTTGGGTCGGCTGGGTCGCTGGGATCTGACGGCGACGTCGGATCGGTCGGGTTACCAGGCGGAGCCGTCGGGATCGAAACAGTCGGGAACCCAAGCGACTTCAAGGCCACCACCCGGTACGGCAAGGTCACCCGCTGCTTGGCTTCGAGCGTCGTCGGCACATCGGCCAGGAACTCGTATCGGAAGTAGGCGTCGCTAGAGGGCAGCGTTTGCTTCACGTCATCGGCCCTCACCAGGCCGTAGTTCGTCAACGTCAGCTCGCCGTAGAACACCTCCCCCGCCCTCATCTTGGGCAAGTTGATGCTGGCCGGCTGCAGCACCACCACGGGCGCTGGCACATCGGTCTGGAAGGTGGCGTTGAGCGTGATCTCGTAGCGGTCCTGGACGGTGACTTCGCGCACGCTCCACTCCACCGTGATCAGCGTGTAGTCCAGAAAGACCGGCTGCGTCGCCGTGATGCCGGGCTTGATGACCAGGCGGCCGCCCAACTCCTGGTGGTTGGTGGCCTTGGCGCGGAACTTGTAGCGGCCGGCGGGCAGGTTCTGCACCATGGCTTCGCCATTGGCGTCGGTCACCAGTTCATGGCTGATGCTGGCCACATCCTCGTTCTGCAGCGTGATGCTGGCGCCCGACATGCCAGGGATGATGCGGCCCTGCTTGTCCAGCGTGGCGGTGTAGATGTCGGACGCCTTGAACAGCACGCCGCCCTGGCCGCTTTGCGTGAGGCTCACGTAGACGTTGAGTGACTGCTTGGGCAGGTTGTCGCCCTGAACGTTCAGCCGGAACTCGTAGACGCCCTCGGGCACGCTGGCCGGCGGCGTGAAGCTGATGTCCACGGCGCGCTGCTCGCCAACGGCCAGGGTGCCAGCAGCGCGGCCGGCGATGCTGAGCCAGTCGGGCGCTGCGCTGCCATCAGGCTTGCTGAGGGTGAACTGCAGGTTCAGCGCGTCCTGCAAGCCGTTGTTCTTGACCGTGACCGACTCGACCTGGCTGCCGCCCTGCACCAGGCCGGTCTCGATGAGGCTGGGCGTGCTGACAAGGAAGGGCTTGGCTTCGCTCAGCTTGTAGTCCACGCGGACCTGACTGACCGGCGCAGAGCCATGCTCGTTGCTCAGAACATTCAGCACCAGGCTGCCCGAGGGCTGGGCCTCGTTGCTGCCGCTGAAGACCACCGGGAAGCTGAGCGTCTGCAGCTCGACCAGGTTGATGGAACCGGGCAACTGCACGTTGATCCCGGCAGGCAGTTGGCCGGTGGGTTGCGAGGCGGCGTCCAGCACGTAGCGCATGCCGGTGGCCGCGCTGCCCGGTCCGGACTTGGCCATGAAGGGGATGGTGAACGGGTAGTTGCGCGGGATGTCGACCTTGAACGGCGACGGCCCGACGATGACGCGGTTGATGCTGAAGTTCTTCTGCTCCGGCCGGTCCGTCACGTCGGGGTGCACCGCGCTGACACGGTACAGACCCGCGTCGGTCAGCGTGGGCTTGAAGGCGTAGCTGAAGCTGCCGCTGGAGTCGGTCAACACGATGAAGCTGCGCTCGAAGCCCTGCTGGTTCAACACCAGCCTGACGCGCGTGCTGGGCAATGCGGCGCCGGACTTGCGGTCCAGCGCGCGGCCGGTGATGGTGACCGTTTCGTCGCCGTAGGAGCTGATCGGACTCACGTCGGTGAGCTCGGCGGTGTAGGCCGTGTCCACCAAGGTGACGGACTTGTCTGAGCCGCGGCCGGCGATGGTGATCTCGTCGGGCTGACCTGTGTGATAACGAAGCTTGTCCACCTCCAACCGCACACGCGCGCTGCTGGGGCTGGAGCCAGGCACGTTCATCTCGAAGCTGTCGGACACATAACTGCTGCCGGCAGGAATGCGGGCCACGCTCATGCCATTCGGCAATGTGACGATGCTGGCGCCAATGGCCTGCTTGAAGGACTGGCTCACGAGCACATTGCCGTCGTTGTCCAGCAGCTTGAAGCGCAGCTCGGACGATTCGGCACTGCCGTTACCGGTGGCGGTCAGCAGCTCGACATCTACCTCGCTGGTGTTCTCCACGGTCAGCTTGAGCTTGCCGGTGGCTCCACGGGTGAAGGTGTCGGTGCTCAGGCCCACCACCAGCGCACCGTCGATAACGTCCAGGTTCTGGCTGCGAGCGATCTTGATCAGCTCGCCCTCCACGGGCGCGATCTCCACGCCGACCTGGGCTGCGGCTGTGCTGGGCATGTCGGCGTATCCGCCGACGATGACTGGCACGAGCTGGGTTTGGTTGCCGCCCAGGCTGAATGGCGCCGACTTGTGATCCTGGAACTGGGTGCCGTCCTTGTTGATGGGCACGCGCACCACCACGCGCATGCCGTCCAGCGCGCTGGCGGAGGTGTTGGTCACCTGCACCTGCAGCTTGTTCATGATGCCGCGCTTGATCGGCAGGCCGGCAATCACCTGTGTCTGCACCGCCGGCAGCAGAACGCTGCGCGGCATCTCCGCGCCCTGAGCGTCGACGCTGGCAATCGTGTAGCGACGCTCGCCAGCCGCGAAGCCGGTGTCGGTCAGGCTCAGGCTGCCAATCGGGCTGGCGGTCAGCTTGACCTTGGTGGCGTCCGGCCCGACGTAGACCAGGTAGCCAAAGATGCTGCCGTTTGGCGGGCTCCAGCTCAGCACCGGCTGCTGGTTGCCGATCTGCTCCACCCGCACGTTGGTCACAGGCAGCAGGCTGGCGTTCAGATAGGCCGAGTTGGATGGTGCGGACTCATTCCCGGCGATGTCCAGCGCGGTGACGACATAGGCGCTCTGGCTACCGGAAGGATTGGCGTCCAGCGTCAGGTTGGCGGTGATGCCGGTCTTGTAGGGAGTGAGGCCCTGGATGCTTGTGATGGTGCTGCCGGCGGCGCGGTAGACGTTGTAGCTGGCGACCGTGCTGGCCTGAGGCGGCCGCCACTGGATGACGATGCCCTGGCCCGTCAGCGCCAGCGTCATGTTCTGCGGCGCGCCCGGGGCATTGGCGCTCGCCTGCACCTCGATGGCAGCGGTCTGGCCCGAGATGGCTTCTTGCCCGTTGGACAGGCGGACCGAAGCCACGGCATAGCGGTAGCGGCCGTCGGCGGGCACGGTGTCGATATGGTCGGTGCCCGAGCTGCGAGTCAGCGGCAGCAGCTCGGTCTGGCCCACAGCGCTGCGGTAGATCTGGTAAGCCGCCGCGTCGGGTACTGAAGTCCATGCCAGGCGCACCTTGCCGCCGGGCTGCGCCTTGGCGGTGAATCCCAGGGGCACGTCCAGCGGAGGCAGCTTGCCCTGGTAGACCTGGAACTGGTTGTTGGCCGCCAGCACCTTGGTGGAGACGTTGTCCAGATCGTCCATCGCACGCGACTTGAAGCTGAAGGTCTCCGGCGCCGCCTGGCCGGCGTCGCTGGGCAGGGTGAAGCTGGCGCGCCACGTCATCGGATTCACTGCTGTCAGGCCGCTGAGCGGGATGGTTGCGCGCACCGGTCCGGAGAGCAGATAGCTGATCTCCGGCGCGGCCTTGGGCGCCTTGCTGAAAGTGAACGTGACCTGCAGCGTCGCAGCGGGGTCGTTCTTGATCGGCGAGGCCGGCACCAGAGCGATGCCGGTCAGGTCGGGGCCGGCGGTGTCGATCTTCAGGCTGACGCCGACGTCGATGTCCGTCCCACGGTTGCCCACGCTGTCTTTCGCGGAGAACGAGGCCGTGGCGACGCCTGAGGCCGTGTTGGCGTCGATGACGAAGCTGCCGCTGTAGGTGTTTGAGCCTGCGCTCGCGAGCGTCACGCCGATGGGGCTGCCGGAGGCTGGCACGATGGCCAGGTAGGGCGCGGTCTGCAGTGGTTCGCTGACGGTCAGTACCAGGTTGACGGCACCCTGGCCGATGCGGCCCGTTGCGGCATCGACCTTGCCCTGTGGCGCATAGACGATTGAGGTGGCGCGCGGCACCACACGGTCAGCCAGCCCCTGAGCCACGTTGCTGGGCACCGAAGAGGCACCGCTGGCGTTGACCGCCACGACGCGGTAGTACCAGAAGCCGTCGGCGGCCGGCGTGTCGTCGTAGGTGGTGGCCGCCAGCGGTGCGGCGTTGAGCTTGCTCGCAGCGGCGATGTCAGAGAAGTTGGTTGCCGAGCGGTAGATGTCGTAGCCGACCGTGTTGCTGTCGGTGGAACGCAGCCAACTCAGGCGCACCAGGCCCTTGGCCATGCCCACCCCAGCGAGCGTGCCCGGTGCGGAGGGAACCGTGGTGTCCAGCGTGATAGTGAGTGCCGGCGACAAGGCGCTTGTGCCATAGGCATCCGTGGCCGTCGCTCGCAGCGTGTTGGCCCCTTGAGCCAGCGTCACCGTGCCCGAGAAGCGGCCATCGGCGCCCACCGCAAGCGCGGCGCCTGCCGGCTGGCCGCCGAGCAGCAGCTGCACCGTGTTGCCGGCCACGGCCGTGCCAGCGACCGGCAGCGCCGGCGTGCGCGTGAGCAGGCCACTGGCGGGCTGGCTGATGACCGGCGGCTCCGGCGGGGCATGCGTCACCCGCACCGAGAAGCTCAGGGTGCTGGCGTTGCCCAGCGAGTCCGTGGCACGCCAGGCCAGCGTGTGGTTGCCGTTGGGCGTGGCAGCGATGTTCAGCTGCGCGGTGTAGACGCCGGCCTGCCCTTCAGTGGCGGTGGCGTTCACAGCACCGTTCAGCAGCAGCTCCACACGCGCGATGCCGCTGCGGTCGTTGACCTGGACGGTCACGGGCCCGTTGCGCGTCAGCACACTGCCGTTGGCCAAGGGCGTTCCGGCGAAAGAGGCATTGGCAAGCGCCGGCCCCCCCGCATCTGCATGCGAGACGACGAAATTGCGAATGATCTCTGTCCTACGACCCACGCTGTCGTAGGCGACCACGCGCCAGAAATGGGCGCCTTCGGTGCTGGGGGTCGGGTTCCATGCCAGCTTGTAGGGCGAGGCGGTGGCCGTGCCCTGAAGCTGGTTGTCCAGGTAGAACTCAACGCGCGTAATACCCGAGCCGTCGCTGGCGGCGGCTTCGACATCAATGGTCTCGCTGACGGTAGCGCCTTCGCTCGGCCGGGTGACGGTCAGGGTAGGCGGGTCCACGTCGTAGGGCACCTGCACGCTCGCGCTGGCGGATGCGCCGCCGGCATTGCGGTACTCGGCGGTCAAGGTCTTGATGCCGTCGCCGCTGCTGAGCGTGAACTGTGTCTGGCCGCGGCCTGAGGGAAGCGGCAGGAATGTGCCGGTGGCAGTCGCCCCTTCGCTGAGCCTGTACTCGGTGGCGCCCAGGGCGCTCAGGTCCACCTGGATCTGGCGCACGATCTGAACCGTCTGCGGCGAGGCCTGTCGCAGCGTGGGGTTGATGATGGGCGCGGCGGTCACGTAGCTCGCAAAGTCGACGCCGGCAGACACGGGATCGCCCCGCCCGCCCGGGTTGGCGGTCGCGTTCTTGGGGCCGGTGGCATCGCCCCACCAGTTGCTGCGGGCATCGAGGCTGTTGGCCGGCGTGCCATTGAGCAAGGCGTACTGCTGATTGCCCGCCAGGAAGGACTGCCCCAGGCTCGGCCGCCCGCCTCCCTGAACCTCGATGCCCACCCCATTTCGCAGCAACCCGGCGCCAGTGATGGCCGGTGCAGCGCCATCCACCAGCCACAGGCCACGCAGGCTGTCGGTGACCTGCAGGTTCTGGAGCGTCGGGCTCAGCGAGCGCACAGTCAGGCCGGCACCGTCGCTCGCGCCGGAAAAGCGGATGGTCAGATCGTTCCACGCGATCACACCGTAGCTGGCGGCGGACTTCTCCAGCCGCAGGCCGCGCCAGTCGCCCAGGGCGGGCGTTTGCGGCGCCGCGCTTGTCTGGCCGCCGACGGTGTCGTCCTTGATACTGGTCAGCACCGCGCCCGGAGACGGCGTCATGCGATCGCGCACCACAAGTTGCGCACCGGCTCCGAACTTCACCACCACGCCCTCGTCGACTTGCAGCTCGGCGGCCGATGCGGGCAAAGCCACGAGCGCCAGCAGGCACGTCGCCGCAAGCCACGCGCGCAGGCCCGCACCCGACCACGCGGCGGCGGCGCGGCTCGGGGTGGAAGCTGGGCAATTGCGCATGGCAGTAGCGTTGAGTGCTCAGCCTTAGCCGGCGACGCCGTAGGCCTGCAACAGCGCCGTGGGCACGGGGTAGCGCTTGCCGCTCAGTGTGATCAGCGTGGCCGTGGACTCGCCACCCATCGTCGAAGCGATCTCCACGCGCTCGACACGCTCGTTCTGTGCAAAACGGGAAAGGGCATCCCCCATCGCAATCGCCACTGTGAAACTGGCAATCGCCTGCAGCGTGCTGGCGCCGTTGGGCAGGCTGATGCTGACGCTGGTCGTCCCGTTCGCCGTGGTGCCGCTGATGGCCGGGCTCAAGGCCTCCACGGGGTCACCATTGGCCGGTACTACCCGCAGCTTGATGGTGTTGCCCGGTGGGATGTTCGTCGTGGTGAGGCCGACCGTAACCGGGTTGGTCAGCGGCGTGGGCAGCGTGAGGTCTTTGCTGCCGGTCGGGTTGGCGGGGACGGGTTGGCCGGCAATGGTGGCGATAAGGATGCCGGGAGCGTTGGGCGCCGCAACGGGGCCTGGAACGTCTCTGGAGCCAGTGGGGTTTGAGCCGCCGATGAAATTGACAGTGTCACCTTCGATGCGAATTCGACCATTCGCAGCTTGGGTGTAGTAGGTGCTGCAGTCGGTAGGGTTGCAGCCCCCTCGGGCATAAAGTTGCCCACTCCCGAGAACCGTTGTAGCTACGAGCCGAATGGCCCCGCCTGAACCGCCTCCACCATAGCCAGGGCTACCGGCACCCGTGGCGCCACCACCGTTACCGCCATCAGCCAGTATCTGACCGCTAACAGTCAAGGTACCCGAAGCGGCAATCAAAATGGCGCCACCGCCGCCACCGCCACCAGCACCACCAAAGGTCGATGTGCCGCCGCCGCCGCCGCCGCCCGACCCCCCAATCAACGGTTGAATGGCCTCCGACCCATAGGGTGTCGGAAGGACAAAGCTGCAATTTGAGTAACTGTTGGGATTGTTTCCATTGCCGAAGTAGGCCGCACCAAGCCCGTGGCGTGCCATGCCCCCATGCCTTCCAGAAAAACAGCCACCTTGAGAATCAACGGGTTGACCGCCCCAACCGCCACCAGGACCAAGCCCGGCACCACCGACCCATTTGAGAGTGTCCGGGTAACTTCGAGACCTGCCCCCCGTACCGCCATCAAAGCCCCCAGGTCCACCCAAGCCAGCAGCGCCATCGTCAGCCAGATTTCCTCCGCCGGCAGTACCGACGTCCTTACCTGCACCGCCCTTCACATTGATCGCGCCAGCCACTGTCACGTTCCCACTCACCAAGACCTGCACGGGCGTGTTCAACGCATTGCGCTTGAATGTCACCGTCACGCCAGTCGGGATATTGATCGACGTGTAGTTCAGAACGCCCGATGGCGGCAGCACGATTTCGGTGTTTGCCGATGGGTTCAAAGTGCCATCGCTCCCCGTGCTGCCACTATTGAACGCGCTGGCCTGTAAAGCCACAGCCCAGAGCAACAGGCTAAGTCCAGGTGCCTTGCCAGGCCCGAAAGCGGAGCGGGGGCGCCTGCCATGCACAAGGAAGCCCACTGCCTGAGTCGGCCGTTCTGGCGTATTAGGAATATCGGGAGTATTGGGTCGCATCGCTCAGCCCTCCAGGGGAATGCCATACAAGAACGCCGTCGGAACGACATGCCGCTGACCGGACACAGTGATCAGCACCACACTAGGCGCGCCGCCCAGAGATGCAGTGAACTCGACGGCCCGCACGTTCTCATTGGCGGCAAACTGCTTGAGTGCCGTGGCGGCATTGGCGTTGACCGTCACGGTCAAGGACGCCTCCAGGCGGCTGGGGCCTTGCGGCAGCATCACTGTTACCGTGGCATTGCCGTTGTCGATCGTCCCCGAGACGCCGGAACTCATGGCTTCGACCGGCACTGCGCCAAACGCTGGCAAAAGGCGGACCTTGATCGCCGTGCCTAGTGGGACATTTGCAGTGCCCAGGGTCACGGTTACCGGGTTGCTGGCATTTGCTGGCAAGACCACATCACCCGCCCCGGTCGGGGTCGCCGGCACAGCTTGCCCACCCACGGTCAGAAAGCGCAACGCAGGCAGACTCGCCACGGTCAGCGGGCCGGGTGCGGCGGCTGAGTACAGCGGATCAGTGGTGCGGCTGTAGGTAAGGGCATCGGCTTCGATACGGATGCGACCCGTCGATCCAAAGTCAACGGGCGTCGTGTAGCAACTTCGCGCGCCGCTCGCGTCGCCTCGGCATCCGCCGTAGGCATAAAGATATCCGTTGCCACTCACACTCGTAGCAACGAGCCTGATGGCTCCACCGGAACCGCCGCCGCCAAAGAAATCCTGAGGGCCGCCCGAGTTGCCGCCAATGGCGGAAATCTGGCCGGTGCTCTCCAGGGTGATGGAGCCCGTGGCCGCGATGAGCAAGGCGCCTCCACCTCCGCCTCCGCCGGAACCAACCGCATTGGTCGAACCTCTGCCACCGCCGCCGCCAGACCCGCCCACCAATGGCATCAACCCGGCCGTTCCATAGCTCGGCGCTGCCGGGCTGCCGCCGGTGCAGTTCACGCCCGAGTAGTAGCCATCGGGGCCGGCCGCAGCGTGTCCGGCGCCCAGGCCGTGGCCCTCGTAGGCGGTGTAGCGGTTGCCTCGACAGTTCCCGCTGACGGCACCGTCTGCGGCGCGCCCGCCTTGGCCGCCGCCTGGGCCAAGGCCGACGCCGCCTTGAATCACTGACGCGCGCTGGGCGGCATCGGCATTGCCGCCCCGTCCGCCGTCAAACCCACCTGGGCCGCCATTCCCTGGAATTCCATCGTCCGCAACATTGCCGTCACCCACGTTGCCGGTGCTTTTTCCGTTGCCGCCCGACACGTCAATGAGGCCTGCAATGCTCGCATTGCCACTCACCAGCAACACAACGGGGGTGTTGGCCGCGTTGCGCTTGAACCTGACGGTGACGCCATTGGGTATGTTGATCGATGTGTAGTGCAAGACCCCGCTGGGTGGAAGCTGGATCTCGACGTTCACAGCGGGATTCAATGCCCCGTCGACCCCTGTGCTACCACTGTCGAACGCTCGCACCGGCAGAGCGCAAAGCAACAAAACCAGTGCAGTGGCATGGCGGGGAAGGTGGCGGGGGTTATTCGGCGTTGGCATGACGGGCTCCTGCAGAGCAGATCTCAAGGTCGGGGCGAGGCGTGTCTTCATCAGGGCACCACATTGATGACGTTGGCAGCAGTCGGGGTGGCATCAGTCAAATCGGCGGGGTAGCGCAGGCGCAGCACACGTGGCCCTTGCGCAGCATCCGACGCAACGATGAGAGTGACAGTCAGCAGTTCGCCGAAGGCGTCGGTGCTGTAAACGGGCTTAACACTTGGCATCTGCAGGCCGCCGGCAGGCTCGAAGACCAGTTCGGTGACGCGGCGCAGGTTCAAGCCGCGCACCACGAAGCTGTAGCTGCGGCCGAGTTGGAAGACGTTGGGTGTGGAGGAGTCAATCCGCGGCAGGTCCACCACCTCCCACAGCAGCCAATTGGCAGTGACGGTAGGCAGCACATTGCTACCGGCGAGCAGGTCTACACGGTAGGTGCGGTTGGGCGCGGATGCCGCGACTGTGTAGGGCACGGTGACGCTGGTGCCGTCTGCCGATACCACGGGCGCGCCAACCGTGACGCCGTTGTTGGCAGCGTTCATGACGCCGTCGCTGCCGGTGAGACGAACGCCTGTGACGCCACTCAGGCCGTAGCCGGTGAATTGCCATTGACCGCTGACGTTCTTGATTGAGCCACCCGGGTTGAGCGAGCTGATGGCCGCGCCAACTACCAGGCCGGTGGGCTGGGCGAAGACGGGCTGGGTGTCCGTCAAAACCGTCGCAGATCCGACCTGCACGCCGACCAGCGGCGAGACGATGGCGTCCATGAGAGTGCCGGCTGCGCGGGCCACCTGGATGGTGTTGGCGGGCGCGGCCGTAGTGGAGGTATCGCCCGCCGCCGCCGACACCACCAGGGTACGCGGCCCGCTGGTGGCGCCTGCAGCGGCTTGCACGGAAACCTGCAACACGGTGCCGTACGAGTTGGCCGTGGGTGTGCCGACGACAGACATGCCGTCACTCGGTTCAAAGCGCACGCCCAGGATGTCGCGGAAGTTCTGGCCGCGCACGGTCAACATGGTGGCGGCCGCACCTGCGATGACGAGTTGCGGCGTGATGGACTGAAGCTCGGGCAGTGGCGCAGTAACAAGGAACTGGGCCGCGCGCGGATCGGTGAAGGTGATTTCGCCGGTGGCTGTGCGCAGCGCGATCCTGCGCACGGTCTTGGGTGCGTCAACCGCGATGCTCAGGGTGACACCAATGGTCTGGCCGTCGCCGGTGATGTTTGGCGCGGTCACGGTGACGCCGTCCGATGGAAGCACGGCCACGCTGGTGACGGCGGCTAGGCCGACTCCTCGCACAGCGATTGGTACGCTGGTGCCGACGACTCCGGCCGTGGGCGAAATGGACTGCGCGGCGCTGCCCACGACGATACCGACCGGCTGCGCCACATATGGGCCTTGATCCAAGGTAGGCACGGCTTCCGCGCCCACCTGGACACCTACTAGCGGCGAAGTCATGCTTTCCAGCCGCAGGCCGACGATCAACTTCACCTGGAAGCGACTCTCGGCCGGGTCGGCAAAGGGCACAGGCAGGCCAGATGCGGTGGTGAGCACGACCTGGCGCAAGGTGTCAGGGGTGTTGAAGTCGATGTCGAGCGTGGCGGTGAGTTGCCGGCCATCCGCAGACACGACCGGCGTGCTGAGCGTCAAGCCGGTGGCGGGCTCAATCCGAATGCCGGTGACGGCAGTCAGGCCGATGCCGTTGATGGTGAGCGTGACTCGGTCACCACGGGTGCCGGCCTTGGGCGACATGGTGTTGGCCGCCAGCCCGAAACTGATACCGACTGGCTGGGCAACGTAAGGGCCGTTCTCTACGGAGGTTTGCGCAACTGCTCCCACCTGAACGCCGACCAGCGGCGAGGCGATTGCTTCGAACTGGGTGCCGGTGGTGCGAGCCACCTGCACGGTGTTGGCAGCGCTCGCGGTGTTGCTGGACTCCCCGGCGGCGCCCACGACGATCAGCGTGTGTGGGCCACTTGCCGCGCCGCTGTTGGCCTGGGCGTAGACCTCCAACAGGGTGCCGTCGCCATTCACCGTGGGGCTGCCGATGACTTCCATGCCGGCGGCTGGGTCGAAGCGAACGCCAGTGATGTCGCGGAAGTTCTGGCCACGCACGCTGAGCTTCACGGCGGCCTGGCCGGCCACCAGCAACTGCGGGCTGATGGCGATGATCTCGGGCGGCGGTGCGGTGACGAGGAACTGGCTGTCTACGGGGTTCAGGAAGGCGATCCCGCCAGCGGCAGTGACGAGGGCGATGCGCCTGAAGGTCTTGGGCGCGTCGGCAGCAATCGTCACCTGAACCGTCAGCTGTTTGCCGTCTCCGCTGCCTGTAGGCCCGCTGACGGTGATGCCGGTGGAGGGCGTGATGTCCACGCGGGAGACGGCATCGAGACCGCTGCCGGTGACGGTTAGGGTAAGCGAGGTGCCGACGACACCCGAGGCTGGCGAGCGTCCGCTGGCGGCTGCACCGACGACCAAGCCCACCGGTGCGGCCACGTAGGGCCCGGCGGGTACCGTGGTAACGCCCGAGTCAGTGCCGACCACGACGCCAACCAGCGGCGAGGTGATGGGCGTGAGGTCGATGCGCCTTGGGGGATCGATGACCGTGGCGTCGATCAGGCCACCGGTCCAACCGACACGCGACACATTGACGGTGGTGCGGCCTATGCCGGCACCGCGGATGTCGAACTCTGCTGTGGTAGCGCCCGCCGCAACCACCACCGAATCCTGAGCGGACACCACCAGCGGTGCGTTGGATGTGATCGCAAAGCTCAGCCCGCCCACCGGGGCGGCGAAAGGCAGGGTCAGCCGGATCACCTGCGTGTTGCCCTGGAACATGGACACGGTAGCAGGGCTAACCGCGGCCGTAGGCTGCACGACCTTGAGCGTCAGTGCGTTGCTGAGCTGTGAGCCACCGGCCACCAAGGCATTGGGGGTGCGAACGCGGATCTCGCGATTGCCAGCAGCGGATTGATTCGGGAGCACGGCCGTGGCACTGCCGGCGGACTGCACGGTCGTCGTCAAGGGCGTGCCATCAAGCTCGACCACGGAGGTGGCCTGGAAGTTCTGCCCGGCCAGCTGTAGCGTCTGGCCGCCCCGGTTGGAGAACACCTCGGTCGGTGTCAGCGACGCGAGCTTGGGTTCGGGCGGAATGACGAGCAGCGCATCCGACTGGAGCAGCTCGCCGGCGTCGACCAACAGTCGCAGCGCGACGCTGCCGAGTGGGGTGTTGCTGGCTGCTGTGATGGACAGTGCCGCCTGGGTGTCGGTCGCGCCGGGCAGGATCTGCACGCTCACGGCAGGGTTGCTGGTCGAAGCGCTCGCGAGTCCGGCCAGGCGCTGACCGGTGGCAGTGACAGCGACGGTCTCGCCCTGCTGAATCGTTGCGGGCAGCACGGAGCTGAGGCGCGGGCTAGTGCCCACGGATACCGTGCCTGCAGCGACCACATACGGAATGCCCCGCAAGCCCCAGCGGACGCTGCCGGTGATGTCGCCTGCGGGAACCAACACACCGTTGATCGTATTGCCAGTCGCCTGATTGCCGACGCCGGAGGGCGACGCGGCCAGGTCGATGTTGATCGCCGCGCCCTGATGGTTGCGGATGTCAAGGAAGTTGAAGATTGGGGCCGAGCCGATAGCTCGAAGGCCCTGCCCATGTTCAAACAGCACCCAGTCCAGTCGGGAGCCACTAGAACCTGACTCGAAGGCCCAAGAGCCCCAATCACCCGGAGCAGGCGCGTCGCCCGACTGAGCCTTGGCTGATAGCACGTGGATCGGATTTGCGCTCGCACCCTGCGCAAGGATGCGCCCGCTGCGCACCGAAAGGCCGGCAGCCTGGCCCATGTAGACGGTGACACCGGCCTCGATGGTTAGCGTTGCACCTCCATCGACCAGCAGCTGACCCAGCACACGATAGGGGCTACCTGCCGTCGTCCAACGCTGATCCGATGTGATGTTTGCGGCGACTGCAGTGTCCGCGCTTGCAGGTCGCGGGAGCGCCGCGGCAAGCAGCGCCAGCAAAACCACCAGCCAATAAAAGCACTTCTTCAGCACCAGGCTGACCGCCCGGCTGTCGCCCCATGAAGCGGGGCGGGCATGCATCAGTTGCTTCGCTTTTTGTTGCCTGCTCGGGGTTTCGAAGCAACGCCAAGGCAGGGCAACACGCCGCCCGCAGCCAATGGCTGCTTAGCTGGCGCCCCCTCCTTACATTGCCCCGTGAACATCGCTCATGCCCGCCCGCAACCCGGATAAATCGACCAGGCCTGGACGCGTCAACGTTCAGCAAGCCTCCCCTGTGAATTGATGCTAAGTGCGACTTGTTACAAACTCAATACAGAGTTCATGCTTCGATCCGGGCTAACCCCTCACCCCAGGTGGCCGCCTCCGTAAACTTGTGGATGCCCCCGTAGCGCGGGGTGGCGCGACTCGCCCCCCCAGGCCTGAAATCGAAAGCGTCACACAGAGAGCGTGGAAGCAAATTGCTAACGACATAAGTAGATGGGTGATCTGCACCACAGCTTCCTAGAGCACCTGTCGCTGCTGCTAGGGCGACCGCCGACGGGAAGTGGCGTTGACGGCCTCCGCCCTGGTGCTCGCTGGTACCGCAACGCCCGGCCTGTTGGTGAACGGCTGGCGATGGTCGTCCTCACGACTCGCGCGATAGCTTCTCAAGCCGTGGTGACGCCCTTAACCCGCAGCATGCCAAGCACAGAAAAGAGATGCTCGCCGAGTGCGTCAAATGCGCGGGCCTGCGCGGCCTCCCGGCGATCTCGCACATATGTTCGGCGGACGCGACTCTCGATTTTGTGATTGAGGCATTCATCGATCACATCGCCGCTGATTTCCAGGGCTGCCATCAAAGTTCCAGTGGTGCGCCGAAGGTCATGTGCAGTCCACTGCCCGCCTGGCAAGACCAGCGCACGAGTACCTTTCGAGCGGCCTGACATGCGTTGCTCAGGAGGACGCTGTCTGTCGCTGAGCTGCTTCCCAAACGACTTCACGCACACCGGGCGCGCCAGTGAGCGCGAAGGAAATATCCAAGGAACCGTCTTTCCCGCCTTGTCGACCTCACCGAGGTCGACCAGTGCCCGAAACTGAACAACGGCGAAGTCGCTCAAGTGGATCGTATGGCTGCGACCATTCTTCGTGTCAGGAAGGTGCCAGGTGCGGGCGGCGATGTCGACGACACCAAACTTGACACCCTCTTCCTTCGCCAACTCCAGTAGCGCCTTCTCTTCCTCCACAGTTCTCCGCCGATCCACCCAAACGGCACCCATCGCCTCGCCGATGCGGGCGCCGGTGGAAAGAATCAACCAGATTGCACGAGCACTGCGAGGCGCCATCCGAGCTGCTGGTACGGCGTTGCCTAGCAGGCGAATCTCGGCCTCGCTCAAAGCACGCTCCCGCTCTGGCTCTCGTCCTCCGACGTCAGCTCGACGGATGCCATCCAATGGGTTCCGGTGGACGATTTCTCGCTGAACGGCAAACCGGAACATCTGGCTTAGATCCGTGAGCAGCATGTTGGCCACCCGCACGCGACCAGCCGCCTTGGTCTCATCCAAGATCGACATCAAGTCCGCCCGTCGCACATCCTCCACTGCAATCTGGCCAAGCTTCGGAAAGACGCGACGCTTGAAAGCCTGCTCGACATACTCGCCGCCGTCCTTGCGGCCGGTGCGGCTGCCGTCCGCGAGAGTCTGCGGCGTGAGCGCCACTCTTTTCCAGTGGTCGAACAGCGTCTGAACGGTCAACCGCTTCTCCGACTCTGCTTTGGCGCGGTCTGCTTCAGCGATGGCTGCCAAGACTTGGGCCTGCGCATCAATGCGTTCCGCACGACGCTGATCCGCTGGATTTACGCCAGTCGCAATCAGCTCGCGGGCGCGATCCCGTTCCTGACGAAGGGCTGCGAGCCCATCATCAGGCCACGTGCCGCAATAGTGGTTTCGACGAACACCTTGCCACTTGTAGGCGTACTTGAAGTTGACGGAAACCGCCCCCTTTCCGCTGACACGTACGTCGCCGGTGAGGCCGCCGCCATCGGCAATCGTGTCGCCCTTCCAGTCGGCTTGGATGGCCTTCATGGCCAACTCTGTCCACCGGCTGCCTCTTCCTTGCTTTGGGTATCGGATCACTGCCTTCCTCTCCAGGGGTGAACCCAGGGGTGAACCGTGAGCGGGCTCTTACGAGATTTTCCGGCACTTTGCGGGACAATCCCTGGACCTCAAACGATCACATAAGACATTGATTTTAAAGGAGTAAATCGGATTTATCCAGAAACGACTCCATGAGTTCCAAAAGTCAAAAACCACCGCTGTACTTGTATGGGGTGCAAGGGGTAGCGAGTTCGAATCCCGCCGTCCCGACCAAAAATAAGAAGAGAAATCAAGGACTTAGAAGCGAAAGCCTCTAGGTCCTTTTTCCATTTTGGCCCGAACGTTGGCTTCGCGTCCAAACCAACGGCA
>Ga0187843_10000682_pt1 | contig 23165 bp, 14 predicted proteins | sample SpaLakP09_SKY_43_FD_134516 | JGI IMG/M metagenome (GOLD analysis project Ga0187843, IMG submission 134516) | Oligotrophic lake water microbial communities from Sparkling Lake, Wisconsin, USA - SP09_SKY_43 | ecosystem: Environmental > Aquatic > Freshwater > Lake | place: USA: Sparkling Lake...
CATCCACATCGACGACTACTTCTACCCCTACCCGGTACAGGACGCGGCCAAGGTCGAAGTCGACTTCCCCGACGAGCCCAGCTGGCAGAAGTACCTCGCCACCGGCGGCAGCCTCGCCCGTGCCGACTGGCGCCGCTACAGCGTCAACCGCCTCGTGCAGCGGCTTTACGCCGTGGTGCACGAGACCCGCCCCGGCACGCGCGTCGGCATCAGCCCCTTCGGCCTGCCGCGCCCCGACCTGCGCCCGGCGGGCATCACTGGCTTCAGCCAGTACGACAAGCTGTATGCCGACGTGGAACTGTGGCTGCGTGAAGGCTGGCTGGACTACCTCGCCCCGCAGCTCTACTGGCCGCGCGCGCAAACTGCCCAGGCCTTCGAGCCGCTGCTGCAGCTGTGGCAAACCCTGAACCCGCTGGGCCGCCCCATCCACCCGGGCCTGTTCACCAGCCGCATCGACGCCACGCCACAGAGCTGGCAACCGGAAGAGATCCTCAGCCAGATCGACATCGTCCGGCGCCTGGCGCCCGGCAGCGGCCACATCCACTTCAGCCTGGTGGCGCTGGCGCAGAACCGCAAGGGCATTGCCGACGCACTGCGCAGCGGGCCCTACACCGCGCGCTGACCTCGCCACCCCGCGCCTGCGGGGCGCCGCCGCCGCACCCGCGTAAGCCTGGATGGGGAACGGGTGGTTTCAACCCTAGGATGCCCTCGCGGTGGTCAAAAGCGCCTTCGCGCCACCTGACCCCATGGCTCCCGGGCCCTATCACGGTCGAAATAGACAACGCTGCCATTTTGGTGGCGCCGCCTTTTCGCCCGCCGGCTCCAGGCCCGAAAAGTTTCATCCGATTTCATCCCCATGAGCGCAAGCCCCATCACCATTCGCAACCCCTTGTCCTGGGTTCCCTCGTCCTATCTGGCCGAGGGCATTCCCTTCGCGATGGTGATCTGGGTCATTGGCACGATGTTCAAGGACCTCGGCCACTCCGACGGCGAGATCACGCTGGCCACCGCCAGCATCGGCATCGCCTGGTCGCTCAAGCCGCTGTGGGCCGCCTTCCTGGACATGTTCAAGACCAAGAAGTTCTTCGTGCTGTGGATGGAGGCCATCATGGCAGTGCTGCTCTGCGGCATCGCCGTGGCGCTGCCGCTGCCCAACTACTTCCAGATCACGATTGCCGTGCTGTGGGTGCTGGCCTTCTGCTCGGCCGCGCAGGACATTTGCGTCGATGGCATCTACATCACGTCACTCGATGAGAAGGGCCAGGCCAAGTACATCGGCGTGCAGGGCGTGTTCTGGAACGTCGGCCGGCTGTTCGGCACCGCGCTGGTGGTCTGGTTGGCAGGCTCATTGAAGGAAGACCACGGCTACAGCACCACGGCCGCCTGGAGCTGGGCCCTGGTCATGTCGGCAGCCACGCTCGCCCTGCTGGCGGTGTATCACTGGTTCGTGCTGCCCACCGGCAGCATCAGCGACCGGCCCGTCAGCATGAAGGCCGCGTTCGCCCGCTTCGGCGAGGCCATCATCGACTTCTTCAAGAAAGACAGCATCTGGGGCATGCTGATGTTCGTCTTCCTGTACCGCAGCTCCGAGGGCCTGCTGCTGATCGAGGGGCCGCTGTTCCTGCAGGCCGCGCCCGACCTGGGCGGCGTGGGCCTGTCGCTGAAGGACAAGGGCCTGATCGACGGCACCATCGCCACCGTCGTCAGCCTCGGCGCCGGCCTGCTGGGCGGCGCCTTCATGGCCAAGTACGGCCTGAACCGTCGCACGCTGGTGTTCATGGCACTGTGCCTGAACATCCCGCACGTCGCCTTCGTGATCCTGTCGCAACTGGCGGGCCCGGGCCACACGCTGTCGTTCTGGACGGTGGCCAGCCTGGTGACGCTGGAGAAGTTCGGCTACAGCTTCGGCTTCGTGGCCAACATGCTTTACATGATGCAGCAGATCTCGCCGGGGCGTTTTCACATGACGCACTACGCCTTTGCTAACTCCATCATGAACCTGACGCTGGTGCCGACGCAGATGATCTCGGGCCCGCTGGCCGATCACCTGGGCTACAAGACCTACTTCATCGTCGTCATGTTCGCGGCCATCCCTTCGGTGCTCGGGGCGATGTTCGCGCCCTTCCCGCGCAAGCCGGACAACGGCCAGCCGCTCCCGGGCCGGGGGCACTGATATGGCGGCAGAGCCGCACCTGCGCAGGCTCTGCCCCCTAACTCACTCGCTGCGCTGTCACGCCGGCTTCACTGGCTCTGCCTAGCCTGCCGCTGCCCCCCAAACGGAGACAGCCCATGCGCCGCACCCTCACCCGCCTTGCACTGGTCGTGCTCGGCGCCGCCAGCCTTCCTGCCTGCGCCAACGACTACGACGGCGACCGCCGCGGCCATGGTCACGGCAACAGCAGCGGCATCGCCAGCGTCCAGCTCGGCCCGCGCCCCTTCTTCCTCGTCGAGGAGATGGCCGACAGCCCGCTGAAAAAGCGGCTGCAGCACTGCGCCGCCACACGCGAGAGCTACAAGCCGACGCTGTTCTCCATCGGCCACCGCGGCGCCTCGCTGCAGTTCCCCGAGCACACCAAGGAGAGCTACGAGGCCGCCGCGCGCACTGGCGCCGGCATCGTCGAGTGCGACGTGACGTTCACCAAGGACAAGCAACTCGTCTGCCGCCACGCGCAGAACGACCTGCACACGACCACCAACATCCTCGCCACGCCGCTGGCAGCGAAGTGCATCAAGCCGTTCACGCCCGCCGTCTTCGACGCCGCCGGCACGCTGGTCGCACCTGCCGCCGCCGAGTGCCGCACCAGCGAGCTGACACTGGCCGAGTTCAAGACGCTGCGCGGCAAGATGGACGCGTCCAACCCGCGCGGCCGCACCGTCGCCGAGTACCAGGCGGGCACTGCCAACTTCCGCACCGACCTCTACGCCGGCCCCACCAGCGGCACGCTGCTGACGCTCAAGGAAGCCATCGCGCTGTTCAAGAAGCTGGGCGTGAAGATGACGCCCGAGCTGAAGTCACCCAGCGTCGCGATGCCCTTCGACGGCTTCAGCCAGGCCGCCTACGCGCAGAAGATGATCGACGAGCACAAGGCCGCCGGCGTGCCGGCGCGTGACGTCTGGGCGCAGAGCTTCGACATCAACGACGTGCTGTACTGGGTCAAGAACGAGCCCGCCTTCGGCCGCCAGGCGGTCTACCTCGACGACGCCGCCGGCCCGGCAGACGTGTCCACCGCCGAGCAGCTCAAGGCCTACCGCGCCCAGGGCATCCGCATCGTTGCGCCGCCGCTTTGGGTGCTGCTGACGGCCGACACCAGCGGCAACATCCTGCCCTCGCCATACGCCCGCAACGCCAAGGCGGCGGGGCTGGACATCATCACCTGGTCGCTGGAGCGCAGCGGCATCCTGGCCGACGGCAACAACGGTTCGTACTACCAGACCTACGACAGCGCCATCACCCGCGAGGGCGACATGTTCCGCATGCTGGACGTGCTGGCCGAGCAAGTCGGCGTGCTGGGCGTGTTCTCGGACTGGCCGGCCACCACCAGCTTCTACGCCAACTGCACCGGCCAGAAGTAAGCCGCAGGCGGCGTTTCGAAACGCCGTTTCATGACTGCGTCACCGGGTGGCGCTGCAATGACGCATCCCCGTCATTCAGCGCCTACCCGGCGACCCCGCGTCATGTCCCTCGCACAAAGCTTCCGCCTGCGTCCCGTCAGCCTGGCTCTGGCACTGGCCGCACTGGCCGCCAACGCCCAGGCCGATGTTTCGGTCTTCGTCGACAGCTACAACTCCAACACCACGGCCAACCAGACCGTCGCGAACAACGCGGCGGTCTACATGCTGCAGGGCTACAGCCGGCTGTGGACCACCGGCACCGCCTGGAACAACGGCTCAGCCACGGCGCTGGGAGCGCCAGTGCTGGCGGCCAACCAGGCCTATGTCATCCAGGTCACGCAAAGCCGCACGGCCGAGCAGGAGCTGGCCGCCTACTACAACGACCGCCGCCACCAGAGCTTCTCGGCCATCGCCGGCCTGGGTGAGCAGGCCGAGACCTTCCGCACCGCAGCGGGCGCCTTCACCACCATCACCTCGCTGGGCCTGGCCAACACCGCCAAGTACGACGACAAGAGCAACGGCGCCGGCAACACCAGCTCGGCCACCGTCGGCCAGATGGTCAACCTCGTCAACACGCTGCGCGGCGCCAACACCTCGTCCAACCCGTCCAAGAGCTACTTCAACTCGCCACGCCCCTGGCGCCTGAACGACGACGGCGCCACGGTCAGCAGCAGCGGCCCCGAGGCCACCGGCTATTACACGAGCGTGCTGGCCGACGGCACGCCTGACCTCAGCAAGCCGCTGACCTACTTCCCCGACTACAACAGCAGCGTCATCGTCGCGCCGTCGCTGATGGCGGTGCGCAGCACCACGCCCGCGTCCGACGGCGGCTTCGTCAGCGGCCACACCAATGCGGCTTACCTCGCCAGCATCGCGCTGGCCTATGCCGCGCCGGAGCGCTTCTCGTCGCTGATGCTGAACGCCTCCGAGATGGGCGACCTGCGCATCGTCGCCGGCCAGCACTTGCCGCTGGACGTCATCGGCGGCCGCATGCTGGGCACGGCGCTGTCCGCCGCCAAGCTCTATGAAGCCGGCAACGCCACGCTGAAGGCCGAGGCCCGCGCTCAAGGCGCCGCACTGATGGCCGGCGCCAGCACGGGCCGCTTCGACGGCCTGGGCGCTGCTGCAGTCGCCACGAACCGCGCCAACCGCGACCTCTACACCTTCCGCATGACCTACGGCCTGCCCGCGACCGACGCCGTCGGCGCCGCCGCCGTCGTGCCCAAGGGCGCCGAGGTGCTGCTGGAGACCAAGCTCAACTACCTGAGCGCCGAGCAGCGCCGCGAAGTGCTGCGCACCACGGCCATCGCCTCCGGCCACGCGCTGACCGATGACGCCGAAGGCTGGGGCCGCCTCAACCTCTACGCCGCCGGCGACGGCTACGGCCGCTTCGACAGCACCGTCACCGTGACGATGAACAGCGCCGACGGCGGCATGGCCCGGCGTGACGCCTGGCACAACGACATCGACGGCGCTGGCGGCCTGATCAAGCGCGGCGACGGCGTGCTGGCGCTGACGGGCAACAACAGCTTCAGCGGCGGCGTCTCGGTGGAAGCCGGCGAGTTGATCGCAGCGTCGACCCACGCGCTGGGCGTCGGCAACGTCAGCGTGGCAGCCGGTGCAACGCTGGTGGACTACGCGCCCGGCAGCCTGCAGATCGGCGGCAACCTGACGCTGGCCGATGGCGCCAGCTTCGAGTACGTGGTGGACCTGCCCAGCGTGGGTGGCGCACTGGTGGTCAGCGGCCTGACGCAACTGGACGGCAAGCTGCGCCTGAACCTGGCCAACGCCGGCCATGTGCTGGGCGGATCGGCCTTTCAGCTGATCAGCACCTCCGGCGGCACGCTGCAAGGGCGTTTCGACAGCGTTGAGCTGGCCGGCGTCGACGCCAGCCAGTGGAACACCACGCTGAGCTACGACGCCCATGGCGTGACCTTTCAGATCAGTGCCGTGCCCGAGCCGCAGACCTGGGCGCTGCTCGTCGGCGGCCTGGCCGTCATCGGCGCAATGGCCCGCCGCCGCCGCGCCTGAACCTTCCGGGCCCCGCCCGGCTCAGGCCGGTCGGGCACGCACGCCCAGGCGCTGGCGCAGGTCGTCCAGCAGCGTGCGTGCCGGCAGTGACAGCGCTCGGTCCTGCCGCCACACCAGCACCCACTGCCGGCGCAACGGAAACCCGGCGACCGGCAACACCACCAAACCCTCGGCGGCCGGGTCGGCCGCCAGCGTGTGGCGCGACAGCAGCGCCAGCCCCAGGCCCGCCCGCACCGCGTGCTTGACCGCCTCGTTGCTGCCCAGCGCCATGCGCGGCGGCCAGGCGATGCCGCGCTCGGCCAGCTCCTCCTCCAGCACGGCGCGCGTCCCGGAGCCGGTCTCCCGCACCAGCAGCGGCTCGTCCAGCAGGTCCTGCAGCCGCAGCCGGCGGCGTGCGGCGAGCGGGTGATCCACCGGCGCGATCAGCACCAGCGGGTTCTCCAGAAAGGGCCAGCGGGCCAGCGGCAGATGCGTTGGCGGCCGCATCATGGCGGCCAGCTCGTCGTCGCCGCGCTCCAGGCGCGCCACGACCGCGTCGCGGTTCTCCACCGCCAGCTCGATGGCGATCCCCGGGTACTGGCGCGCAAAAGGCCCCAGCAGATCGGGCAGGAAGTACTCGGTCGTCGTCACCGCCGCAATGCGCAGCCGGCCCTGGCGCAGGCCCTGCAGCGCGGCGGCGTCCTCCTCGAACTGCTGCCAGCGCGCCGCCATGTCGCGCACGGTCAGGGCCAGCTGCTCGGCGACAGCCGTGGGCGCCAGGCCCCGGCCATGCGGCTCCAGCAGCACCACACCCAGGCTCGCGGCCAGTTCCTTGAGCTGGGTGGAGACGGTGGGCTGGGCCAGGTGCAGCGCCCGCGCGGCGCGGCCCACGCCGCCCAGGCGCACGGTGGCTTCCAGGCTGCGCAGCTGTGGCCAGCTGGCGCGCCAGGCCTTCTCAAGCCCTGGGGGCGGCGCATCACGCATTGGACTTCCTGATGAATAGCATCGGCATAAATCAATTGTGCATATCCCCCGGCCTGCGCACCATCGCGCCCCGCCATGCAGAACTTTCTCGACCCCGCCATCCTCTTCTTCGTCTTCGGCCTGCTGGCCGGTGCTGTCCGATCCAACCTGGAGATCCCACCGGCCATCGCGCGCTTCCTGTCGCTGTACCTGCTGATGGCCCTGGGCCTGAAGGGCGGGTTCGCACTGGCCAAGTCGGGCCTCACGGCCGAAGTGGCCGTGAGCCTGGGCTGCGCCCTGCTGCTGGCGGTGGTGGTGCCGGCGCTGGGCTATCTGCTGCTCAGGCGCCTCGTGTCGCGCTTCGACGCCGCCGCCATCGCGGCCACCTACGGCTCGGTCAGCGCCGTCACCTTCATCACGGCCACGCAATACCTGGGCAACCAGGGCGTCGCCTTCGGCGGCCACATGGCGGCGGCGATGGCACTGATGGAGTCGCCCGCCATCGTCATGGCCGTGCTGCTCGCCAACCTGGCCCGCCAGCGCGAGGGCACGGCGGCCACCGCATCCTCGCCCGCCAGCGGGCATGGCCTGAAGCAGGTGATGCACGAGGCCCTCACCGACGGCGCGCAACTGCTGCTGATCGGCGCCATGGTGGTGGGCCTGCTCACCGGCACCGCCGGCGAGCAGGCCATGCAACCCTTCACCGGCGACCTGTTCAAGGGCATGCTGGCCTTCTTCCTGCTGGACATGGGCCTGCTGGCTGCACGCAACTTCGGCGCGCTGCGCGGACGCTCGCCCGCGCTGCTGGCCTACGCCCTGCTGGGCCCGCTGGTGCACGCCAGCGCGGCGCTTGCGCTGGCGGCGCTGTGCGGGCTGTCCGTGGGCAACGGTGCATTGCTGATGGTGCTGGCAGCCAGCGCCTCCTACATCGCGGTGCCGGCAGTGGTGCGGGTCGCCATTCCCGAGGCCAACCCGACGCTGTATTTCGGCATGTCGCTCGGCCTGACCTTCCCGTTCAACATCTTGCTGGGCATCCCGCTGTACGTGGGCGTTGCTCAGCACGTGCTGTAAGGCCTGGATCGTCCGGAGGATCAGGCTCGGCTGGCCCCAGGGCGTGAGGAACGCCAGCTCCGGCGCCTTTAAACAGCGCGCACTTGACGGCGCGCAAACCGCCACGTCCCGTTAGCCACCACGCAGGTCGATACTGAGCAGCGAGGGATTCAGACGTGGAGGCAACGTGATGGAGACCCGTCCTGCACTGGCACGGCACCATGCCGTGATCACCGGACAAGGTGACACGGCCCTGGTGTTTGTGCACGGCTTCGGCTGCGACCGCGACATCTGGCGCTTCGTCGCCCCCAGCTTCGAAGGCACGCAGCGCGTGCTGGTGTACGACCAGGCCGGCTGCGGCCTTGCCGAGGCGGCCTGGGACGAGCAGCGCCACGCCAGCCTGGACGGTTATGCCGCCGACCTGCTCGACGTCATCAAAGCGGCAGGCTTCGAACGGGTGATCTGCGTGGGTCATTCCATCGGCGGCATCGTGGCGCTGCTGGCGGCCGAGCGACAGCCCGAACGCTTCGAACACATCGTGCTGCTCGCGCCATCGCCGCGCTTCGTCAACGACCCGCCGGACTATGTCGGCGGCTTCGAGCGGGCCGACCTGGACGACATGTTCCAGCTGATGGAGGCCAACCATTTCGGCTGGGCGCGCTTCCTCGCCCCCATCGCCATCGGCGACGGCAACCCGCAGGAGCTCACCGCACAGTTCGAGGCCGCGCTGTGCGCGCTGGAGCCACGCATCGCCCGCCACTTCGCGCGGCTGGCCTTCCTCGTGGACGCCCGCGACCTGCTCGGCCGCGTGAGCGTGCCGGTCAGCATCGTGCAATGCCTGCAGGACAGCATCGCCCCGCCGCACTTGGGCCGCTGGATGCAGCAGCGGATGCCCGGCAGCACGCTGCACGAGCTCGACATCTCCGGCCACTGCCCGCACATCAGCCACCCCGGCATCACGATCTCGCTGGTGCAGGGGGTGCTCGATGCACGCACTCACGCCTGAGCTGGAAGGCCTGCCCGTCGGGCTGCTGCAGGTAGACCTGCAGGGCCGCATCCACGCCGCCAATGCCTGCCTGCGCACCTGGCTGGGCCTGACGTCGGCCGAGCTGGTGGGCTGCCCGGTCGACGGCGTGCTGAGCCGCGCGGGCCGCGTGCTGTACCACACCCATCTGATTCCCACGCTGCGCCTGCACAGCCAGGTGCAGGAGATGTGCCTGTCGCTGCAGGCGCCGGCGGGCAAGGTGTATGTGCTGTGCAGCGGCCACCTGCTGCACGGCGGCGGCGAGCCGTTGGTGCAGCTGGTGCTGTCGCCGATGCGCGAGCGGCTGCGCATCGAGGCCGAGCTGGCGCGCGTGCAGCGCTCGGCCGAGGCCGCGCCACTGGCGCTGTTCGAGTGCGTGCGCGACAACGACGGCCGCGCCTGGCTCAGCTACGCCAGCGCCGGCCTGGTGTCGCTGTACGGCCTGGCGCCGGAGGCCGTGCATTTCAGCGAGCAGCCCTGGCTGGACCACATCCACCCCGAGGACCGCGGCCCGCTGCTGGCCAGCCGCGACGCCTCGGCGCGCACGCGGGCGATCTGGTTCGCCCAGTTCCGCGCGCGGGCGGCCGATGGCCCCTGGCGCTGGCACCGGCTGCACGCCCAGCCCTACGCCGAGCCCGATGGCCGCATGGTCTGGTACGGCACGCTCACCGACGTGACCGACCAGCTCGCCGTCGAGGGCGCCGAACGCGACCGCGACACCGCCGAGCACGCCAGCCGCAGCAAGACCGACTTCCTCGCGCGCATGAGCCACGAGCTGCGCACGCCGCTGAACGCCATCATCGGCTTCTCGCACCTGATGGAGCAGGACCCCGCCTGCGCCGACCCACAAGCCCACCAGCGGCTGGGCATCATCCACACCGCCGGCCAGCAGTTGCTGCAGCTCATCGACGAGGTGCTCGACATCTCCCGCATCGAAGCCGGCCGTCTGCATCTGGACATCGCGCCGATGGCGCTGGCACCGCTGGCCGAGGAGGTCTGCCACGCGCTGGAGCCGATGCGCGCGGCGCACGGTGTGGCCCTGACCCTGCACGCCGCGCCAGATCTGGCGGTGCTGGCCGACCGCGCCCGCCTGCGCCAGGTGCTGAGCAACCTCGTTTCCAACGCGCTCAAGTACACCGGCGCACACGGCTGCGTGCGGCTGGAACTGGCTGACGCAGGCGAGCACGTGCAGCTGCGCGTACGCGACAACGGGCCGGGGCTGACCCTGGCGCAGCAGCAGCAGCTGTTCGAGCCGTTCAACCGCCTGGGCGCCGAACGCGGCTCGGTGCAGGGCACGGGGCTGGGCCTCGTCATCAGCCGGCACCTGACCGAATCCATGGGCGGCACGCTGCGCGTGCAGGGCCAGCCCGGCGAGGGCTGCTGCTTCATCGTCGAGTTGCCGCTCGCCGACATCGCCGACACGCGCCGGGCGCCCGCCAGCCCGCCGGCCGCCACCGCAGCGACGGCCGTGCGCGAGTGGCAGCTGCTCTATGCCGAGGACGACCCCGTCAACGCCCTGCTGATGGAGGCCGTGCTGGCCCGCCTGCCCGGCGTGGATCTGCGCATCGCTTTCAACGGCGAGGCCGCGTGCGCGCTGGCGCAGGCCGAGCGGCCCGACCTGGTGATGCTGGACATGAACCTGCCCGACATTGACGGCTGCGCGCTGCTGGCGAGGCTGCGCAGCCTGCCCGGCCTGGCCGACGTGCCGGCGGTGGCCGTGTCGGCCGACGCCATGCCCGAGGTCATCGAGCGCACGCTGGCCGCCGGCTTCGCCGACTACTGGACCGAGCCACTGGACGTGGACCGCCTGCCCGCCGCGCTCGATGCGCTGCTCGGCCAGGCCGGCGGCCCGCCCGATCAGAAGAACCCGAGCGCGTTGGGCGAGTAGCTCACCAGCAGGTTCTTGGTCTGCTGGTAGCTGTCCAGCATGCCCTTGTGCGTCTCGCGGCCGATGCCGGACTCCTTGTAGCCGCCAAAGGCCGCATGCGCCGGGTAGGCGTGATAGCAGTTGGTCCACACCCGGCCGGCCTGGATGGCGCGGCCCAGCCGGTAGGCGCGGCTGCCGTCACGCGTCCACACGCCGGCACCCAGGCCGTAGGGCGTGTCGTTGGCGATCTGCAGCGCCTCGGCCTCGGTCTTGAAGGTGGTCACCGCCAGCACCGGGCCGAAGATCTCCTCGCGGAAGATGCGCATCTGGTTGTTGCCCTGGAACAGCGTCGGCTCGATGTAGTAGCCGCCCGCCAGGTCGCCGCCCAGCTGTGCGCGGTTGCCGCCGATCAGCACCTTGGCGCCCTCCTCCTTGCCCAGCGCCAGGTAGGTTTCGATCTTGTCCATCTGCACGGCCGAGGCCTGCGCGCCCATCATCGTGTCGGTGTCCAGCGGGTTGCCCTGCTTGATGGCCGCCACGCGCTTGACGCAGCGCTCCATGAACTTGTCGAAGATGTTCTCCTGGATCAGCGCGCGGCTCGGGCAGGTGCAGACCTCACCCTGGTTGAACGCGAACAGCACCAGCCCTTCGATGGCCTTGTCCAGGAAGGCGTCGTCCTCGGCCATCACGTCGTCGAAGAACAGGTTGGGGCTCTTGCCGCCCAGCTCCAGCGTCGCCGGGATCAGGTTGGTGGCCGCCGCCTGGGCAATGGCCCGGCCGGTGGCCGTGCTGCCGGTGAAGGCGATCTTGGCGATGCGCTTGCTGGTGGCCAGCGGCGTGCCGGCCTCCTTGCCGTAGCCGTTGACGATGTTCAGCACGCCCGGCGGCAGCAGGTCGGCGATCAGCTCGGCAAACAGCAGGATGCCGATGGGCGTGCTCTCCGCCGGCTTGAGCACGATGCAGTTGCCCGCGCCCAGCGCCGGCGCCACCTTCCACGCCGCCATCAGCAGCGGGAAGTTCCACGGGATGATCTGGCCCACCACGCCCAGCGGCTCGTGGAAGTGATACGCGATGGTGTTGCCGTCGATCTCGCTCAACGCGCCTTCCTGCGCGCGCACGCAGCCGGCGAAGTAGCGGAAGTGGTCCACCGCCAGCGGCACGTCGGCATTCAGCGTCTCGCGGATGGGCTTGCCGTTGTCCACCGTCTCGGCGTAGGCCAGCAGCTCCAGGTTCTGCTCGATGCGGTCGGCAATCTTCAGCAGCACATTGGCCCGCTCGGCCGGCGGCGTGGCGCCCCAGCCGGCGGCAGCGGCGTGGGCAGCGTCCAGCGCCAGCTCCACGTCCTTGGCATCCGAGCGGGCGGCTTGCGTGTAGACCTTGCCGTTGATCGGCGAGATCACGTCGAAGTACCGGCCCTCGACCGGCGGCACGAACTTGCCGCCGATGAAGTTGTCGTAACGGGGCTTGTAGGCAATCTTGGCGCCAGCGGCGCCGGGGGCGGCGTAAACGGTCATGGGCAGTCTCCAGTGGGATGGTTTCGCCCGGCTCATGCGGCGCGGGTCGGTGGCTTAAGCGCAAGGCACGTGCCAACGCGCTTTCAGCAACCCAGCCCCGCTGGCGGCCCGTTCACCGGCCGAACGCCCGCGCACCTGTGCCACGCGGGCTGAACACTGTCACGAAATGGAACACCGCTTCGGCACAGCCCCGATTGCCAGCCGCCGCTGCCCCACCTAGTCTCCCGCGCCACCACGGGCGGCACAGCCCGAACGGAGACAAACCTTGGACCCCACCTCCCCTGCGCCCGACGCCGGCCGCCTGGCCGCGCTGCGCCGCCTGCCGCCGCAGCCGCTGGCCGGCCTGCTCGGCGCGCCGCCCGTGCTCAGCGTGGGCGACGGCGAGCTGCTGCTGTTCGACTGCCGGGACGGCTGGCGCGAACCCCATGTCGCGCCGCTGCAAGACCACCTGCTCATCGTCGTGCTGTCCGCCGAGGGCCAGGGCCACGCCCTGCTGCCCGGCGAGCCGCTGCAAACCCACACGCTGGCGCCCGGCCACGTGCTGCTGCTGCCGGCGGGCGAGGCCGCCTGGCTGAGCTTCCCCGCCCGTCACCAACTGCTGCTGCTCAGCCTGCGCCCGCGCCTGCTCTACGGCGCGAAGGCGGGCTTTCGGCTGCGCGCCTGCGCCGGCCGGGCCGATGCCGTCATCGAAGGCATTGCCCGCACGCTGCAAGCCGCCGGGCAAGACCTGGGCGGCCACCTCGCCCGGGCGCTGGCCGCCCATCTGCGCGCCCACCACGCGCAGGACGCCGCGCCCGAGCGCGACGGCCTGGGCCAGCTGCGCCTGCGCCGCGTGCTGAGCCATCTGCACGCCCAGCTCGACCAGCCCATGGACCTGACCGAGGCCGCCCGCGTGGCCGGCTGCAGCGTCTCCCACTTCGCCCACCTGTTCAAGGCGGCGATGGGCGTCTCGCCCATGCGCTACCTGCGCGAGCAGCGCATGCTGCACGCCCGCGAGCTGGTGGAAACCACGCGGCTGAGCATGTGCGAGATCGGCCTGCGCGTCGGCATCCCGGAGCCGGCGCAGTTCTCCCAGGCCTTCCGCGCCCACTGGCGCACGCCGCCGTCGCAGCTGCGCCGACACGGCGAGAACGTTTTCAAAACTTGAAACCAATCGAAACGAACCGCCGTTCCATTATTGATTTCCCTCGGTTTCAGCAATCGCCCGCAAGCGGCGGCAGGAATCCCCAAGCCGTCTCGACGCGCCATCGCTAGATTGCGCCGCAGCCGCCATCCAGGCGGCCCCGAGAGGTGGCTGACATGCCTTGGCCCCCTTTGGACAGCTCCCGCTCGCCACGGCCCGACGCCCGGCGCGTGCGGGGCCCAAGTCGAGACCATCCCATGACCCCCACCCCCCTCCTTCGCGGCCTGAGCATCGCCCTGGCCACCTTTTCCACGGCCGCCCTGGCCGGCCCCGTCGGCTACGGCGCCGGCACCACCGGCGGCGGCAGCAAGGCTGCCGTCAACGTCGCCACGCTGGCTGCAGCCCAAGCCGCCGTCGACGCCTACAGCGGCAGCGGCGGCCTGGTGCTGAACTACACCGGCACCTTCAACTACGCCTCCATCACCGACGTCTGCGCGCAGTGGAAGAAGCCCGCCCAGACGCTGCAGATCAAGGACAAGAGCGACATCACCATCAAGGGCGCCAACGGCAGCTCGGCCAACTTCGGCATCCGCATCGTCAGCGACGCCAAGAACATCATTGTTCAGAACATGACCATCGGCCTGCTGCAGGGCGGCGAGGCGGCGGACGCCATCTCCATCGAGGGCGACAGCAGCGGCACGCCCAACAAGGTCTGGATCGACCACAACACCATCTTCAGCAGCCTCACCCACTGCTCCGGCGCCGGTGACGCCTCCTGGGACGGCGCCATCGACAACAAGAAGGGCGCCTACAACATCACCTACTCCTACAACTACATCCACGACCACCAGAAGGTGGCCCTCAACGGCCACACCGACAGCGACACCACCAACGACGCCATGCGCGTCACCTACCACCACAACCGCTTCGAGAACGTGCAGTCCCGCCTGCCACTGCAGCGCCGGGGCAAGACCCACATCTACAACAACTACTTCAACAACGTCCTGGTCTCCGGCATCAACGTGCGCATGGGCGGCACCTCGCTGATCGAGTCCAACTACTTCGAGAACGTGGCCAACCCGGTCACCTCGCGCGACAGCTCGGCCATCGGCTACTGGGACCTGCGCAACAACTTCGTCGGCAGCGGCATCACCTGGACATCGCCCGGCAGCCCCGGCGCCAACGCCACCAACTGGGCCACCACCAAGGCCTTCGGCGCCACCGGCTACAGCTACAGCGTGACGCCGGCCGCGCAGGTCAAGGCCAAGGCCATCGCCACCGCCGGCGCGGGCAAGAACCTGGCTGAGTAAGGCACGGGCGGGCCGCCCGCCGGCCCGCCCATCCAACCCCCAACCAAAACCCATGCGCTCCCTGCTGGCCTGGACCGGCACGCTGCTGCTCGCCGGCCTGGCGCTGCACCTGGCCTGGCCGGGCGCTGCCGACGTGCCTGCCGCCGCCGCGCCCGCCACGGCGCCCGTGCAAGGCCTGGCGCTGATGCAGCTGGCCCAGCCCACCCAAGCCGAACCGCTGGCACCGCGCCTGCCGGCCGCCACCGCGCCTGCCGCCGGCCCGCGCCAGCCCGCAGTCGTCGACCTCTGCGGCCTGGGCCGCATGCCGGTGAGCAGCGCCGACCTGGCCGGCCTGGCCGCGCCACCCGACGACGCCGACAGCCCCGACGCCGCCGTCGCCAGCGGCGGCCTTGACGCCCTGCCCGCCCCGGTCGGCGAGCAGCCGCTGGCCCAGGCCCGCGCCCGCATGCTGGCCGCGCTGCGCCAGGGCGACGCCCGCGCCCGCGTGGCCGCGTTGCTGCTGGACCGCCCGGCCGCCGACGACCCCGCCGCCCACCTCGCCTGGGCCCGCAGCGTGCTGCATCTGGCCCAGGGCAGCGGCGACCCCGCCGCGCTGACCTGGGCCGTCGAAGCCTGCGGCCCGCAGGCCGACCCCGCCGGCTGCCGGCTCAACCTCATCCGCACCAGGCTGCAGCTGGAGCCCGACAACGCCTTCCACTGGGCCGCCCTGGCCGATGAAGACCCCACCGCCGCCGACACCGCCTGGCAAGGCCTGCTGCAGGCGCGCCGCTGGCTGGAGCGCCCCCAGGCGCTGGTGCTGGCCAGCCAGGCCGCCCTGCCGGCCGACCTGCCCGGCTACCTGCGCCTGGGCCTGGGCACCGAGGTGCGCGCCCGCGCCGCCAGCCTGCCCTCGCCGGGTGAAGGCTTCGTGCTGGAACGCTGCCAGCAGCCCCAGCCCGGCCGCCGCGAGCAATGCGACGCGTTGGCCGGGCTGATGCAGCACAGCGACGCGCTGCAGACCCTCACCGAAGCCGCCTCCGTGGCCCAGGCCGCCGGCTGGCCAGCCGAGCGCCTGGCGCAACTGCGCCGCGAGTTCCAGGACCTCGCCCACGCCCCGCCCGCCTGGCAGGCCGACCCCGCGCAGCCCCTGGCCTGCGCCAGCGTCGACGCCTGGCAGCGCCACCTCACCCAGCTCGCCCAAGTGGGCGAGCTCGCCACGCTGCGCGCCCACCGCGCACGCCAACCCTGACCCCCCGGAGAACACCGCATGACCGCCCGCCTCTGCAGCACCGCCCTGGCTCTCAGCTTGCTCGCCGCACCCGCCCTCGCCCAGGTCACCGGCTGCGGCACCGAGACCAGCAACCTGACCGCCAGCAAGGTCTACTACGTCACCCCCGGCGGCAGCGCCACGGGCGCCGGCACCAGCTTCTCGGCCCCCATGAGCCTGAGCGCCGCGCTGGCCAAGGTCTCGGCGGGCCAGATGGTGCTGCTGCAACCCGGCACCTACAACATCCCCTACACCGCCGGCGCCAAGAACACGCTGGCGCTCAGCAAGTCCGGCAGTGCCAGTGCGCGCCTGTACCTGGTGGTCGCCAACTGCGGCCGCGCGGTGCTGAACTTCGGCTTCCCCGACAAGACCTGGGTGCAGGACGCCTTCGGCCTGAGCGTCACCGGCAGCTACTGGTACCTCAAGGGCATTGCCGTCACCCGCGCCGGCTACCACGGTGCCTACGTCACCGGCAACGGCAACACCTTCGAGAACACCGCCTTCTACGACAACCGCAACACCGGGCTGGAGATCAACAAGGGCGGCTCCAACACCCTGGTGCTCAACAGCGACGCCTGGCGCAACTACGACCCCAAGAAGAACGGCAGCATGGCCGACGGCTTTGCCGCCAAGCAGACCCAAGGCGCGGGCAACCGCTTCATCGGCTGCCGCGCCTGGGAGAACAGCGACGACGGCTACGACACCTTCGACAGCCCGCAGGCCGTGGTCATCGAGCAAAGCTGGGCCTTCCGCAACGGCCTCAACCTCTGGAGCGACAGCGCCTTCGCCGGCAACGGCAACGGCTTCAAGCTCGGCGGCAACAAGGCCTTGCAGCGCAACCGCATCGTCCAGTCCGTCGCCTTCGGCCACCCCAACAAAGGCTTCGACCAGAACAGCAACACCGGCGGCGTGACCCTGCTCAACAACACCAGCTACAGCAACGGCATCAACTACGGCTTCTGCGGCAGCGTCGCCTCCGGCGAGAAGCACAGCTTCCGCAACAACATCTCGCTGGCCGGCAAGAGCGCCGACAGCGTCTGCAACGCCACCGCCAGCAACAACACCTGGAACAGCCTGGGCGCCAGCAGCAGCGACTTCGCCAGCCTGGACCTGGCCCTCGCCACCGCCGCCCGCAGCGCCGACGGCAAGCTGCCCGGCAACGCGCTGTTCCGCCTGTCCAGCAGCAGCAAGATGGTCGACAAGGGCACCAACGTGGGCCTGAGCTACAAGGGCGCCGCGCCCGACTTGGGCGCCTTCGAGCTGCGCTGAGGCCTTGGGCCACGGGTGTGCCAAAACGGCACACCCCGGCACAGGCTGTCGCGCCGCTTCGGCACAAAACCGGCGCGAGCGCTTGACGCGCCCCGCCGTCAGGCTACCGTCCGCCGCAGAGCCTCCAATACAACGAGGCCGCCGGAGACAAGCCATGCCCGCACCCACCCCGCCCGAGCGCATCCGCCAGGCCCGCCGCCAATGGCTGGACACGGGCACCGTTGCCAGCGGCCTCATCGCCGGGCCGCTGCAGGCCAGCTGGGCGCGCTGCCGCGACTTCGGCCTCTCGCCCGAAGGCCGCCCCCAAGGCGCGCCCCACGCCAGCGCCGCCCAGCTGGCCCGCGCGCTGGAGCACCGCCACACGCTGATGGCCCACGCCAAGCCGGTGATGGCCTTTCTGAACGAGCAGGTGCAGGGCAGCGACAGCCTCGTGCTGCTGGCCGACGCCCACGGCCTGCTGCTGCACGCCGCCGGTGACGACGCCCACTTTGCCGACCGCGCCGCCCGCGTCGCCCTGCGCCCCGGCGCCGTGTGGAGCGAGCAATGGCGCGGCACCAACGCCATCGGCACCGCGCTGGCCGAGGGCGCCCCGGTCGTCGTGCATGCCGGCGAGCACTACCTGGCGCGCAACGGCTTTCTCACCTGCGCCGCCGCCCCGATTGCCGACCCCGCCGGCCAGCTGCTCGGCGTGCTCGACATCTCCGGCGACCGCCGCGGCTACCACCGCCACACGCTGGCCCTGGCCCGCAGCGGCGCCCGCATGATCGAGCACCAGCTCTTCACCGCCCGCCACGCTGCCGGCCTCTTCCTGCGGCTGCACGCGCAAGCCGAAGGCCTGGCCACCGTCACCGAAGGCCTGCTGGCGCTGAGCGAAGACGGCTGGGTCACCGGCGCCAACACCGCCGCGCTGGCGCTGCTGGGCCTGACCCGCCAGGGCATCGGCGCCGCCACCGTGGAGCGCGTGCTGGGCCTGGACCTGCGCGCGCTGCTGGCGCTGGGCGCCGCCCCCTGCGCGCTGCCCCGCCCCGGCGCCACGCCGCTGTGGCTGCGCGTGGAAGCCGGCCAGACGCTGCGCCATGGTGTGCGCACTTCGGCGCCCACCTCACCCGCCACCGCCCGCGCCACACCCGTGGCGCCCGCCACCGACACCCCCTGGCGCCCACGCGACGCGCTGGCCGCGCTCGATACCGGCGACGCTGCCTTCAGCGCCCTGCTGGCCCGCGCCCGCAAGCTGCTCGACAAGCCCGCCATCCCGCTGCTGCTGCAGGGCGAGAGCGGCACCGGCAAGGAGCTGCTGGCCAAGGCGATACACAGCACCAGCGCGCGGCGCGACAAGCCGTTTGTGGCCGTCAACTGCGCGGCGCTGCCCGAGACGCTGATCGAAGCCGAACTCTTCGGCTATTGCCCCGGCGCCTTCACCGGCGCCAACCGCCACGGCGCCCCCGGCCGCATCCGCGAAGCCCACGGCGGCACGCTGTTTTTGGACGAGATCGGCGACATGCCGCTGGCCATGCAGGCCCGGCTGCTGCGGGTTTTGCAGGATCGCCAGGTCACGCCGCTGGGCGGCGGCGCAGCGGTGGCGGTGGACTTCCGCCTGCTCTGCGCCACGCACCAGCGGCTGAAGGACGAAGTGGCGGCGGGGCGCTTCCGCGAAGACCTCTATTACCGCCTCAACGGCCTGACGCTCAGCCTGCCGCCGCTGCGGGAGCGGTCGGACCTGGGTGAGCTGATCGCCCGGCTGCTGAAGGCCGAGGCGCCAGAGCGGGCGCTGCGGGTGGATGACGAGGTGATGGCCTTGTTCAGCCACTACCGCTGGCCGGGGAATGTGCGGCAGCTGGCGAATGTGGTGAGGACGGCGGTGGCGTTGCTGGATGACGGGGAGGAGGTGGTGACGGTGGCGCTGGTGGGGGAGGAGGTGCGTGAAGCGCCTGCCGCCGGCTTTGAGCCTGGGGCATCTACACCGCCGAGCGAAGACCTGCGCCAACTGGCCGAGGCCCGCATCCGCGAAACGCTGGCGGCCGTGGGCGGCAATATGTCCGAGGCGGCGCGGCGGCTGGGGGTCAGCAGGAATACGCTGTACCGTCGGCTCAAGGGTGGATCGCCGGGACTTTAGATTTGGGACCTGACCCCAGGCCTCCGTGACGCTGTCGCGAATGCTAGGGTTGGGGCTAGGCACGTCGGATGCAATATAGACTCCGAACAGACGATGGTAGCGGGAGGATAAAACAAGATGGGATTCTCGTATAACAGGACCGCCTTTAGGGCGCCAATCTTGACTCCTGCTCAGCCGTGCCCAGCACTGCTAGGCGCGTATATCAGCCTGGTGGCGATTGAGTTATTTTTGAAAGACCATCTGCCGCAATATGTCAATAAGGTGCCCGCCACGCATGATGTGCCAAAAATGCTGAAAACTTTGGCTACGCATGTCGACGTTAAGTACTCAGGTGCGTTCACCAGTATGGCGACACAACTAGCAACTCGCCTTGCAAATCTGTGGTGTGCAGCAAAAGACGGAAGTGCCAGCCCAGTGCCAAGCGCGAGCTTTCCCTATATAAGGTACGTTCGCCACAGCAGCGATTGGCAATCCTCTGCCTCCAATGACGCGGACTTGAATGACGTTCTTGTAGTTTCAAATCAAATAATTCATACAATATTCAAGGCAACCGGGGAAAAGGTATGACAATTTCTGAATTTCTTCGCGCCTGCAGAGCGAAATACGCGCGGGTTGAAGTTCGTTATGCCCACCCAACGTTGTACGTCATCGTGGTTGATGAGCTTTTCGGGAAGGTATCTGTTGATGCTAGGCGAGAAGCGCTGACAGCTGCGATAGACGCAACAGAGGCAGAACTCACTCGCCTCGAGAACGCGTCGGCAATCTCGATTGAGCTCGTCTGTGCGGAGGAGTTCGAAACCGACCTGTTCTTCCTTCAAGGGCGCGACAAGGATACACACTGGCTCCCAATGATGGATTCCGTTGTGCGGGGTGCACTTCAGACGCCTCCCGCTGAATTGGTTAACGCTCTGCACTTTTATGGCTTTAAAGGTGGGCAGGCGCGCTCCACCGTCCTAGGCCTATTTGCGAAATTCTTGGCGGCCGAGGGCTACAAGGTTCTCGTCGTCGATGTTGACGTGGAAGCCCCCTCGTTGGACTTGCTCTTTGAAGCCGCTGCATTCGACGTCGGTTCGACTCTGATGGGACTCTGCGGTTGGAGTGATGGTTTCAGAGCTATTGCTGCATTTGCCGCACACGGAACCCATGGTCGCGTGGATGTCGTACCCTGCAGGCCAAGGTCGGAGAATTTCGACATGGACTTCGCGGCGTTTACTGTGCGTGCGTCTTTAGACATTTCCATCGTTCGGAATGGAATCGCGAAGCTTAAACAGCACGTGAGCCGAATGCCGATCGCTGAACGGTATGACATTGTGCTTTTCGACCACCGTACAGGAATTGCACCGTCAGTGCTTCCGGCAATCCGGGAGTGGCGTGGCCCAACCGTAGTCTTTGTCCGTCCCGATGGTCTGTCTGTACAGGCGGAAAGTGCATTCGCATCGCTTTTCTCGCAAAACCCTGACAATCCGGGCGCGTATGTCACTTTCAATCTCGACTTTGATGCAGGAAAATCTGCTGCACGCGATATTGAGTCAGAGCCCGTTCAGAGCCTACTGCAGACTCTTTCGGAAGCTATCGCCAAGGGCGCCGAGTCTGGAGGCGATGACGCGTTTGTGCCTGCGGATTCCCTCGATAAGTATTGGATATCGTGGTATGCAGACCGTGCGCTGCTCACGAGCGTTTCACCACCGGTTGACGATCTCATCAAGGCGAACATTAGTTCGCTTAGGCAACTGCGAGACGTGCTGGGTATTTATAAGCCGTCAGGTGCCGTAGCAGAAACAATCGCTACTACTCCTATCATTAGGTCACCAAGCGGCGCAGTCGACCAAGGATGGTTCATTGAAACCCCCGAGATTGCACGACTGTTTCTCCAAAACTCGCCCATCAGCTATGTCACCGGACGGAAGGGTACTGGGAAGACCCGCGTGCATAAGGAGATGGTTCAGCGCGGGTTAGGTGAGCCCATGTTCTCCGCGGCTGACTTTGGCGAAGGCGGCCTGCTGAGCATTAGCACGAAGCAGGAAATGCTCCTTGATGCGTGTGGTGGCGACTTCAAGAAGTTCTGGTGGGCGTTGCTCGGAATAAGTCTTGAAAGTACACCCGGTTCGAGTCGTAACGATTGGGATGCGCTGATTGACGCATGGTGCGGGCTCCCTGAGGCTGAACGGAATGAGCGGGCGAGTTCGTATTATGTGGCTAAGACATTTCAAGGCGCCAGTCGCCGAACCTTCTTAGTTGATGGTATCGAGACCGCAGTAGCCTCCTCGCAGCTGCCAAAATTTGTAGAAGAGTTGCTGCGATTCATGCTGACCATTCAGTCGGACTCGAAACTGGTTAGCCTTGTATTTGTTCGGTTGTTTATCCGTACGGACCTACTCCAAACATCTACTCAGAACATTGAGCAGCAGACCAGCAATCGCAAGTTGGATTTGCGCTGGGATAGTGATGGGATTTTCAACTTCGTACTCGCGCGGATTGAACAGTCCCAGTGGTTTAACGAACATTTCGGAGAGGCGTGCACTCAAATCGGCACGCGGTTGGACGACATACGAGCAGGGCGGCTGCGACAAGAAGTTTACGAGCCTCTCCTACTTTCTATTTTCCCGCAAAAGCTACGCCGCAACAATATCCAGACAATCACTTTTCTTGATACATATTTCTCTGATGCTGGAGGTGAGAGCAAGGCGGGCGCTTCGTTTTATCCTCGCCTCTTTGAACAATTTGTATCGAAGATTGAATCAATATCCCAGCATTACGCAGAGCGAGGCGAGTCATTCATTGAGGACGGGCGCCTGGTTCACACTGTTGTGCTCGAAGCGCATGCAGAAGCGGCACAGTCCTTTACGGACGGTGTCACCCAGGAGTTGAGCGTTTCTCTCGACCTTGACGACGACCAGAATCGCAACACGCAGCTTGTGAGAGAGCTGATGAACGCGTTTGAGGGTCTTCCGACCCCCTTCAAGTTTGAATCGACCGCAGCGAAGATTGCGTTGACCATGGGGACCGCCCTCGATGTGAGCAAGGTTCGCGGAGCGATGCAGCGGATGCGCGATGTAGGAATATTTGAAAATCATCCAAAACGCTCCGGCGAGTGGCGAGCTGGGCGTCTCTATAAGGCTGCTCTTCGTATGAAATTCGGCAGGGGAGCGGAGTGATTGCAGACGGTGGATTCGGGGTAAGGTCTCAAGCCTAAAGTCCCGCCGCGCATGTCTTTGATACCCTTGCCCCGAAATTTCCGCGAGTTTAGGAATCGGGGGCGGGGTCAGGTCTAAGAAAGCCGCACCCTCCCGAGGTGCGGCCATTCCCTGCCACCACCGCAAGATGGGCTCTCCGGATCTTGGATTTGAGACCCGCCCCCGAACCCGGTCCCGCCTGCACCGAGCCGCCCAATGGTTCAATCCTTGCTAGCCCTTCCGACGTTGTGGCTGACTGCAGGAGCACCTCGAACATGGCAAAAATTTCGCCCGGCGTTGGGCCTCGCTTACCTCAGGTGGTGGTGCTGTTCGGCGCCACCGGCGACTTGGCCAAGCGCAAGCTGCTGCCGGGGCTCTTCCACCTGTGCACGGCGGGCTTTTTGCCGGACTACCGGATCATCGGCGTGTCGCTGGACGACATGGACACCGCCGCCTTTGGCGCGCTGACGCGGCAGGCCCTGGCGCAGTTCTTCAATCGCCCAGTGGCTGACACCGACTGGGCCGCGTTTGCCGCGCGGCTGGAGTATGTGCCGCTCGCGGCCGGCCCTGCCGCCCTGGCCGAGGCCGCCGCCCGCGCCGAAGCCGCCATTGGCAGCGAAAGCGAACGCCTGCACTACCTGAGCGTGCCCCCCAACGCGGCCCTCTCGGCCGTGAAGGTGCTGGGCGAAGCCGGCCTGGTGGCCAATGCGCGCATCGTGATGGAAAAGCCCTTCGGGACCGACCTGGCCAGCGCCGTCAAGCTCAACGGCGCCGTGCACGAGGTGTTCGCCGAAGACCAGGTCTTCCGCATCGACCACTTCCTGGGCAAGGAGCCGGCACAGAACATCCTGGCCTTCCGCTTTGCCAACGGCCTGTTCGAGCCCATCTGGA
>Ga0187843_10000683_pt1 | contig 23140 bp, 26 predicted proteins | sample SpaLakP09_SKY_43_FD_134516 | JGI IMG/M metagenome (GOLD analysis project Ga0187843, IMG submission 134516) | Oligotrophic lake water microbial communities from Sparkling Lake, Wisconsin, USA - SP09_SKY_43 | ecosystem: Environmental > Aquatic > Freshwater > Lake | place: USA: Sparkling Lake...
CGAATACGTGCTGCGCAACTGGCGCATGGTCAAGGTCGCCACGACCAAGGCCCAGCGCAAGCTGTTCTTCAATCTGCGCTCGATGAAGCACAGCATGAAGGAAGACCAGGCCGACGACCAAACCCACCGCAACAGCCTCAGCGAAGCGCAGCTGGCCCATGTGGCGCGCGAACTGAACGTCAAGCCGGAAGAAGTGCTGGAGATGGAAACCCGCATGTCCGGCGGCGACGTGGCGCTCGAGCCGCAAAGCGATGAGGACGGCGAGAGCTTCGCTCCCATCGCCTACCTGGCCGACGACAGCCAGGAGCCGACCCGCGTGCTGGAAGCCCAGGCGCGCGACGAGCTGGCCGGCGACGGTATCAGCCGCGCGCTGGAAGCACTGGACGAACGCAGCCGCCGCATCGTCGAAGAACGCTGGCTCAAGGTCAACGACGATTCGTCCGGCGGCATGACCCTGCATGAGCTGGCAGCCGAGTACGGCGTGTCGGCCGAGCGTATCCGCCAGATCGAAGTGGCAGCGATGAAGAAGATGCGCAAGGCACTCACTCCGGCCTGATCCGACACGCGTCCGCCATGAAAAACGGCCCCTACCGGGGCCGTTTTATTTTTGGCGTGGCGAATCGCCAGCTGGCTTCGAGTTTCAGCGCTTCTCCGCCAGCAGCAGCTTGATGTCGTCGGCCAGCGCTTGCGCGCCCGAGCCATAGCGCGAGAACACGCGCACCCGACCTTCGGGGTCGAAGATGAAGCTGGCTGCGGTGTGGTCCAGGGTGTAGCTCTCGGGGGTCTTGCCAGGCACCTTGGCGTAATACACCTTGAACTCCTTGGCCGCCGCCTTGGTCTGTTCTTCGCTGCCGCGCAGGGCCACAAAACTGGGGTCGAAGCTGGCCATATAGGCCTTGAGCAAGGCGGGGGTGTCGCGCTCGGGGTCGACGGAGACGAACACGCCCTGCACGCGCTCGCCGTCGGCGCCCAGCGAGCGCTTGACTTCGGCCAACTCGGCCATGGTGGTGGGGCAGACATCCGGGCATTGGGTGTAGCCAAAGAACACCACCACCACCTTGCCCTTGAAGTCGGCCAGGCTGCGGCTGCGGCCGTCCTGATCGGGCAGGTTGAGGTTGCGCGCGTACTCGGCGCCGGTCAGGTCCACGCCCTTGAAGGCCAGCTTGCTGGAGCCGCCTAGGCCCAGCTGGTCACAAGCGGCCAGGCTGCCCAGAAGCGCAAAGGCCAGGCCGGTGGCGGCCAGGCTACGGCGGCTCAAGCCCGTGGGCGAGGGCAAGGGCGAAGAAGAGGTGGAGTTCGTCGTGCGTTTCATGGCTCAAGCGCCCGAGGGCAGCAAATAGTGGTCGAGCAGCAAGGCCGCAAACAGCAGCGACAAATGCCAGATCGAGAAGCGGAAGGTGGCGCGGGCCAGCTCGTCCGAGTAGCCACGCCACAGCTTCCAGGCGTAGCCACAAAAGCCCAGACCCAAGGCCAAGGCACTGGCCAGATAGATCCAGCCGCTCATGCCGGTCAGGAAGGGCAGCAAGGTCGCGGCCAGCAAGATCCAGGTGTAGAGAAAGATCTGCAATCGCGTGTATTCACCGCCATGCGTGACCGGCAGCATGGGCAGGCCGGACTTGCGGTAGTCCTCAACCCGGTACAAGGCCAGGGCCCAGAAATGCGGCGGCGTCCACAGAAAGATGATCAGGCAGAGGATCAGTGCCTCCGGCCCCACCTCGCCCCGCAGCGCGGCCCAGCCCAGCACCGGCGGCATGGCGCCCGAGGCGCCGCCGATGACGATGTTCTGCGGCGTCATGGGCTTGAGGATGACGGTGTAGATGACGGCATAGCCGACAAAGGTGGCGAAGGTCAGCCACATGGTCAGCGGATTGACCCAGACCCACAGAATCGCCGAGCCGATGCCGCACAGCAGGGCCGAAAAGCTCAGCGTCTGCGCGCGGCTCAGCTGGCCCTTGGCCGTGGCGCGCCAGGCGGTGCGCTTCATCTTGGCATCGATCTGCTGCTCGATCAGGCAGTTGAAGGCCGCAGCCGCACCAGCCACCAGCCAGATGCCCACGGTGGCAGCCCCAATGCTGATCCACTGCGCGCCGCTGGGCATGCCGGGCACGGCCAGGGCCATGCCGATGACGGCGCAAAACACGATCAGCTGCACCACCCGTGGCTTGGTCAGTTGGTAGAACTGCTGCCAGCGCGAGGCGGTGGGCACGGCAGCGGTGACGGAGGGCGTAGAAGACATAAGGAATCAGGGTATCGGGATTCGGGGGCTGAGCAGCGATCTGCGCAAACAAATTTCAGCGTGGCTCCAGCGCGGAGAGCCACAAAAAGCAGCGCCGCTAAGCAGCCACGGGCCGGATTGGCAGGGCCTGCACCCGCGCCGAGCGCTGACCTTGCTCGATCTGGGCCAGCAGCGCCGCCAGCAGCGTCAACAACATCGCAGCGCCGCCTGTGTGGGCCAGGGCCGCCAGCATGGGCCAATCCAGCACCACATTGGACATGCCGCTGAGCAACTGCCAACCCGCCACCAGCAGCAAACGCCGCGGCCAGGGGCCTGCTTCACCAGAAGCGGCCAGACGCCAGGCAAACAGCAACAAGACGCTGAACACCAGCAAGGCACCCAGGCGGTGCGTCATGTGGATGGCGGTCAAGGCCTCAAAAGGCAGCCAGCCACCGCCCTTGCCCACCCCGAGCTCGCGCCAAAGGGTGAAGCCATGCTCAAAGTCCATGGCTGGCCACCACTGGCCCGGCTGGCAGGCCGGAAACTCCGAGCAGGCCAGCACCGCATAGTTGGTGCTGACCCAGCCACCCAAAGCCACCTGCAGCACGCTCAGCAGCATCAACGCCCAGGCGCCGGCACGCAGACCCGGGTTCAGGCGCAAGGGCTTGGGGCTGTAACCCTGGGCCTGCCAGGCCAGTAGCATCAGCAAACCCATGCCACCCAGCAGATGCAGGGTGACGATGGCCGGGAACAGCTTCATGGTCACCGTCAGCGCACCGAAGGCCCCCTGCATGCACACCCAGACCAGGGTCAGGCTGGCCCAAGCCGGCGAGACGACACCCACCGCGCTGCCTCCCTGACCTGCTGCTTGCTCCTGCTCTCGGCGCAGCCAATGGCGCCAGCTCATCACGCACAACACCAGGATCAGCACGCCGACGCTGCTGGCCAGATAACGGTGGATCATCTCCACCCAGGCCTTGCCGTGCGTCACCGGGCCGCTGGGCAAGGCGGTCTGGGCGGCATGGATCTCGTCACGCGCCCCCAGCGGGCTGGCGCTGCCATAACAGCCCGGCCAATCGGGGCAGCCCAGGCCAGAATCGGTGAGCCGGGTGAAGGCGCCGAACAGCACCAGATCGAAGGTCAAAAACAGCGTCAACACCGTGAGCGCGCGCAAGCGCTGACCCGGCGTGGCAGCGCGCGAGCGCAAACGCAGCCACAGCAAGGGGCCGCAGGCGATCAGCGCGCCCAGGCCCGCCAGCTGCCACAGAGGAGAGAGATCGAACATATGGCCCTTTTCGCCCTGCACATGCACCAAAGCCGCTGCGGCTCAGCGCCCTTCCTTGTCCAGCCCGCATTGGCCTTGAGCAAGCGGGTCAGATCGCCCTTGAGCTTGGACGGGTCCGGCTGCGGCGGCGAGCGCATCATCCAGCGGCCCATGGGGTCGACCAGATAGACGTGATCCTTCAGGGTCTGGCCGGCTGCGGGCTTGAGCCAGGCTTCCAGCTCGGCACGCGGCGCACGCAAGATGGTCACCGGCACGCCGGCCGTCAGCGCATGGATCAGCTCAGGTTTGGGCAGAGGCGAGTCCTCGGGCAGCAGCCAGAGCTTGTCGACCTTGTCGCGCTCCTTGCCCAGCATCTCGCGCAGCTGGCGCTGCATGAAAAAGCGGCGCTCGCAGGCCTCGTCGCAGTCGCCCTCTTGCACCAGGGTCAGCAACCACTGGCCTTTGAGGCTTTCGGCAGCGACCGGCTTGCCCTGCAGGTCTTGCAGGTGCAAAGCCGGCGGCAGATCCACGGTCGGGTGGATCAACTCGCTGTAGGCCGAACCGCGCGGCTGGATCACATAGAAGGTGAAGTAGGACGCTACGACCGGCGCAGCACAGGCCGCCAGCACCAGCAGCATTCGCAGTCGACCGCCGCGCTGACGCTGCGCGTCGGCCAGGCCTTGGGAGCTTGGCAGGCTGTGCACCGTCAAGGTGAGGCCCTCGGCTTCAGGCGCTGTGCTCGCTGCGGCGGGAGCGGATGCGGGGACGGATTGTTTGGAACCAGACATAAAGACCCAGAAGCAGCGCACAAAGCGCAAACCATTGAAAAGCGTAGCCGTAATGTTTCTGCAGGCCGGCATCCTGCGCCGGCCAATCGCGCCACAAACCATCGGCCGGAGCCGCTGCCGCGGCGCTCGCGGCCGCTGGAGGCGTTCCCTCCGGCAGCTGCAGCACTGTCAGTGGCAACAAGGGCGCGGGCAGCGCCTTGGCCACGCTGACAAGATCGAGATTTTGCCGGATCGCCCCCTCACCTGCCGCGCTGAACTCATAAGCACGCGAGGGCGCCGCGGTCAAACGACCGAGCAGCTCCACCTCACCCGCTGGCGTTTCGATGCGTGGCAGGCGGCTGCGGTCCTGCGCATCGCGCGGGCCCCAGCCCCGTTGCACGAGGATGAACTCCGGGCGATCGCTGAGCTGCAAGGGCGTGACCACGAAAAAACCGACGCGGCCATTCATGGGGCGGTTGTCCAGGTAAACCGTCTGCTCGCTCAACCAGTGGCCGCGCAGACGCACCAGGCGATGCAGCTGCGCCTCGGCCTGCGCAGGCTCAGCCGCCAGATCCGATGGGCGCAAGGGAGGCTGCTGAGCACGCTCGAGCACAGCGCGGTGCAGCGCTTCTTTCTGCGCCGCACGGTCCAGCTGCCAGAAGCCCAGCCGGGCCGTCAACGCCATGGCCGACAACGTGGCCAGACCAATCACCCAGGCGCGCGCGCGCGGCGTCAAGCCAGCCATCCGCTTTCGCCTCCGGGCGCATAATCCGCGACCATGAAACTCATCGTCATCCTCGCATTCATCGGCATTCTGGGCGCCTTGGCAGCCGCCGGCCTGTTCATGTTCAAGAACGGTAAGCAAGAGAGCCGCGGCCCGAACATGGCACGAGCCCTGGCTTTGCGGGTCGGCCTGTCGGTGGCCTTGTTCCTCTTCATCTTGCTGAGCTATCTGATGGGCTGGATCGAGCCGACTGGCCTGCCCTTGCAGCGCTGAAGCGCGCCGCCTCTGGATCGATCGCCCCACTCAAAAAAAAGCGCCGCGAATTGCGGCGCTTTTTTGTTGCCAGCTGGCGGCAGGGCGGCCGCTTCGAAGGCCTGGATCCGGTCCAAGCCTGAAGCGCAGCGACTTCACATCCAATAAACGATGAAGTACAGACCCAGCCAGACCACGTCCACGAAGTGCCAGTACCAGGCCGCGCCTTCGAAACCGAAGTGGCGATCCTTGGTGAAGTGGCCCTTTTGGAGGCGCAGGGTGATGAACAGCAGCATCAGCATGCCGACGAACACGTGGAAACCGTGGAAGCCGGTCAGCATGAAGAAGGTCGAACCGTACACGCCCGAGCTCAGCTTGAGGTTCAGGTCACGGTAGGCGTGCATGTACTCGTAGCCTTGCACGCACAGGAAGACCACACCCAGCAGCACCGTCATCCACATGAAGGCGATGGTCTTGCCGCGGTTGCCGGCGATCAGCGCGTGGTGAGCGACCGTCAGGGTCACGCCCGAGGTCAGCAGCAGCGCGGTGTTGATGGTCGGCAGCGGCCAGGGGCCCATGGTCGTGAAGGGTTCGACCACACCGGCCGGAGCGGCAGTCATGCCGGCAGCCACGCTGGGCCACAGGGCCTTGAAGTCCGGCCACAGCAGCGCATTCTCCAGGTTGCCCAGAGTCGGCACGGCATGGACACGAGCCCAGTACAGCGCGCCGAAGAAGGCGGCGAAGAACATCACTTCCGAGAAGATGAACCAGCCCATGCTCCAGCGGAAGGACACATCGATGCGGTCGCTGTACAGGCCGCTTTCGCTTTCGCGGATGGCGTCGCCGAACCACTGCTTGAGCACCACGGCCCACCACAGCAGACCGAAGACCAGCGAGTACTTGCCCCAGTCATGGTCATTGATCCACTGGCCCGCGCCGAGGATCACGAAGAACAGGCCAATGGCGGCCATCACCGGATGGCGCGAGGGCCCTGGCACGAAGTAGTAAGGGGTCTTGCCCGTGGTAGTCGCTGCCGACATTTCTTTTCTCCTCGAACTAAATTCAGTCCTGCTGATGACGCTGCAAACGCTGCAAGTCTCAAGCGCCGGCGACCCCGCTGCCGATGACCCATTGGACCAACAGCACCAGAACCAGCACGAATAAAACGGCCCCGATGACTCCGGCAATGATCACATGCACCGGGTTCAGCTGAGCCACATCTTTTTCATAGTCGGCGCCACGACGCACGCCGAAAAACGACCAGGCCACGGCCTTCATGGTCTGCACGAAGGACAGCGGCCGAGCCGCTGCCTGCTTCAGGTCTTCGCCGGCCTGGCTCATGTGCGCGGCTCCTTGCTGTTCAGCACCGGAGCGCTGAGTTGGGCCTGCGCCTTGCCCTTGCCCGCCACTTCAAAGAAGGTGTAGGACAAGGTGATGGTCTTGACGTCCTTGGGCAGCTTGGGGTCGATCACGAAGACGACCGGCCACTGCTTGGTTTCACCCGGCTGCAAGGTGTACTCGTTGAAGCAGAAGCACTCCAGCTTGTTGAAGTGCGCCGTTGCTTGTTTGGGTGCATAGCTGGGAATGGCCTGGGCCGCCATGACGCGGTTCTGCACATTGCGGAACTCGTACATCACCGTGGTCAGCTCGCCGGGATGCACCACGGCGTGCGACATGGCCGGCTTGAACTCCCAGGGCCCGCGCGCATTGGCGTCGAACTCGATGGTGATCTTGCGGCTGTAGTCGATCTGGCCGTTCTTCACATCCTCGGCGCGCACTGCGTGCTGCCGCTCGCTGAGCGACAGCACATTGATGCCCAGTGCAGAGCAGATGGCGTTGTAGAGCGGCACCAGCGCGTAGCCGAAGCCGAACATCAAGGTCACCACCACCAGCAGCTTGCCGACCAGGTGCAGATTGTCCCGACGCAAGGCCGACGCCAGGGTCCAGGGCTGCTTGGATTTGCTCATCGCAAGCGTGCTTCAGAAACCGAGCAAGGCGATCTTGGTCACGAAGCCCAGTCCGAAGACCAGGGCCACGGTGAACAAGATCAGCGCCAGGCGCTTGTTGCTCTTGCGTTGCTCAGGCGTGGCGCTCATGGTCTCAGCCGATCACCTTGGTGGCAGTGGCGTCGAGCTTGGGCGGCTCTTCGAAGGTGTGGAAGGGGGCCGGCGACGGCACTTCCCACTCCAGGCCTTCAGCAGCTTCCCAGGGCTTTTGCGGAGCCTTCTCACCCTTGCCGCGCATCATCGGGATGACCACGAACAGGAAGAAGTACACCTGCATCAGGCCGAAGACGAAGGCACCGACGGAAGCGATGGCGTTGAAGTCAGCGAACTGCAGCGGGTAGTCGGCATAACGACGGGGCATGCCGGCCAGACCCAGGAAGTGCATCGGGAAGAAAGTGACGTTGAAGCTGATCAGCGAGCCCCAGAAGTGGATCTTGCCGCGCGTCTCGGAGAACATCACACCGGTCCACTTCGGACCCCAGTAGTACACGCCAGCGAACAGCGCATACAGCGAGCCAGCCACCAGCACATAGTGGAAGTGGGCCACGACGTAGTAGGTGTCCTGGATCTGGATGTCGATCGGCGCCATGGCGCAGATCAGACCCGTGAAGCCACCCATGGTGAACACGAAGATGAAACCCACGGCCCACAGCATGGGCACTTCGAAGGTCATGGAACCGCGCCACATGGTGGCCAGCCAGTTGAAGATCTTCACGCCCGTGGGCACGGCGATCAGCATGGTGGCGTACATGAAGAACAGCTGGCCCGTCACCGGCATGCCGGTGGCGAACATGTGGTGAGCCCACACGATGAAGGACAGGATGGCGATCGATGCGGTCGCGTAGACCATCGAGGCGTAGCCGAACAGGCGCTTGCGGGCGAAGGCCGGCACGATCTGGCTGATGATGCCGAAGGCCGGCAAGATCATGATGTAGACCTCGGGGTGACCGAAGAACCAGAAGATGTGCTGGTACATCACCGGGTCACCGCCGCCGGCGGGGCTGAAGAAGCTGGTGCCGAAGTGACGGTCGGTCAGGGTCATGGTGATGGCACCGGCCAACACGGGCATGACGGCGATCAGCAGATACGCAGTGATCAGCCAGGTCCAGGCAAACATCGGCATCTTCATCAGCGTCATGCCAGGAGCGCGCATGTTCAAGATGGTGACGATGATGTTGATCGAACCCATGATGGACGAAGCACCCAGGATGTGCATCGCGAAGATGCCGGCATCCATGGACGGACCCATCTGCAGAGTCAGCGGCGCGTACAGCGTCCAGCCGGCTGCGGGGGCGCCGCCAGGCATGAAGAAGGACGCCACCAACATCAGCGCGGCCGGAATCATCAGCCAGAAGCTGAAGTTGTTCATGCGCGCGAAAGCCATGTCCGATGCACCGATCTGCAGCGGGATCATCCAGTTCGCAAAGCCCACAAAGGCCGGCATGATGGCGCCGAACACCATGATCAGGCCGTGCATGGTGGTGAACTGGTTGAACAGTTCCGGGTTGAAGAACTGCAGACCGGGCTGGAACAACTCGGCGCGGATGCACAGCGCCAAGATGCCGCCGATCATCAGCATGGTGAACGAGAACAGCAGGTACAGGGTACCGATGTCCTTGTGGTTGGTGGCGAAGACCCAGCGACGCCAGCCCGTGGGGGCGTGGTGATCGTCGTGGTGGTCATGGTCATGAACGTCATGACCGGGGTGGCCAAGCACTGCACTCATCTTGTTTCCTTTATCAACGCTTGTCGACGTTCAGCCCATCACTTGCGGGCGGCCAGCACTTCGGCCGGCTGCACCACCTGACCGGTCTTGTTGGACCAGCTGTTCTTGGTGTAGGTGATCACCGCAGCGATCTCGGTGTCGCTCAATTGCTTCCAGGCCGGCATGGCGCCATTGTTCTGGCCATTCAGCAGCACCTTGATCTGAGCCAGCTTGTCGTCAGCCAGCACCACCGGCGAACCCACCAGGGCCTTGATCGGGCCAGCGCCCGAACCATCAGCTTTGTGGCAGGCCGCGCAGTTGGCGTTGTAGACCTTCTCACCGCGAGCCACCAGGGCAGCTTGCTCCCAGACCTTGCTCGGATCGTCCGCCTTGGCGGCCAGTTCCTTCTTCTTGCCGTCCACCCACTTGGAGTAGTCTTCAGCCGACACCACCTTCACGTGGATGGGCATGTAGGCGTGTTCCTTGCCGCACAGCTCGGCGCACTGACCGTAGAAATCACCGATCTTTTCGGCCTTGAACCAGGTGTCGCGCACAAAACCCGGGATTGCGTCTTGCTTGACGCCGAAAGCCGGCACCATCCAGGCGTGGATGACGTCGTTGGCGGTGGTGATGATGCGCACCTTCTTGTTGACCGGCACGACCAAGGGGTTGTCGACCTTCAGCAGGTAGTCATCGCCAGCGGGCTTACCGGCGTCGGACATGGCGCGCTGCGCGGTGTCCAGCGTGGCCAGGAAACCGATGCCCTCGCCTTCGCCCTTGATGTAGTCATAACCCCATTTCCACTGATAACCGGTGGCCTTGATGGTCAGGTCAGCGTTGGTGGTGTCCTTCATCGCCACCACCACCTTGGTGGCCGGAAGGGCCATCAGGATCACGATGATGAACGGCACCACGGTCCAGGCGATTTCGACCTTCACGCTTTCGTGGAAGTTGGCCGACACCGCGCCCTTGGATTTGCGATGTTTGAAGATGGAATAGAACATCACGCCGAACACGGCCACAAAAATGGCCAGGCAGATGATCAGCATGAAGTTGTGCAGCCACATCTGGTCAGCCGCGATGCGGGTGACCGGGGGGTGCAGGTTGAGCTGATTGACCGCAGGGCCACCCGGCAGGTCTTGGACCGCCTGGGCTGCCAGGGCCGACTGGGCCACCAGCATTGCGCCGGCCGCTGAGGCCACTTGCGCCAGCTGCCCCACGCGGCGCGCGGCCTGATGCACTCGTGCGTTCATCATCTTCATGGTCGTCACTCTTGTTTCAAATTCGTCTCTTGAGAGCCGTGGCGTGAACCCGTTTCACTGCCCGGCCGGCCCATTGATGCAACCGCTTCAGCGCTTCTTTTGAGGCTCGTCAAAGACGCTGGCATGGTCTGACCCTAAAGTCACGGGTCATGCATTTTGGCTAAACGCGAATTTTAGCCCAGCATGCCGCGACCCACTGTCGCATAAAGCCTCTATCAGGCCCCAGATCGACGCACCATCGCGCGCATCTGCTCCAAAGTCAGGCTGGTCTCAGGGCTTACCCGTATCTTCGGCACCGGCTTGAACGCATGCCCGTACACGATTTCAAGGCTCAGATGCAGCCGGCCATCGGGTCGGCGCCATGTTTCCAGGACCTGCAAAAGCGTTTGGTGCCAGGTCTTGCCTCGGCAGCCCGCAAATCGTTCGGGCGCCACATTGCCACCCAGCAAGCGCAGGTCTTTGAGCAGATCGGCGGGTTGCGCCCAGGTCAGTTGAATGCGCTCCTGGTCCATGACGGGATCGGCAAACCCGGCCCCTACCAGCAGATCGCCGATGTCATGCATGTCCCACCAGTCCGGGCCGGCACGCCCCCAGCCCTGGCGATCAAACAGCTGGCGCAACTCGACAAAACTGTCGGGCCCCAGACAGGAAAACATCAGGAAGCCATCCACCTGCAAGGCACCGTGCCAGGCCGCCAAGGCCTGTGGCGGCTGGCTCTCGGCATGCAAGGCCATATTGGCCCAGACCAGGCCGACTTGATCCTGCTCCGGCGTTGATTTCAAGCCCGCCATCGCCTCAGGGCCCTGCACTTGCACCGCAGCACCACGGCCCAGCGCGTTCTGCCACCAGGAGCGTTTGTGCAAGGCCTGGTTGCGCTCGGCCAGGGCGGCGTCGGGCTCGATCACGCGGTGCTCGGCTTGCGGGTAGGCTGCCAGCAAGGCCGCCTCGCCGCCGCCCAGCAGGCCCGACCACTGCAGCACGCGCGTCGGCTGCAGCTTGATGATGGCCAGGCGCTCAGCCATGCGAGTCGCCACCTCTTCATGCAGCCACGGCGTCTGGGCCAGGCCGGCCAGGCGCCGTGCCTGCCGACGCAGGGCGTTCGCATCCAGATCTTGCGGCCGGGCAGCGGGCGCAGACAGGGCTGCGGCGGACGTTTCGGTCCTAGGGGGAGTCAAGGGATCGGCCATGGGCGGGCAGTATATTGAGCCCATGGAAACCCGGCATGCGGCGACCGGCAAACCCGCTTGGGTCGAGCGGGTGCTGATGCGTTGCCCTGGACAATGCGCCGTCTGCCGTGCCTGGTCCAGCGCGCGGGTCTGCGCCGACTGTCTGCTGCGCTACGCGCGCCCCGCCCCGCGCTGCTGGACCTGCGCAGCGCGCCTGCCGCCCGAACTGAGCGGCCGGCGCGAGGCCAAATGCGGCCGCTGCCTGCGCGAGCCGCCGCCACTGGACCGCACAGTTGCCGCCCTCGACTACAGCTTTCCCTGGGATGGCCTGCTGCAGCACTACAAATTCCACCAGGCCCTGGATCTGCGTGAGACCTTGCTGGAGCGCCTGCACCAGACCTTGAGCATCGCCCAGATCGAGCCACCCGACTGGCTGCTGCCCGTACCGCTGGCACCCCAGCGGCTGAAGGAGCGCGGCTACAACCAGAGTTACGAGCTGGCCCGGACCCTAGCGCGCCGCCGCAAGCTGGCCTGCGACGCCCGTTTGCTGCTGCGCGTGCGCAGCACGACACAGCAGGCGCGCCTGCCTCTGCAAGAACGCGGCCACAATGTGAAGCAGGCCTTCGCCGTCGAGCCCAGCCGCCTGGCCGACCTGCGCGGCAGCCATGTGGCGGTGCTCGACGATGTGATGACCAGCGGCGCCACCGTGTTCGAGATCGCCCGCGTGCTGCGCCAGGCCGGCGCGGCGCATGTCGAGGCCTGGGTGGTGGCGCGCACGCCAGAAGGCGGCAGCGACAGCGCCCGGCCTTGAGCTGGTGATGCCAGGCGGCGCTCACGGGCCGGCCTATCTCTCAATTTTTCTTCACGCGACCCATGTTCCACATCGTTCTGGTGCAACCCGAGATCCCCCCCAACACCGGCAATGTGATCCGCCTGGCGGCCAACACCGGCTGCAGCCTTCATTTGATCGAGCCGCTGGGCTTTTCCATGGAAGACCGCCTGCTGCAACGCGCCGGCCTGGATTACCACGAGTACACCGCCGTCCACCGCCACCGCGACTGGGCCGCCTTTCTGGCCACCGTGCAGCCCCCGACCGATCGCCTGTTTGCCTTCACCACACGCGGCAGCCAGCCGCTGGCGCAAATGCGCTGGCAGGCCGGTGACTTCCTGGTCTTTGGCTCGGAAACCGCCGGACTGGCGCCCGCGCTACGCGAGCAGTTCCCCGAGGCGCAGCGCGTGCGCCTGCCCATGCGCCCGGGCCAGCGCAGCCTCAACCTGAGCAACAGCGTGGCCGTGGCGGTGTTCGAAGCCTGGCGCCAGAACGGCTACGAGGGCAGCCAAGCCTGAGCAATTTGCCGGCCGTCGGCCGCCCTTCAGTCGGCCTTGATCTGCGCGGCCTTGATCACCTGAGCCCAGTGCTGGCGATCGGCGCGCATCAGGTTCAGCAATCCTTCGGGCGCTGTGCCCTGCGCGCTGAAATACAGCCCCAGCAGCTTGGCTCGAAAGGCATCGCTGCGGCAGATGCGCAGCAGCTCGGCCGACAAGCGCTCGACGACGACGCTGGGCGTGCGTGCCGGCGCCAGCAAGGCCTGCCAGGAAATGGCCTCAAAACCCGGATAGCCCAGCTCCACCAAGGTCGGCAGATCGGCCAGCGCCGCCACCCGGCCCAAGCTGCTGACGGCCAGGGCCTTCAGTTTGCCCGCCCTCACCTGCGCCATGGCAAGACCTGGCACCATGAAGGCCGCCTGCAGCTCGCCGCTGAGCAGGGCGTTGGTGACCTGCGGGAAGCCGGCGTAGGGCACATGGGTCAGAGCCAGGCCGGCACGCGCCTTGAAGGACTCCATGGCCAGGTGCGAGGCACTACCATTGCCGACGCTGCCGTAGTTCCAGGTCACACCTTGCGCACGGGCCTGACGGACAAACTCAGCGCAATCGCGCGCATTCACACCGCTGCCCAGCACCAGCACATTGGGCGAGCTGGCCACCAGGCCGATGGGCCGCAGATCACGCAGCGGGTCGTAGGGCAGCTTGGGGTTGAGCAAGGGCGCCGTCACCAGCGGCCCCTGGATGGTCAGCAGCACGGTATAGCCATCGGGCGCCGCCTGTGCCGCCAGCGCCGTGCCGATATTGCCGCCGGCACCCGGCCGGTTCTCGACCAGCACGGTTTGCCCCAGGGCGGAGGCCAGCGGTTCGGCCAGCCAGCGCGCCACCAGATCGGGTGAGCTGCCGGCCGGAAAAGGCACGATCAGCTTGATCGGCCGTGCGGCCGGCCAGCCCGGCTCCGCGCGCAGCGGTGGCACCAGCCCCGAGGCGGCCAGCGCCAGCAGCAGTCGACGAGAACCACAGTTCCGAGGCGCGGGCGCCATGCTCAGTGCTCGGACCGGGCCTGACGCCCCATCAGCAGATCCACCGCATCAGCAGGGCTCAAGCGCCCTTCCAGCACGGCCACCACGGCTTCGGTGATGGGCATGTCCACGCCCTTGGCGCGGGCGCGCGCCAGCACCGTGGGCGCGCTGTACACCCCTTCGGCGACGTGGCCGAGATCGCGCAGGATCTGCGCAAGCGGCAGGCCATCGGCCAGCAAGAGGCCGACCCGACGGTTGCGCGACAGATCGCCGGTGGCGGTCAGCACCAGATCACCCATGCCCGACAAGCCCATGAAGGTCTCGCTGCGCGCGCCCAGGGCCAGGCCCAGACGCAGCATCTCGGCGAGGCCGCGGGTGATCAGGGCGGCGCGGGCATTGAGCCCCGGCGCATCCAGCAACTGCCCTTCTCGCTCGGCGCGCAGACGCAGACCATCGGCCGCACCGACGGCAATTGCCATCACATTCTTGACCGCGCCGCCGACCTCGACGCCGACCGGGTCGGCCGAGGTGTAAACGCGCAGACGCTCGCTGTGGAAGGCCGCCACGGCCGCCTGTGCCAGGGCTTCATCCTCGCTGGCCGCCACCAGGGCGGTCGGCTGTCCCGCAGCCACCTCTTGAGCAAAGCTGGGCCCCGAAAGAATACCCACACGCAGGCGCGGCTGCACCGCGCGGGCGATCTCGTGGCCCAACAAGCCTGTGCCGGCCTCGAAGCCCTTGCACAGCCAGAGCACACGCGCCCCATCCGGCAAGGCCGCGAGCATGGCACGCAGGCCGGCCATGGGCGTGGCCACCACAATCAATCCGGGCTCGGCCGCCTCGCAGGCATGGGCCACGGCACGGGCAAGATCACCCTCAATTTGCAGGCGTTCCGGCAGCGGCGTGTCGGGCAAATAGGCGCGGTTGCGCCCCTCGGCACGCATGGCGGCCACGGCCGCCGCATCGCGGGCCCACAACACCACCTCGTGACGGGCCGCCGCCTGCACGGCCAAGGCCGTGCCCCAGGCACCGGATCCAAGAATGCTGATCTTCATGGCAGCAGCTTAACCTTCAAAACAGGTACTCCGGCCCCGCCCTGCATGCGCCCGCGCAAGCCGACGAAGCCCGAAATGCAAAACGCCCCGGCCGAACAACAGCGGGGGCGTGGTGCGCGGAGGCCGGCTCGCGCCGGTCTCCCACAAAAGTCAATCTCAGTTCAGGGTCGGCGCAGCGGCGGCATCGCCACCGTTGGCGGCCGCTTCGCGTGCGGCTTGCTGGGCTTCGAACATGGCTTGGAAATTGACTTCAGTCAGCAGCACGGGCGGGAAGCCAGCGCGGGTGCAAACGTCAGACACCACAGCGCGCAGGTAGGGGTAAATCATCTGCGGGCAGACGATGCCCAGGATGCCTTCGGTCTGCTCTTGCGGCACATTGCGGATCTCGAAGATGCCGGCTTGCTTGGCCTCGATCAGGAACAGGGTCTTGTCGCCGACCTTGGTGGTCACGGTGGCCGTCACGGACACTTCGAAGATGCCATCCACCACGGGCTCAGCCGCCAGGGCCAGGTTGATGTCCACCTGGGGCTGGGTTTGTTCCAGCAGGATTTGCGGGGCGTTGGGTTGCTCCAGCGACAGATCCTTCAGGTACATGCGCTGAATCTGGAAGACGGGGGTGTTGTTCTCTTCGGCCATGATGGGGTTCCCAAAAAAGTAAAGGCCCGCCAGCTTCTTTGCTGCGGGCAGCGGCGCTGATTATGGCGCAGCGAATATTTCAGTCTGTGGGGGTCTGCCCGCTCTTGAAATCGGGCACTGGGGCGCCAGAGGGCAGGCTTGACGCCCGCCCCCGATCCAATCAAACAGTCGCTTGCAACAGCGGCTGCAGGCCGCCGCGCTGATCGAGCGCAATCAGATCGTCGCAACCGCCGACATGGGTGTCGCCGATGAAGATCTGCGGCACGGTGCGGCGGCCGGTCAGCGCCATCATGGCGTCACGCTCGGCGGGGTTCAAGTCGATGCGGATTTCTTCGATCTGCTCGACCCCGCGCTGCTTCAGCAAGGCCTTGGCCCGCACACAGTAAGGGCAGACCTGGGTGGTGTACATCTTCACATGGCTCATGGCCGACTCCTCAAAAACCAAAGCGGGTGCAGCTGAGCCGGGCTCAAGCACTCTTTTCGACGGGCAGATTGGCTTCGCGCCAGGCATTCAGACCGCCAGCCAGCGGCTGGGCCTTTTCGTAGCCCAGCTTGCGCAGCTGCGCTGCCGCGCGGGCCGCACGGGCACCGCTTTGGCACACCACCACCAAGGGCAGGCTCTTGTTGCTGGGCAGGCTCTTGTGGCCTTCCAGCGAAGCCAGCGGCACATTGCGCGCGCCGGCGACATGGCCAGCCGCAAACTCAGCCGGCTCGCACACGTCAATCAGCACCGCCTTCTCACGGTTCATCAGACGCACGGCTTCGGCCGTGTTGACCGCCCCACCCTGCGCGCCGTTCGCCAGCGTGGGCCAGAGCAAAAGGCCACCCGAAGTCAGCGCAGCCAAGACCAAAATCCAGTTGTCGAGCAAGAAGTTCAAAGGGCAGCGGCCGTAAGGCGTCCGTGAAAGAGTGGAGGCGAGATTATAGAAAGCCCGCCGGTGCGAGGCAGCGGCGGGCTGGAAGAAGACCCTGTCGGGCCAGGGATGTGGATCCGGCTTGGGTTCAGCGCAGCTTGAAGGTGGCCACGGCCGCTTGCAAGGATTGGGCTTGCTGCTCCAGACTGCTGGCAGCAGCAGCCGCCTCTTCGACCAAGGCCGCGTTCTGCTGCGTCATCTGATCAAGCTGCACCACCGACTGATTGACCAGACCGATGCCCTGACTTTGTTCGCCGGAGGCGGCAGTCACTTCACCGATGATGTCGGACACGCGCTGGACGCTGGCCACGATCTCGGTCATGGTGGCACCGGCATCGCGCACCAGACGGCTGCCCGACTCGACGCGATCCACGCTGGCACCGATCAAGGACTTGATTTCCTTGGCCGCTTCGGCCGAGCGCTGCGCCAGGGAGCGCACCTCGCTGGCCACCACGGCGAAACCACGACCCTGTTCGCCAGCACGCGCCGCTTCCACCGCGGCATTCAGTGCCAGGATGTTGGTCTGGAAGGCGATGCCATCGATCACGCCGATGATGTCATTGATCTTCTTCGAGCTGGTGTTGATCTCTTCCATGGTCGAGACCACCTGGGCCACCACCTCACCCCCCTTGCGCGCCACCGTCGCGGCCGAGCCGGCCAGCTGGTTGGCCTGAGCCGCCGCTTCGGCGCTCTGGCGCACGGTGTCGGTCAGGGTCTGCATATTGCCGGAGGTCTGTTCCAGCGAAGTGGCCTGCTTCTCGGTACGCACTGACAGGTCGTGGTTGCCGACCGCGATTTCGCGGGAAGCCACCGACATGGAATCGGTGCCCATGCGCACATCGCTGACGATGGCGGCCAGGCCTTGCGACATGGCGCGCACCGCATCGAGCAAGCTGCCTTCAGCGCCAGGCGCCACCTGGATGTCTTGCGAGAGATCGCCATCGGCCATCTGACGCATCACATCGCGGGCGTACTCCGGCTCGCCACCCAGCTGGCGCCAGACGCTGCCGATCACCAGGAAAGAGCCGACCCCCAGGGCCACCACCACGACCAAACCGCTGATCACGATGGCAAACAGGCTGGCGGACACGCCGCCTTCGGCCTTGTGCAGGCCGCTCTCGAAACCCTCGCTGGCGTCCACGCGAGCGAGCTTGACCTCGGCATCCAGGGTCTTGAGTGCCGCCTGCATCTTGGGAATCGCACCGGCTTGGTCACCTTGCTTGATGCCCAGGAACAGCTCAGCCGTGTCCACCGAGGCCGCGAAGTAGGCATCGAAGCCCGCCTTCAACTTGGCTGCGGTGTCTGCCTTGCCTTCAATCTTGGCAAAGGCATCCAAGAGCTTGCGGATGCTGACAGCACGCTCCTTGGCTTCGTCGAGGCGCTTCTTTTCACCTTCAGCCACGGCACTCTGGATGGTGGCACCGAGCGCTTCCAGCTGGGCAGCCAGTTGCGTGGTGGCATCCACATAGGGGTAGTGGACCTGGCCCACGGCATTGATCGCAGACGAGGTGCGGGCCGAGAAGCCCCACACGACCGCGATGCCGATGGCAAAGATCAACGCTGCAAACACAGGCAAGAGCCAGATTCTGGTCTTTACATTCATTCGAACCTCCAGTGCTGGTGCGCCGCGCCCGACGGCGCACCCGGGTTGAGCGTCGGATCAGTCTACGCTCAGGACCACCTTGACGCTGCCGTCCACAGCGGATTTCTCGATATAGCCGATGGCATCGGGATTGGCCGCCACAAACTTCTTCACTTCAGCCGCCGAGGCCAGTTCCTTGGGCGGTGTGGCCTTGCCCGAAAACACCAGGCGCGACCAAGCGGCCTTGACCTGCGGGCCTTGCTTGCCGGTCACCTTGCTGTAGAACTGGTCGCGCACCGCGGAGCCGTCCGGCAAATCCGTGGCCGCAGCCGCCGCGCCGCTGGGCAGCACGTTCGACTTGCCGAGGAAGATGGTGGCGACCTGGTCGGCCGTCATGCTGGCCGTGGGGCTCTTGCTGTTGACGATCACCGCCACCTGGGCTTGGGCAGCCAGGGCCGAGACGCCCAGAGTGACACCCAAGGCCAGACGCAGGGCACGTGCGTTCAGAGAGATCAGATGCTTGATGCTCATGTCAGGCCCCCCTCTCAAAACACGGTGTCCACAGCGATGCTGTAGACGTTGACATTGCCAACCACGGTGCCGTTGACCGGCACCAGGAACAGACCCTGGGTCTTGGGCTGGATGCGTTCGTACTGCGCCTTGATCGCAATGTTGCGATAGGCGTCCCAACGCAGACCCACACCGGTGGTCTTCTGGTCGGTGGCCTGACCCGCCAGGACCAGATTCACCGCACCCTTCAAGCCGGCCAGCTGTGGCGTCGGTGCCGGGATGTCGTTGACAGCATTGGCATCAGCCACCTTGAGCTTGGACAGCGTCAGGTAGGGCGTGAACTTGCCGAAGCGGTGGCCCAGGGTGACGTACCAGCCATTGGTGTCCGACACATAGGAGTCGGTGCGGCGCTGGGTGTACTCGAAATTGGCCAGCCAATCGCCTTGGTCATAACTGGCGCCAATACCGGTGAAGGTGGCGGTCTTGTCGGTGCCATCCAGCTCGTTGCCCAAGGCGGCGAAGCGCGGGCTGAAAGCCGCCAGCTGCGGGTTGCGCAGCGCGCCGACGATGGTGGCCAAGGTGGTGCTGTGGGCGGTCAGCTTGCTGTTGACATGGCCGAAGCGCAGGGTCACGCCGCCATCGAACTCGGCCGTGGCATTGACGCCCAGGACCTTGTCCAGCTCGATCTTGACACCAGTGACATAGGACGAGGACTTGCCACCGTAGAGTTGGGCCGTTACGGTCGCCGAGCCCAGGGTGGTTTGGAAGCTGGCGTCGGCACCATCAATATGGCTGACCGGGACCTGGCCGTAAACATCCTGAGGCGGGCGCAGCCAGGTGTTGGCATAGCCCACATCGCGGAAGTCCGACACCGCGAAGAACGGGCCGCCCATGCGACCCAAACGCAGGGCCAGATTCGGCGAGACCTGGGCCTTGACGAAGGCCCATTCCAGGCCAGGCGTGAACTTGCCCTTGCCGTCCTGCTTGGTCAGCACCTGCACAGTGCCCGAGAACATGGCATTGGCGCGCGCCGTGACCTGCAAGCCAAGCTTGCTGTCGACTTCGCCCGTCACCGAGGTATCGGCGCCACGCGGTTGACTGTAGAGGGCGTACTTGCCGGTGTCAGAGCTGGATTTGACCAAGCCCAGGGTGCCAAAACCAGAAAAGGAAAACGCAGAGTCACCAGCAGTTTGCGCTTGTGCGGCACCGGCCAGGGTGATCAAGGCCAGGGCCACGGGTGTGAGGAACACGCTCGTTCCAATTCTCATGAATGTCTCCTTTATGAACAGCAAAAAACAGGCACGTCGCACAAATGTGCGCCCAACGCCCAGGTCTGTACAGACGTTGTCGGCCCCGACACCACAGACTTGAGTGCGAATCGCAAGCAAGCGTGAAACATGACTTGCGATAGCGGGCCCGTAGAATCCGGCCAGCCCAAATTGGGCGGCCCTATCAAGCAATGTCCATGTACAAACTCGTGCTCATTCGCCATGGCGAATCCACCTGGAACCTCGAAAACCGTTTCACCGGCTGGACCGATGTTGACCTGACCCCCACCGGTGTGGAGCAGGCCAAACAGGCCGGGCGCTTGATCAAGGATGCAGGCCTTGACTTTGACGTGGCTTACACCTCGATGCTGAAACGTGCGGTATGGACGCTTTGGCATTGTTTGGATCAAATGGATCGCACCTGGTTGCCGGTCGTCCACAGCTGGCGCCTCAACGAGCGCCACTACGGCTCGCTGCAAGGCCTGAACAAGGCGGACATCGCCAAGCAGTACGGTGACGAGCAGCTGCTGGTCTGGCGCCGCAGCTACGACACGCCGCCGCCGGCCATGGAACCCAGCGACCCGCGCAGCGAGCGAGGCGATCTGCGCTACGCCAAGATGGACCCCGAGGACATTCCGCTGACGGAATGCCTGAAGGACACCGTCGCCCGCGTCCTGCCCTTCTGGGAAGGCAGCGTGGCCCCGGCCATCAAGCTGGGCAAGCGGGTTGTGATCGCCGCCCACGGCAACAGCATCCGTGCCCTGGTCAAGTACCTGGACGGCATCGGTGACAACGACATCGTCGGCGTCAACATCCCCAACGGCATTCCTCTGGTCTATGAGCTCGACGCCGATCTGAAGCCGATCAAGAGCTACTACCTCGGCGACGCCGAAGCCGCCGCCAAAGCCGCGGCCGCGGTGGCCAGCCAAGGCAAAGCCTGATCCCGGGGGCCTCAGCGCCCCGTTTTGGCGCAACTAGCCCGCTCCTCCCCCCGCCTGACTCGCGTCAGTGCAGGGGGTTCAGGGTATCCAGCCCGTGCAGACCGTAGAGGCCGTAGAGCCGCTCGCTGGGCACACGCGCCAGCAAGCTTTTGTCGGGCACCACGGCCGCCACCGCATGCTCGGGCCGCGAGGTGTCGCGGCGCATGGGCACGGCGCAGGCCTTGCCCTGGGCATCGACCAGGGTCATCACCACGGGGCATTGCAGGCTGGCGCCGCGCCGCACCACCACGGCCAGCTCGCCGCTGGCCAAGCGCAGCAACTCGCCCGGCGGGTACATGCCGAACTCCTTGATCAGCGCCGCCACCATGGCGTCGCCAGGGGCGGCCTCGTAGGTCTGACGCGCGGCCAGCTTGATGTCCATGGCCGGCCGGTTGGTGCGGGCGCTGATCTTGGCCATGAAGACATCGACCAGGCGCAGCAGGCGCGCCAGCTCCTCCACCTCGGTCAGCCCGCGCGGATAACCGCGGCCGCCCGCTTGCTCATGGTGCTGGGCCACGGCGACCAGCCATTCCTCATCGGCCGTGCCGGCGGCGCGCAAGCGCTTGGTGGCGTCCTCGGGGTGGCGGCGGATCTGCTCACGCTGGCTCTCGGTCAGGCGGCCGCCGGCCATGGCATAGCGCCCCTGCAGCTCGATGATGCTGGCATTCATGGTCAGTGCCGCCTTGACGGCCGAGCGTTGGCGCGATTCCGCCCAACCGAGTCGCTGCGCCACCATCAGGCAGAGCGTGGCCACATGCAGGGAATGGGTCAGGCCGTAAAGGCGCAGCTGCTGGTTTTCCTGCCGCACCGATTGGTACAGGGCCACATCGCCATCCTGACGCGCCAGGGTGATCAGCTCGGTGGTGACCTCATCGCAGTTGGCCAGGAATTGCTCGCTGTCGCCCAGGCTCTTGAGCATCAGATCCAGCGACCAGACCGCCTGCTGCCAGCGCGAGGCCAGCGAGGGCGGCTCGGCCGGTACGGCCTGCCCTGCTTGCAGGGCCTGCAGCTCCTGCACATCGGCAAACACGCCGCGCTCCAGCAGGGCCAGCAGCTGGGTCTGGCTGTAGACCTTCTGCCCGCAGGCCAGCAGCAGGCCGCCGGCGGCATCGCGCACATTGAAGGGCAAGGGCGCGCCCACCTGGATCTGTTCCGCCACCAGCTTCAGCAATCGCATCGCGCTCAGCCACTCCTCACTCAGCACGCTGTGGAAGGCCGGGGCCGAGACGGCGGCCCGGCCGCTTCAGTCCTTCACAACCAGCGCCGCAAGACCCCCGCCAGCAGCGGCACGATGCTGACGGCATTGCTGCCGTGCGGCACGCTGTTGCTGCTCCAGACATGGCGCACGCCCGCGGCCTGCAGGGCCGGCAAGGCATCGCCGTTGAACAAGGCATGGGTCACGGCCACATCGACCGAGGCCACACCCCGGGCCAACAAGCCCTGGGCCGCGCCGATCAGGGTGCGTCCGGTCGAGGCCATATCGTCCAGCAGCACGATGGCGCGGCCGCTCACCTCGAGCTCCGGCAAGGCCAGCTCGACCTGGTGGTCGCCATGGCGCACCTTGCGGCCGATGGCATGGTCCAGGCCCCCGGCGGCCGCGGCCTCGCGGACCCATTGCGCCGATTCTTCATCGGGCCCGATCAGCAGCGCGCCCGGCACATGCGCGGCAATCCAGGCACCCAGCACCGGCGCCACCGAGAGCGCAAAGCCGGCCCCGGCCGGCATCACCTCATCGAGGCTGGCGATGCGGTGCAGATGCGGGTCCAGGGTGATCACGTGGTTGAACTGCTGGGCCAGCAGACGCGCGATATGGCGCTGGCTGACCGCCTCGCCGGGCGTGAACTCCATGTCCTGGCGCATATAGGCCAGATAGGGCGAGACCAGCACCAGGCGATCGGCGCCCAGTTCGCGCGCGGTGGGCGCGGCAATCAAGAGCTCAACCAGCTTTTCGTTCGGCTGCTGCAAGCCGCGCAACAGGAAGACCGTGGGCGGCAGGGGCTTGGGCAGAACCAGACGCAGCTCGCCATCCGGGAAGCGATGGCGGCGGATGAAGGCCAAAGGCACGGCCAGCGCGGCGGCCAGTTCCTCGGCCAACGCTCGCTCGTCCTCGAAGGCCAGCAGCAGGGCCCGGGCATGCAGAAGATCGCTCATGGATGGCGAATCACTTTCAGAGAGAGAACAGGGAGCCGCTGGCAAATTCATGCGGCAGCTGGTCGAGCCGGCCGATCTGGCAGCCCGAGTCTTTTTCGGCCAGGTCGCGGGCAAACTGCAGATCGGCCTCGAACTGGGCATGGATGCGGTAGAGCGGCTCGCCCGCCCGCACCGGATCGCCAAGTCGCTTGAGCAGCAGCAGGCCGGCACCCGCCACCTGCGGCGCCCCGGCCAGGCGCGCCACGCGGGCGATGCGCAGGTTGTCGATGGCGATGACATGGCCCTCCGCCGGCGCCCGCACCTCGAAGCTCAGCGCTCCCACGGCCGGCATGTCCTGGCGC
>Ga0187843_10000684_pt1 | contig 23139 bp, 24 predicted proteins | sample SpaLakP09_SKY_43_FD_134516 | JGI IMG/M metagenome (GOLD analysis project Ga0187843, IMG submission 134516) | Oligotrophic lake water microbial communities from Sparkling Lake, Wisconsin, USA - SP09_SKY_43 | ecosystem: Environmental > Aquatic > Freshwater > Lake | place: USA: Sparkling Lake...
ATGAAGATGAATACATTCCGTTTATGAATATCAAAGAAGCCAAGCCTATTAATTTGAATGGTGGTCTCTTTGAACGAAATTCGGGTTCAGGCAATCCGATCAATCGTAAAACGGTTTCCAAGTTATTGAACATCGACAGTCGGTTTCGTGAAAATTACACATTAAGCATGTCGAGTGAATTTACCATTGATCTACCGTATCCGATTAATAATGTCATTGAAATGACGCTATGTGATTTGGAGTTACCTTGTTCTCATTATCCACTCAATCACGAACACGAAAATAATTATTTTTGGATAAAGGGAGTGGATAGTACAAATGATGCATTTTATTTTTTCATGTATATCCCTGAAGGAAACTATTATTATCAAAAGGCTTTGGACATTATGAATACAGCACTTCTCGGCTCTATCGTATTCAGCATGTTCAATTTTGAATTTGACTTGGACAGTAACAACACTGCAAATATTGGTAATGGAACAGGTAAAGTAACTTTTAAGAAAAAAAATAATACACAACATGATTTTGTCTACCTTGAATTGAATTTTAAAGCACCTCCTCTAATCAATCAGTTTACATCCAAGCTGGTGTCACTTGATACGGAGATTGCATTTTACGATAAAAAAAGTAATATCCATTTAGAACAACGGTTTGGATGGATGTTAGGATTTCGCAATAACCTTTATACCACACATTTATCATACACGAGCGAGTCTATCTTGAATATCCTAGGTCCTCAATATATTTTCTTGATTGTGGATGATTACAACAAGAGCAATAACGTCAACTTTATCTCAGCCTCTAAATACGGTCTACTTCCAGATAATATCATTGCACGTATTTCTTTAAAAGGTTCAACATTCACCATTCAATCCCAGAACGATTTTAGTGTGTATGCAGAACCACGATTTTATTATGGACCTGTAAACATTAGCAAACTCAGTATAAGACTGGTGGATGAACATAGTCGTACGCTATTAATGAATGATAGTGATTTTTCTTTTACATTGCGTATGACCACTGTCTATTCCAGAACTTGATCCAGGATAGAAACACAAGAACCTACTTATTTGAAAAAAACATAAAATAATATGCTTATTATAATGGCGAAAACAAGTAAAACAAACAATATGAACATGTATCTTATTCTTTTAGGATTATGTATTTTCTTGTTGATACTCTATGTGGTTCCTACATGGAAATCAGTTCCTATACATGAGTGTCCAATACAACATATTCCTTCTGAAATTCAGGTAGTGGTTGCACAAGATTATACAGACACTCTAAAAAATGTCTATGCACCTCCTATAAGATATCGTGAAATAGAGTATCGTCAACTCGGCTATTTAACCGCCACTGGTCGTGACCGGCTTCCGCTATTCGGTCGGATGTTGAACCGTCGAGACAAATGGACATATTATACATTAGAACAAGGGATCAAGCTTCCAATTGAATACAACAATCGTCTCTGTACACAAAGTCCTGGATGTGATGAGTTGTCTTCGGGTGACATTGTCAAGGTCGAAGGGAGTTCTTATAAAGTGAATTTATACGAGTCGTTTCTTGTGTCGTATTAGACCTAGACTTTGGTATCCAACAACTGAAACAATCTATGGTAGAACTCTTTAAAAGGAACCGTTTCTCGACATAAATGTTCCACCCTACACAGAGTGTCTTTTGGGTAAAATACCACAAGTTCTATATCTTTTCGTGGCGTTCGTAGCTTGTCCCACGGTAAACATCCATATTTTATTTCCAAAAGGATGTAAACCAGAGACAAAACATCATCTGCAAAACGATACTCATATTCATCTTCAAAACAGGTATAACTCGCATAACGACGATTACCCACAAACCCCTTGACTTTTCGATTGGACTGCACCGTTGCCAGTCCTAAATCCAATAAATAACATTTCTTATTATGTCCAAAGATGAAATTATCAGGTTTCAAGTCTCGATGGACAATTCCTTTTTCGTGCAAGGCATACAGCAACAAAAACAGTTCTTTTATAGATACGGTCTCTTTCCACTTGTCTAATGTGCGGTCCATTTTCTCAAAGACCAAATACATTTTATCTCCAATAAGCCCGGACGCCTTTAACCTTGGAAGTGGTACAGATCCTCGAAGATAGGTATACAATTTCAATTCATTCTGTAGCATTCGATTGGTTCGTGCATCCTTGCTCTGTTTTAAAATCACCACCACTTCTTTTAATACATGCACTGCTTCATAGATTGCTGAGAAATCTGTTTGAGTGATTTGCCTTACCAATCTATAGTGTCCAATGTTTAACATATAAAGGGAGCTTGTATATTTATATATCATGATTTTAAGTGACTTCCAAAAGCTTGCAGTGGATAGCATCGAACAAGGACACCATGTGCTGGTTACGGCACACACTGGGTCTGGAAAGACATTACCGGCAGAACATGCAATCCGTTTTTTTACAGACCAAGGAAAACGTGTCATTTATACCGCTCCCATTAAGGCATTGAGTAATCAAAAATACAATGAATTTACAAAAAAGTTTCCTGAATTACAGGTGGGTATTTTTACAGGAGACAACAAACAAAATCCTGATGCATCAATCTTGATCATGACCACTGAGATCTTACAAAACAAGCTGATGCAACCAGAAGCAAGTCATTTAGACTTTGAATTAAATGACTTGGGATGTGTTGTCTTTGACGAAGTGCATTACATTGATGACGAAGAACGCGGTACCGTATGGGAGAATACGATCATCCGACTTCCTAAAACAGTTCAGATGGTCATGCTGTCTGCCACTATCGGAGACAAAGAAGGATTTGCTGGTTGGGTAGAAAAGATTACCCAACGTAAAGTGGTGATTTGTAGTACAGACAAGCGTATCGTTCCACTGATATATACCACCTTCTTTACGGCTCCCACCAAAAAAATAGACAATCTCAAGGATCCGAAACAACGTAAAGAAGTGAATGCAGTCGTCGATACATTTGATCTACTGAAACAAGAAAAACTATATGAAATCAATATGGAAAAAAACAAACGAATGAATAAATGGATAGGAGATGTGTCTAGGAAATTTGTACTCAATCAGTTGTGCGAAAAACTGCGTGAACGTGAACAGTTTCCTTGTCTCTTCTTTGTCTTTTCTCGGAAGAAGTTGGAAGAGATGGCCAAGGAAATTCAAGTGCCTCTCTTTGACCCAGGAGAAATCGATTTTCAGATTGAACCCATCTGCAAGCAACTACTCGTCTCCAGATTAGAGAACTGGAAAGAATACATGCTATTGCCAGAGTATACCTTTTACATATCCCTTTTAAAGAAAGGGATTGGCGTACATCATGCGGGAATGTTACCCATTTTTCGAGAGATGATAGAAATATTATATGAACAAAAATACATTGCTGTGTTGTTTGCAACTGAGACCTTTTCGATTGGATTAAACATGCCTACCAAGACGGTCTGTTTTACCAGTTTGTATAAACATGATGGACATGGGATGCGTCTACTTCATCCACATGAGTTTACTCAAATGTCAGGACGTGCTGGACGACGAGGAATTGACACGGTGGGTCATGTGGTATTGGTATCAAATCTTTATGACCCCCCTGACACAAGCTCTTTGGTAAAATTGTTTGTGACACCTCCCAAGGTAATCAAATCAAAATTTAAGATGAATTATGCTTTGTTACTTAAAGAAAAAGATCTAGATGCAGCCAAGAAAATTGCACATCAGAGTTTAATGAAGGTCGATATTGAACGTATGGAGATGTCTTGTCGGATATCCCTAGAAGATCAACTCATTCAATATCACAAAAAACGAACTTATCTTAATCAAAAAGACGAATGTCTATTGTATCAAAGTAAGCTCAATAAAATGGAGATGCTTCCGGCAAAACAGAAAAAGGAATACATGAAACAGTGTAAAGAGATGGAAACATCCGATTTTTTGTCTCAGTATTTACTCTTCCGAGAATTGCAAGAGATGGAAAAGGAAATTGAACGTATCCAACAGGAAGAAAGGTATGCGTCTACCTATATCGAGACAAAAATGAATGATTTAGATCAAATTTTAAAGGACAACGGATTTGTAGAAGATAAGAAGATAAGGGCTTCGTGTATTCATGAAGTACATCCACTGGTGATGACGGAGTTGTGTATCGAGACAAATGATTTTAAAGGGTATACCTGTAGAGATTTATTTGGATTACTCTCTTGTTTCTGTGATGTCAAAGTGGAAGAACCTCTGAAAACGTATCATCCAAACTTCTTGGTCAAGGAACATCAATTTATACAATCCAGACTACAATATTACATGGATCAAGAATATAAAAAAGATTTACCTTCTAGCGAGATACAACTACAGTATGACATGGCCAAGTATGTGACTGGGTGGATGGAGAATTGCACGAATGAAATGGAAAGCGTTCAATGGATTGAAACGTTTAAACATGAAAAGGGTTTGTTTGTCGCAGACTTTATCAAGGTTTGTCTCAAGTTGGTGAACATGGCAAGGGAACTGGAACGTGCATACGAGGATAAGCCTGAACTAAGTGTCTTGTTGAAAATGGGTACTCGACAACTGTTGAAATTTGTATGTACTCAAGACTCGTTGTATTTATGATCGCCGACGCGGGCTTCGGCTACGAGGGCTTCTGCTACGCGGACTGCGGCATCTGCAGTTTCCACTGATATCATAGTAAGGTTCGTATTCGACATGCACGACCAAGTTATTGACAATATCGGATTGATGGTTGTGATTGTAACGGGGGGTTCGCTGGAACGGGTACATGTGTAGAATACCACTAGACGTTTTATAATGATAAATATTCTATTCATTCGAACCAGAACATTTAACGATCCCACCGGTGACGACAATGATCTCGTTCGTAGTGTTCATACTGCGGTCCTACCGTGACAACTAAGTTATTGTAAATGCCTCCATGACCATGATGGCCATGATGATGGTGATGTGGGTGATGGTGATGACCATAAGGTCCGTAAGGGTAGTAGCGGTCGTAGTAAGGAAACATATAAAATAGTGTTAGACATTTTGAAGTCATAAATATTCTATTTGAAAACGAACCTTCTTCTTGAGGTTATACTCATCCATGAAAAGAAAAGGCTTAATACGTATTTCTGATAGAATTTCATATTCATTCGATGTATGAATGCTGCACGTGTTACCAATGGAAGGTAGATAAAGAGTATATTTCCATACATCACGTGCTTTGTTTGACATTTCTTTGGAATATACGATTGCAATATAGGTATTGGTTGTATGAGTAGAAAGATGATGAAACCATTTGGTTTTGGATTGTATCTGCTTTATCTTACGCATGCATTGATTGAGTTCTTCTAGCTTATCGTAGAAACGGAGACAAACTTCAGGATGGAATGGATATAATTTTTGTTCTATGCATAGTTGTGTCATGTTCATAATGTCGACCAGCCTACGTATGGGTGAGCTCACTTGTGCATAATCACCCGTATAGCTATATTCAGAATAGTTCATAAAATATTCAGGAAATCGGTTGTCCAATATCTGGTGTGTTTTCTTGATATCTAAATGGATACCCTTCTTTAGAATAGATCCGCTATAGGTATTTATTTCTTTCATCAGAGTAGTGACTAGGTCATGGCTGTCCTGAGAGGACGTATTGTGTAACAAGGCTTGGTAATCTTTGTCTCGTAATAGACGTTCTTCTTCGTAATGAAAATTATCCGAGACACGTATCTTTGCCACCTGAAATGATTTTCTTCCATCGTGATAAAGGTCTAGCACGAGACATGCTCTTTCACATCCCTTGTGTAAAGAGCATAAACTTGCTACAATTGGATGCAGCATACTGATGCGTTTATCTGGAAAATAAATATTGGCTACACGGTTCAATAAACAATCCGTCAGCTCCAAGGTCTCTAAAACATAGGGTACAAGAGAGATATAAATACTTTTTTTATCTGCATCGATACTAAACCCGTCATCCAAATCGATGCTTTCGGGTCCATCAATCGTAAGGACCCGATCTTCTCTGAATGGAAGGTCAATCTTGAAAGAAGGGATGCGTTTCAACGCCTCTTTCTGCATGAGTTGCAAAGATCCTTGTAAGGTTTTACAATAGATGAGATACTCATATGAATGTTCCAATACATCAATTGAGCCAAAATTCTGAGTGAGCGTTCCCATGGGTTGGTGCAGGTTCCAATGTTTAAATTGAAAGGTCACATAATAACAGAGTTTCTTTTTTTCAAACTGTGGAGGGATTTGATAGGCCACATAGAAATCAGGAAGTTCCTTATTGTCAGGATGACATAGGTAGAGCATCTTTTTGTTTTCCTTTCCATACATAAATCGAGTGTCTAAAATACCAGGAATGTATTTATTCATCCGAGTGGGTGAAGAAATACAGGTAAGGTTCTCATCAAAGACATCGTCTACAAACGATTTTAGAGGTCGGGACATGCTGTTCTATAACCTATTGTGGTGTGTTTATATCTATTTTGCGATAAGGTTCAGACCGATGCATAAGGTTCAGGCCGATGCATAAGGTTCAGACCGATGCATAAGGTTCAGGCCGATGCATAATGAACGTTGAACCATATCTTTTGCCATGCCACGATAATGTCTTGCCATTGGGTTGGAAGGATGCAACGTTTCGCAAATCATACCTTGAACGTTCATGGTTCCATACTCGGTCAACAGAACATTGTACAGTTTTTCTCCTTGGTAAGGCACAAACTTAAACCCCTTTATATGGTTCACAAATCGATGTGCAGCCTTGAGTTTACCTTTGTAATAAATTTTGTGACGAGGACTGATGAAAGTTTGGGTGTATGGAGAGTTCTTACGCAACGCATCTTTTTCTACACAGACCAGGACACGGTCCATACTATACGTTTCCGTGATGGCTATTATCTCTTCACCGTGAAGGGTGTGATATCCTTTAATAAGTTTTTGAATAGGAATATTTCCCTGGTCACTCTTTATGAGTGTACCTGAAGGAAAACAAATCATAGACATATAAGAAGTGTCAGGTACAGGCACAGGTACAGGCACAGGTACAGGAACAGGTACAGGCACAGGCACAGGTGGAATGTTCGGGTCTGTAGGCGGAGGTTCAGTCACTTTATCAGGAGGTGGAGGTGGAGGTCCAGTTTCGTTATAGATAAATTCAATCGGAGCAACTGTTTGGTTCCCGTAGATATCTATCACGGTAACAGTAACACTCCCCGTATTGTCTGGAACAGTTACATCAATTGCGGTAGACGTAGCTGTAAAATCTGTGGCAATTTCACCACCAAACTCTATAGAAGAAGTATCTTCTAAGTTCGTTCCGATCAACTCAATGATGTCATTTATGACACCAGATTCAGGGCTCATTCCGGTAATCGTTGTGATTTTATAGAGGAAACTACCTGGAACCGTATAGGTATTTCCAGAGGTATCGACCACATAGACGATTGCAGTTCCTGTATTATTAGGTACGGTCACAGTAATACTGTTCTCTAAAGCGGTAAATGTCGCATTAACGTCGTTGAACCTTACAAAGGCTGTATTGGATAGATACGTTCCATTGATAACGACTGTGCTATTGGGTGCTGCGGTATTTGGTGACACACTACTTACAGTTAAACTCATATTATATAACCTTAATATTATTTTATCATTCTTCGTAATTGGTTAGATTATTCTCTCCAGAATCTATTCACTCGAGAACCTAATCGTTCCAAATTTCGTCTACCATTCCATTCTCGATACACTCGTCCACATTAAACCACAGATCATGCTTTAGAATACGTCGTATCTGTTTCTTAGGAATGGTGGTTCGTTCTGCATAAATGGAACGTATCTTGACCATGAGATTTTTAAGATTGATGTATTCATCCTCAATCTCGTTCATCTTTCCCCAACACGAAGAAGACAATTGATGAATGAGCATGTGTGCATTTGGTCGCATATAACGCTTTGTACCAAAGACGCTAATCAGGGTTCCGGCCGAGGCAACAGCACCTTCAATGATAGTGTAAATGGGAACCTTGCAACTTTGGATATAGTCAATCGCATTGAGTGCAGAAAAAATACATCCGCCATATGAATTGATATGTAGATATATAGGTACTTTTTTTAGGTTCATTTGGCGTTTCATTTGAGCACAGTATCCTTCCATCTCACGAATGGTCTCGATAAGTTCATGAATACTATCACGGTCAACCTCGGTGTAAAAAAAGATGTGATTTTTCTCTGTACGTATCGAAGTCTTCCGTTCAAAAAGGGACCCATCTAGGAGCTTGTTCGTCTCGTTCATTTCTAGAGAGAAATAACTGTGTTTCTTTAAATATTAATCCAGTTTAATCGAGTTCAAATAGCAAAGAGACTTCGGTCCTTTCTGCAGTCTTGTCTATTTCATTCGTCTTGAGCAAGGCCAATTTCTGTTGGAGTAATCCGATTTCAATACGCTGTTGTTTAATCAAAGAGACAAATTCTTCCGTTTCCTTCATGTTTTCAAGATAGTTTGAAATGTAACGTAGATGCGTTTTGTTTTTGACATGTCTCTTGAATTCTGTCATGGTATGAAATGTGGTATGATTGCATTTACAAACATATTGAAAGCCTGATTTTCGAGGAGGTATAGGGCAAACGTCTTCATATTCTTGTGTTTCAAAGTTAAAGACTGGATGATACATTTGTTGTCCAATCATGGCCATGGTTTAGAATTGAGTATTTATAATACTTGCCCTCAATTTTAAATTTATTTTATTGTAATATAGTATAATGACAAAAGAAATGGATGCGTACAAACATTGCTCTGCGGACAAAGACCTTAACCCAAAGACCTGTAAGTTTTCACTAAAATGCAAACCTGGGTTTGAACGCGATGAAAAGTTTTTATGTAAGAAATCAGCCAATGTAGCCAAGGCCAAGGAAAGCCTTCAGGTGAGACTGAATTCTTATTTAAAGAGTGGTCAGAACAAAACGCTTGGCCTGAACATCAAGCAACTCAAGAAAAAGCTTACGGGTAAAAATGGAGAGGGTATCACCAATAGCTTGAACCGTATGTTAGAACAAATTCGGGAACATCAGGAAAAGAACCCCAGCAGACGGACCGTAAAGGCAAAGAAGCCCAAGGCAGAAACCCGGATGGTCGTACGTGACCCGTCGACTAATTCATCTATCTATTATGGAATGAACTCGCGTTCCAGAAGTCGAAGCACATTAAATTCTCCTTCCCTTCGGAGAAAAAACTCTATCGGAAGTGTCAAATCTAGTGAAAATGGATACAAAGAGTATGCCGCCCAGGGACGCAAGCCCGCTGCCAAATTCCAAAATCAATACGGTAACCCTCTTGGTGCCAAAATATAAGTATTTAAGAGGTGTACCATAGAACATAGACCAAATTTATCATAGAAGATAAAAAGTAACCACTTTCTGTCCAGGATATGGTTTCTGTTCCATCGTACTTGAATAAATAAAACATTACACTAAAAGAATACATGAGTAGAACAGATGCAGAGATAAGTCTCCAGCCCTTTACAGTGTCGAGTACAATCATGTTATAACTCCAGACACCGCGAAGGAAATAATTAATAATGACGCATAGTAATGCCGTAATGATAAAGACGAGACAATTTGTGGTCTCCTTAAAACGATATTCTTTGATATACATCAACTCTCCAAAGACAAGAAAGATAATCATGAAATGGGAGAAGAAGCTGGTAAAAGACAGTTGATGTATTTTTAAGGATTGTTTTGGGTATAGAAAGTAAAAATACAAGACGCTAATTGTTAGGGCCAAGGGTGCAATAATCTTGAAGAATTTAACAGACCGTATATTGAGTAAGGCCATGGAGAAATAGAAAAACATTAGGAATAAGGTGTGATGGGTAAGCTGGGAGAAATACCAACACAGTTTATCCAAAAAGGACCCATCCAGAATATATTTACCTTTGTATTCACCTCCAAGTGGGAAGAAATCTTCTCCATTTTTTTGTGTATGAAATGTAGAGACGAGACTCAGAAAGATGGTCACCCCTAAAAAGATGGTACCTAATAAATAAAAAGGCGTTCGTTCCGTAAGAACGTCCTCTAACATTATAGTGGAAGGGTGTTTTTTTATGCTAATTTAAACACATCTTTCATTTGCTCAAATGCAAAATTCAATAGATTGAGAGGCGTAGAATACTGTATTACCTCAATCTGTCCAGGGTCGATCGGTTCTAGAAGTACATACCAATAATTGGGTAAAAACAGGATACTGTCTTGATGTAATTCTAGATGTAACATTTGAGGATGACTTTGAATAAAAGTAGGATCCTTGACCCCTTTGTTAAAATGATCTCTATATTTTGGATGAATACAAGTGACCTTGTATTTACCCGTATGTATTCGATAAAATGTTCTACATGCTAAATTTGTCTCAACGATAAAGGGTTTCGCAGTCGCTTGTTCCGCTGTCGCTTGTTCCGCTGTCGCTTGTTCCGCTGTCGCTTGTTCCGCTGTCGCTTGTTCCGCTGTCGCTTGTTCCGCATTCGCTTGTCCAGAGACATCTGTCTTTGTAGCTTCCTTAAATTGATACACCTTGGAAGATGGAAAGAATTTAACCGATGGTTCAAGTAACGCGACCGGATCATAAACCGTATCATAAACATCATATCCGTCTTTTTGAACTGCTTCAACTAATTCGGGATCTCTACGAATGGTTTTTGCATGAAACAGGAGTGGCAATTTCGTATAGATTTGAGATGTCAATTCCTGTCGATAGACATCTTCTAATGTAATCAATTCATTCGATGGATGAACATAAAAATGAACATAGGTATGTAAATACAATATCAATAGTCCTATGACAAAGACTAGGGTCAACATAAGAAAGAGGAAGGTATTCTTTTTTTCCTTTGAACGATTACTCATCTGTAAACTTGGGTGCAAGAAAAAAGTGTATCAAAAAACCCTCTTGCTTAAAGGTAATCCGTAAAGGACTGTGTTCATCGAAGAAGAGATGCACCTCGGGAAAAACAAGTGAATAACTAGACAACAATACAAGATACCGTAAGGAATAGACGAGTTCAACTGTGTAATTTTCTACAATGTTAAATTCCTCGAGTTGTTCGTTGGGTATTTCAATTTGATATAGTCCTTCTTCCTTCGAAGTTTCTAGAAAGATACAGTCTTCGCGGATTTTCAATTTGAGCTGTTCTCCAAAATGAGACAACTCCTGTAGATATTTATCAAACCATTTACTTTTTATGGAAAAATCGACACACGGTTCAGTAAGGATAGACGATAGAATATCTTGCTCAATATTCATTAAGGGTACTTCAAAATGTCTGTTTTGTTGAGTATTAAACAAATGAATGAATATTTTGTCATCGTTTGTCTCTATTTCAAGTGTGCTGTCTTTTGTAAACATGCTAAAAATCTTGACCATTACACTACTGTTCATACTAAACACTTCGTTGGATGATTCATACGAATGAAACCAGGACGAGGCAATCTTAAAATCAACGAGACAAATGTGCGAACTATCCATAATTTGAATAAACAACTCACTGTCAGTACATTGTACAGTGACGTGTTTATTGATATTTTTGATGAATTTAAACATTTCAATCCACTCCATCATTTTTTTCATGTCTTGTATAGAACATTTCATACTATTGTAAAAGATAGTAACTTTCTTTTATATCTCATTTGGTTCTTCAGAAATATCTTGTTTATCCTTGTCTTTATCCTGTTTGATCGCTTTTTTCAATTGAATGATTTCCATGTTGTTCTCCATAGAGAAGCTTTGCACCTTCATGATAAGCTTCTTTAGTTCAGCCACTTCATGGATCAGTTGAGTGTATTGAGTTTTAAAATACTCAATGTCGTTAGGATTAGTTGGATCCTTTTGTTTGATCAATCCTTTCAATTGCGTCACATCTTCACTGAGTTCATTTAATTTATTATCATGTTTAATCAATACCTGTATAGGAGTAGTGGGAGTAGGAGCAGATGGAGCTGAAGGTGTTGACACGGCTGTATTGGGTCTACTTTTAGGAAGGTCATCTCCAGTAGGCTGTGCTCGTCGTCTTCTTGCTGCTGCAAGTGCCGCTGTACCACTCATATCCAGGGAGTATTAAATTACTTTTAAATGATAATCGTAATCTTCTTATTCTTAATCTTTTTAATTTCTTTGTTATGTATATTATGGAAAACATGGAAAATGATTTGGACGATAAAATGGTAGGAGGGTCAGGCGGTTCATTTGTAGAACACATGACCCATATCTCTTCCCTTGAAAAAAACGAACTGATCAACATGATTCAATATATTCTTTTGGCTATTATCCCTTTGGCATTGTTTTTAAAAGCGATGAAGATGTACGTACCCGAGGGAGATGATGAAAAGAACAGTATTGAAATTGTGATTGAGGTGGTGTTGCAGTCGATTGCCATTTTTGTAGTGTTCTTTTTTATCCACAAGTGGGTTGTGTTTTTCCCTACATACAGCAAATCGCCTTACTCCAACTTGAACCTCATTGAAATCATATTGGTGGTGTTGTTTTTGATGCTATGCATGAAAAATGCTTTTTCGGAAAAGGTATCCATTCTATTGGATCGAGGACTTGCCCTTCTCGGATTAAAAGAGGAACCCAGGGAAAGAGAGAAGGAAAAGGTTGCCCCTACGAATTACGTAGCCAACTATCAACGCCCTCCTTTGCAGGCTCCACCTCCGCCTGCACCATCACAACCACCGGAGAACTATGCTCCCCCATCCTATGGATTGAGTGAACCGATTGCGTCAAATGAAATCGGTGCGTATAATGCATATTAAAAGATATTGATTGTGTAAGTAGATGGAGGATGAAATGGAACGTATCCTAGAAGAGATGGATAAATACAACTTGACAGACCATGCCACTATCCGCAAACAAAAAAATACCATTTTGTCTCAGCTTTTGGAAACCGAAAAGGAAAGGAAGGTGTATAAAAAGTTATTGGTCGAGTATCGATATGTAGATGAAATAGATGAATTTCGTCCAGGTAGTTATGTAAGATACTTTAACATTCAAAAAGATCATGGTCTAGAACTCATGAGAGGCGGATTTATCGTTGACCTACAGACACGCGAAGAAAAGGTCTATCTCTTGTGCAAGAACGGAAACAATAAGTTTTTTAAAATTCTATTACAGGACAGTATTGTCTTTCAGAAGAATACGAAACAAGAAAAGTTGTTGTTGGATATTCTAGATCATCTAAAAGATTAGAGGTGATTTTTATATGTTTTTCTATAATTTTTATAATGTTTGTTCGAGTGTAAAAGCCCTGATATTTTTGTCTTATCATAATTGCATAATTTTGTCAAGAATAAAAACAAGGCCATGTCCCTTGTTTTTTTTATGGTCGAAGGCAGTCTTACATGATAATAATGTAGTAAACCTTTACACTCTGGGAAAGACAAGGGTTTTAACATTAAAATAACTCTAGTATATATCCCTATTTTTTTTATGAAACATAAAATGATTGTCTTCGATTTGGACCAAACGTTGGGGTTCTTCGATCAAATTGTCTATATTATTAATCAAACGCATTTGGAAACGTATGCACCGTTGTTTGAATTATTCCCTGAAATATTTCGCCCTCAACTGTTTGAATTGTTGCATTCACTTGCTTTATTGAAAAAAAAACATCGAGTAAAAGGAATTGTTCTGTATACTAACAACCGTAACGAAGATTTTGTGCACCAGGTGATCCAATATATACATATGAAGTTAGGATGTTCGCTCTTTGAACCACTCATCACTTATCATAGCACCGAGAGAACGACAAGAGAAAAGAGTTACCATGATTTGTTTTCTTGTATCAAGGATGGAACCACTCATTTATTTTGTTTTATAGACGATAAGTATCATGAACGTATGAAACATCTACAAATATACTATATCCATTCCGAAGCCTACCACTATGTATTGGACGAGAAAGAAGTCAACATGCGTATTCAGAAAAACATACCAATGTTCAAGACCAAGAAGCGTAACCTCCCAATGAAACTACACAAGAGAGTGACTGAATACATTGCATCGAAATTGAAAGAGTTTATCTATGCATAGATAGAAAGGGTACGTGCACTTGCATCCTTGGCATTCGTAAAGCGTGGCATCCAGAAATATGGAATAAGATTACCACCACCAGGATATTGTGACTCAAAGATAGATCGGTAATACATTTGTTCCGGTGTAGTGGGAGGGTTTTTCTCATAGGTTACTAGTTCCATGGAAGGCACTCGTTCTTGGATCATTTGATACCAAGCCTTTTTCTTACTACTCACGCCATCGCTAAATGCTTCCTTTTGACGGTTCAACACTTCCTTCGGCAATAGGAATGGATCATATTCCTGTATGACTTGTCGGATGTAATGTTTTTCTTGTTGTTTCTTTCCAGGATGAAATCTAGTTTCTTTGTCTAGACTGAGATAACCCTCTACAAAGGCAGGGTCTAGGTAAGGTGTCCTGGGTTCCAGGCCATGACTAGAAATACAACGATCGCTTCTCAATACATCAAAAAAGGAAATGTCTTCCAAGAGACGTTTACATTCTTCATCAAAGGCTTGGGCCGATGGACATAAATGGAAATAGAGGTATCCTCCCATGACCTCGTCTGCACCATCTCCATTCAAGACAACTTTTGCATCACTATGTTCTCGTATGTATTTACCCACCAACCAGTTCCCGACACTTGCTCGAACGGTCGTCGTGTCATAGCTTTCAATGTCTCGGATCACCTGTGGAATAGATCCAAAAAACTCATCTTCTGTACAAATGATCTGTGTATGATTGCTCTGTATATGGGTCGCGACTTTGGCAGAATACAAAAGGTCTTCTGCCTCTTTTAGGCCAATACTAAAGGTCTCTAGTGCCTTACCTGTTTTCTCCTTGTAATACCTTGCCGCGATGGCAGCAACCACACTACTGTCTAATCCACCTGAGAGGAGACAAGCCACGGGTCGGTCTGTATTATAAACACGTTTACGGATACTTTCACATAGTATGGTATACAAGAGAGACGCGTTCACTGGTTTAGACGCATGAGGTAGTCTATAAAAAGGCAATAAAGTCATCTTTTTTTGTTTGAATACGCCATAATGTCCAGGTGAAAACGCATTACAATCTGCATAATCAAACGCCTGCATGGATCCCAAATCAGACGACACGCATACTTGGGTGGGAGTTGTTACAATATAAAGAGGCCTAATTCCGAAAGGGTCTCGTGCAATCGTCCAGGTTTTGTGTTGGGTATCGTAGAGTACAAAGGAATATTCGCCGTCGAGTTCATGCAAGAAGTCGATGCCCATAAGTTCGTATAACAAGACAATGACCTCGCAGTCACTTTGCGTTGTTGGTGTCAACTGATACTTGGCTATCAGTTCCTTGTAATTAAAAATTTCTCCATTACAAATCAAGACATAGTTCTTGTAAAAGAGAGGTTGTCCGGATTTATTATTTAGACCATTTATGGCAAGACGATGAAAACCCATATAACAATGTCGGTCTGTATAGTACGTCGTACCATCTGGACCTCGTTTTGCTCCATCAGTCATCCATTGATAGACGTCGGGGTCAGGATCTTCTGAAATCAAAGCAAATATTCCGCACATCTACCTAATGATACGGATTATCTTTAATATAAAATATAAAATATAAAATATTAGAATAGTATAGATGAATATAGATTATGACAACGAGTTAAATGTTCGCATCATGGATCGTGTAAAAGCGTCTCAGTCATTACAGCCATTGTATGACCCGAGGCCTACCAGTACAAAATACACACTTTTTAAAACCACACCTGAAGTGGATAGGTCGACCGAACCACTTCACCAATACAAGGAATATTCCACTGAACAGACATTTCATCCTGGGTCCAGAGGACCGGTAGACTATTACGCGAAACAGATCGATAAGGAGTCCACGTTGAGGTCTCAGTTTGCAGGATTGCAAAAAGCAGATGCAGCGGTCTATGTACCCGAGACAAATAGTGATTTGTACATGTATTCCTCTTACAAGCCTGACCCCGGTCATAGTATCACTCAGGCGGTGTCTCGGTCCGTTAGTCAGAAAGAGACTGGTCCTTTTTTTAATATGACACGTCTGCATTATAGACAAGCTTCAACAAAACATTTGAAAAATGAAAAAAAAGATGAGGTAAAACAGTCGAATAAATAATCTATCTTGTCTAATAAGATGCTCGATATCCAAGAACACAAAAAGGAGATTACAAGGGTCTTTCAAAAAATGTTATCCGTCAAGACCGAGACAAAAGAAGAAGAATATCTTATACATAAAGAAGCTTTCCTTACTTTTGTCTCGTCTGTGTTGGAGGAGGTTCGATCAAAAAGACCACCGATAGAGGTGACCGTTCCACAATACATAGAAGAAGATAAACGTCTCGTAATGCGTTCTAAAAAAACTTCGATGAAGGAACTCTTTGACCGTATTGAAAAAAAATAAAATGAATAATTATAGATGAAATCCTTCAAGAAATTAAGCTGTCATCCTAGAAAAACAAAAAAGTCTTATACGTGTTACAACGACAGCGTGCTCATTGAATTACGCGACTTGTGGAATAACAAATACCCGGAGAAGAAGATTTTGCCTACCGAGACAAAGAAGATATGGAAAGCCTTGCGTGAAAACATGAAAGAATGTGATCAGGAGGTTTGTTGGATGGAAAAATTAGAAAAAAACAACACACAACACATTACAAAAGAGTATTTTGCACCTGTACCACCTAAAGAATGGAAAACCAACGATAGAGAATGGTTGTCCAACGAAGACATTGATGAAGTGCTGGAACAGTATCAAACCGTTTATCCAGAGTTTGCCTATATCCATGCGTCTCCAATGGATTTTGATACAAAAATCGAGGACCGTTGTGTGAGCGAAGATTTGTGTAAACTAAACCTAGATACCTATCGTAAGAAAGGTAAAACAAAAATCGGTATTGTATTGAACCTAGATAGTCATGATCGAGATGGGTCTCACTGGGTCTGCATGTGGATAGACTTGAAAAAAAAGGTATTGTTTTATTTTGACTCAGCAGGCAATCCACCAACAAAGGAAGTCAACATCTTGGCAGAGAGACTAAAGAAACAAGGAAAGGAAATGGGTCTCACTTTGAAATACCGAGACAACCGAAACAAGACCCATCAAACGACCACAAGCGAATGCGGAATGTATGTACTTTATTTTATCATTCATCTGTTGCAAAAGAAAAAGAAACTAACCTTGTTCAACCGTACACGTATTCGAGATGACGAGGTTGCAAAGTATCGAGATGTTTATTTCAATCGTGTCATCTCAAAATAAAACATTTAAATGTGAAAGTCTATAGTATAACATATGAATACTCAACAGAATAAGGCCTATTTATGGAAACAATGTATTGAACAAGGTATATTTAATACATTAAATTCGTCTGTGTTACCCTCTGTTCAAAAGCGGTTTGAGGAATTGGTTAAAGAATACGATAAGAAAGACGAGACTCTTGAAGTGAAGAATGAACAGTTTTTAAGAGAGTTTAGAACTCGTATCACTCCTTCCTTTGAAGAGACACAAAAAGAATATGATAAACTCTTACAACCACCCAAACCACCTCCGGTTGAATTTACTCGTGAACCAGATAAACCTATGCAGGACCTGAGTGCGTTGCTCGAGAAGACAAACGAGAGAAGGAAAGAAGAAATCAATCAAGTATTTTCGGATAAGCCTTTCATTCATTCTCCCGGACAATTGGAGAAACCTAACCCTACCTTAGAACGGATCGAACGAACGGTACAAAAACAATCCGAGATGTTAGTTTCTATTTTAGAGACCCAAATGAAATTGATTGATTATTTACAACGAAACAAAAAATAAAAATATAGAGTATATGAAAATGAAAAACGATGTTGTGGTCATTATTATCCTTTTAATCATTTGCTTTGTGGTTATTCCTCTCATTAGTCAGTTTTTCGTAAAAGACTTATTAAAAGAGGGCTACAGAGATGAGTATCCTCTCAATACAATTGAGGTGAACCGCGTTCTAAAAGAAGTAAAAGGACCTCACGGCGAAATAATTACTTATAATACTGAAGCAATCACGAAAAAACCAAAGGATATAAAATTTGATGATATTAACACATTTCTATCACAAAGTAAAGAAGACCGACCTGGACAGGATATCAGTTATAATTTTTGTATAGGTAAGCTCACGTGTGATCCTGGACATGAAATGAAGAAGTTGGCATTTAAAGACAATGATAACACCAATTTGTATTATCCTTATTGCGTAAGTGGTAATAGTTTGAAAGATATTAAATGTGAAGGCGGAATAAAAAATATGACGAAAGAAGGAGATGCATTTGATGGTTCTGGGTTTACGCCTAACTTTAGTTTCAATCGGTATCAAATCAGTGAAAACCCGCTTTACTTTACCCAATACGACCTAAACGCAGATAAAACGGGTCGTAAAAAGGTGAAGGACTTATTGGAGTGTGACTATGTAAGTGACTCGAAACTAAAAGTTGCTTGTTCTAAAAGAGAGTCAGACAACCGTGATGTAACGCAGAATTCAGGTGGAGTAAACGGAGTAAATGCAGAATACATGAACGAATTATTTCAGACACTCATGCGTAGTGCAAATGATGCTTCTAGGTTGAACAATACAACGACCACTTCAACTGACCCCGTCAAATGTATTGCTGACTTTGGAACCAAAATAGGCGACTCACTCTGTTGCGGACAGACCGGAGTGTTACAAGACACCAAATACACATGTCCCAATACCATGCCCTACTGTAGTGATTTTAAATGTGGAAGTAAATTTGGCACTTGTCGAAAATAAAGGCTTTTACTACTATAATAGATGTTGATGTTGTTGTGGGTGGTTCTGGTGTTTTTCATTACCCTTTTGTTTTCTATCTATAGGGAAGGATTTACCCCTATGCAAGATGAACTCGGTATACCGAATCAAATATTTGAAATAAAATTACAGGATTTTCAAGCTCTGTTAGATGCAAAGGTTTTCTGGAAAGAATTGAACATGCAGATACTCCAAGATATGATGGTTGTATTAGACAACAGAAAATTTATAGATACACTCAAAGGAAATAATGCATACTTAAGAAAATTAACCGATGAAGAGACTATACAAAGAGGTAATGAATTTTTACAATTTTTTCAATTAAGTTTTTATGATGATTATCGTAAATTAATAGAAATATATTCTCAGATCGATCGTATAACCGGTACAGAATATAAAGTCAGCAACCCAACCATGAAACAAAGGAATGACTATTATTTAAATTTTGACACGTCAAAGCCCGAAACTGAAACAATTAAGTCCGCAATAGAACAACTGAAAACTAAAGTACAATTAGTCTATAAAAAAACCGCTGCATCTTATGGTAGGGTATCGACCTTTTACAGATCCGGGTTTGAAATAAAAAATAATATGATAGTCACTAAAAAACGTAATTTATCCCTTATCTCACAAGGTTATGACAATTCTAATTTTATTAAAAATTACAAGGTGATAATTATGAATAAAATAGAAGAATTGTTGATACAAGAGAAGATTGACAAATCAAATCGTGATTTGGAGTTGGCAAAGAAGACAGCATTGGAAATCAAACCAGCTGCTTCCATTAGTTTTTTTTCAACCATAATGGACAAGTTGAACCTTTTGGAGAAAAAGGAGTTGGTGCCGATATTTACAAACAAACCTGTAGAAGTATTGGCAGTGGACAGGTATATGGAGCCCTCTTGTAAAGAAGGGGAAAGCATTTTTTGCAGTGGAAAAATAAGTTGTACAGATATCTTTGGGAATGAAATACCAGACATGATGAAAAGTGAAGAAAATGCATCTTATACGAGTGGAAAAACCTATTCGAATTGTGGAAGTTATACAAACCGAATTGAATACAAAGAATGGGTTAGTTCTTTGTCCAAAGATCTATTGGGACCTGCCACTGAAATTGTTGTGTATGATACGTCGAACTGCACTATTACAAACCCATGGAAATTGGTTGGTTCGAATACATCTTGTTACCTTAGTGTGGAAAAAGCACAGAATGCCTTTCTAGAAAAAAATACCGTAAAAAATGAACTCTTATTGGGAAGAACTGTACTTCTCGATTCCATCTTTCTAGAAGATCATTTTAGGAAAAATCCAGAAAGTATTTTTAAACTGAACCATCCAACTGAAAATATCGATATACAACGTTTTAAATACAAAGGGAACATGCAGATCAATGAACCCAACCAAGATATAGATGCATTGAAATCTTTACCCAAAGTATCGGTTAATCAAAAAACCTACTACAAAGGTAAGATTACCCAAATCAATAAAGATGGATATGATTTGATTATTCCAGAAGATTATGGGATCAAGGTAGCCGGTATAAAAAAAGAAAATCTCTTTATGCCGAATATAAGTTATTTAAACGTCTTGAATGAAACACTTACCGACGCAACAGTAAACAGTCTTCCTCGTCCTATGTGTTCAGGGTCCTTCTCCAAATGCAGCAATACACCTAAGTTTGATTATGACCCATCGGATACCATGAAAAAGAACCTTATTAATAAATACGAAAAGGTGTCTCCTTATCTTTTAACATCTGCAGAGATTTCGGATAGCTGTCCATCGACATCTTCTACAATCATTTCAACAAGTTCATTGGGATTTTCAGTTTTCTAAATATCTTTAAGGCATAGGCGTAGGTTCTTCCGTCTTTTCAAACTTCTTTTTCGTACCTCCTTCATAAGGGTTTGCATAACCGTTTTGAATGAGCCATTCATGCACACGTATTTGGGTATCTGGGACGGTAATCTCTACCAGCAGTCGACCATATTTATCAAAGTTTCCGCAATCCAATTTGACGGTTTTATTCAAAATAAGTTCAGACAACTTGTCACGAACCTCATATCCCTTTTTCTTTTCTTCCAAGTTCCTCGTACGAAGCTCAGGTGTATCTACATGGGAAATTCTGCAATTCCATTTAAACATCTTTCCCATGTAGTCAAATACCACATGGATCGTGTCTCCATCATAGACTTTTACCACCAAGGCAGATGTGCTAAAACCATCTAACGAGAAGAAAGGAGTATCTACGCTCATTACATACTATTGTATGACCTCTTTATATGATTAATCCAATACAAGTTTGTCCTCTTGTACCGTGCCAAGTCTTACAAGGGCCTTAGAACTTTTATACACATTATAATCATAGACCACGACCGGGGTTTTACTTTGGTCAAGTGCATACATTTTGTTTGCGATTTTCTTTGCATATAACTTTATTTTGACTTTTGTCTCGGCAGGAGCATTGGTCTCACGTATGGCCGTATCTTTGTAATCGGCATCGTTCATGAGATGGGTATCTCGGCTTTTGATATTTTTGGTCGTGGGCATAGGATATCGATAACATTTATCCTTATTCGTGTGATTGAGAGCACAATCGATGGACACCTCTTTCAATGCATCTAGAAATTTAATAGACAAACGCGTCTTTCTCTCCATAATATCATAGAGAGATTCATCGGTCGTCATGGAATTGTCTGCAGCCTTGATTTCGTAGAATTGGTCAAGATTAACCTCTGCACCAATAATGGTTAAATAAAGAAACACCTTTACCGTTTGTAAATGTTTGGGTAAGTCCGAATGACTACAAATACGTCGTGCCCGTCCAATCACCTGATTGATCCTCACGTGATGCCAATAAGGTTCCATGATATGTACAAAACGAGTATTCTTTAGGTCAATCCCCTCAGCACCCGAGGACGTAATCATGAGCACTTTAATGATCTCACCGTGTAAATTGGTCTTCTGAGGGAATAATTCTGCAAGTTGGGTCTGCAAATGATGTGGAATTTTCTTAAATTCATTGTTGTAAATGTTGCGGATGATTTCCTTTTGTTCCACCGTCTCGGTACCCGTGTAAAGGGAGAAATAATGATTTTCTACATACTCGGACGGACTATACATACTGATAATGTCTAGACTGTAATTACCTTTGTCTCGTTTAATTCTCAACTCTTTAAACCCGTGGTACAACATGGCAAGTCTAAACAAACCAATCCCTTCCAATGTACGAAAAGTAGAATAGAGCAAATGACAACCATGATTGTTCTTGTCCATGAGATTTTCTAATATCTTCTTAAATTTAGAACTATAGACACTCAAGACATCAGGTAAATCTGTTGCAGTACTTACGTATTTTTTCAGGTTTGACTCGAAACATTCCGATGGATGATCCTTTAAATATTGGATGGTTTTTTCCATACGTTCTTTGTAGTCATCCAGGATCTTCATTTTACCCGTTTGCTTTCGGTCGATAACATCTGTCTCATCATATAGACCGTCTACGTTGTCCATCATGTCCATATCAGAGGCAGCATCGCCAAACTCTTCTGTCACTTCACTTAAGTCAATGCCTTCAAGTGGCTTTTCACTGTCTCTTGGTACCTCTTTTACTCCAGGCAACGGGCGAGGCATGCTTTCAGGGAACACAAAATTGCATGCAGAACGAGAGAAAAACCGATAAGATGAAGACGTACCTGCATCGGGATCATCTGCATTGGTTTTTCCTTTTTTCTTTGTATTGATATCTTGTTCGCGTTCTTCTCTTCGAACCTTCGCATAGTATTTTAACTGGTGCATACTCATCTTACACTCTTCTATGTGAATGGGTTCACCCTCTGGGGTATTCACCATATCAGGCATGAGCTCACGCTTATCTCCTAAATAAGATACCATGCCCACAATTCTAGATTGAAAGAACTGTTTGGATTTCATTTCATTCGTAGCCGAGACAAAATAGTTGTTGAACTCTTCTTCGTCGTCTGGAAATCGCTTGAACTTGACTAGCGTACTCTTTTTTACTTTAAAGTCATCCTGTTTTCTCAATCCAGTTTCGATACGTTCCATAAAATCTTGAAAGTATTCCTGACCGGGTCCTTGTTTCTCATAGACCAATTTCCCCTGATCATCCTTGATGAACCCATAAGGATTTTTTAAAAGTCGCAGTTGTTTGGTACTCTCCTTGTATTCCATCAAATCAATACTGTTTTCTTTCTTCAACATATTCTCAAAATAGGCTTTGTTGAGATTAGGGATCTTGGGGTCTAGGGTATAAT
>Ga0187843_10000685_pt1 | contig 23120 bp, 20 predicted proteins | sample SpaLakP09_SKY_43_FD_134516 | JGI IMG/M metagenome (GOLD analysis project Ga0187843, IMG submission 134516) | Oligotrophic lake water microbial communities from Sparkling Lake, Wisconsin, USA - SP09_SKY_43 | ecosystem: Environmental > Aquatic > Freshwater > Lake | place: USA: Sparkling Lake...
ATATTGGCCGGCATCAGCATGTAGTTGAAGGAACGGGTCGGGTCGCCGTTGGACTCGGCCGTGGCGATGTAGTTGCCGTTCAGCTGGGTCAGGGTCAGCTCGGACGAGAGGCCGCGCACGCTGACGTTCTTGCCTTCGCCGCCGCTGCGGTCCACCACCACGCCGGGCACGCGCTGCAGCGCGTCGGCCACGTTCTTGTCGGGGAACTTGCCCACGTCTTCAGCATTGACCACCTCGACGATGGCATTGGCATTGCGCTTCTGGTCGAGGCTCTTCTCGATCGAGCTGCGGTAGCCGGTGATGACCACCGTGTCCATCTGGGCGGGCTCGGCCTTAGTCTCGGCCTTTTTGTCGGCGGGCTTGTCGGCTGCGGCGCTTTGCGCCTGCGCGCTGCCGGCCAAGGCCAGCAAAGCCAGGGCCGCGGCCGAGGCAATCGGCGTCTTCGCCGTGAAGGCCCAGCGACGCTGTCGAGATTCGTGCGTGTTCTTGCTTGTCATGATCTGTCGTCTCCTGATCGTGCCCTTGTGGCGGGCTTTGTATGGCGGAAGCGAGGTCCACATCGCCTGAGAACCAGACGGCACGCCCCGCTTCACAAGGCGAAAAGTTCGGCTGCCGCTGCGCCCGATGGGGCGAACGCGGCAAGCACTCCAACTCCTGGTTCGACGCAAGGCCCAGCGCGCCAGACCGGGGCCTGGAATCGGCAGCTGCTGTTCGTTTTTCAGGGCGCGCCCGGCGCAGTTTCGAGAGAACCCTGTAGATTTACTAAACGACGCAAAAACCGCTGACTTCTCGCTGGGCAGTGCATTCCACCCAGGGAAATTTATACAAAGGATGACAGGCGCCTTCAACAAACTTTCACAGTTTGGATTCAGTTTAGTTTTGTTTAGTAAACGAAACGAGGCGGTCTTGCGACAGCGCATGAAATGGGGCGATTCGGCCTGGACGCGGCCGCGCAGCGGGTCCTAGACTGCGCGCCAGGCCCCCTCTTCCTCTGCGCCGCTGTGCAACAGCCCCGATCCATGAGCCTGAAGCCCCTTTTCTACTTCCCCGCCGCCGCCTCTTCTGATGCTGCTGCGCCCAGCTCGATCCACGCCATGCCGCCGCACGAGCTGCTGGTGGCCGATATCGGCGGCTCACACCTCCGCATCGCCCGCCACCTCGGCGGCAGCCGCTGCGAACTGCTGCAGCAGACGGCCACACCGGCGCAGGACTGGTCGGCCTTTTGCGAGGCCTTGCACGCGGCCGTGGCGCCGCACGCCGGCCCGCACAGCGCCCTGTCCATCGCCATCGCCGGCGTGGTCTCGCCCGCGAGTGGCGAGGTCCAGGCCTCCAACCTGCCCGCGCTGCGCGGCCATGCCTTGGCGCGTGAGCTGACGGCCCGGCTGGGCCTGCCGGTGCAGGCCTACAACGACGCCGATTGCGCCGCCCTGGCCGAAGCCCGGGTGGGCGTGGGCGCCGGGCATGAGGTGGTGTTCGGCGCCGTGCTGGGCACTGGCGTCGGCGGTGGCCTGGTGGTGCGCGGGCAGCTGGTGCGGGGCGCGGGCGGCCTGTGCGGCGAATGGGGCCACGGGCCCATCCTGCGCGAGACCACGCTGTGGAACGGCCACGGCCAGCCCGTGCAGCTGCCGCGCTGGGCCTGCGGCTGCGGGCAAATCGGCTGCCTCGACACCGTGGGCGGCGCGCGCGGCCTGGAACGCCTGCATCTGGCGCTGAACGCCGGCGCGCCCCGCAACAGCCATCAGCTGCTGATCGACTGGCAAGCCGGGGAGCCCGCGGCCAGCGCCACGGTCGCCGCCTGGATCGAACTGCTCTCGGGTCCGTTGGCCCTGGTGCTCAATGTCACAGGCGCCAGCGTCGTGCCGGTTTGCGGCGGGCTGAGCCGTTGTACACCCCTTATCGCAGCACTCGATGCCGCCGTGCGCCAGCAGATCCTGCGCCGCGACGCGGAAGACCTGCCCCTGCTGCGACCCAGCGTCTTGAACGACCAGGCCGGCCTGATCGGCGCCGCCTTGGCCTTCGAACACGAGGCCCTTCACCCGGAGTTGCGTCCATGAGCTGTGTGCTGGAAGTCTGCGTGGATGACATCGCTGGCCTGGATGCCGCACAGCAAGGCGGCGCCGATCGCATCGAGCTCTGCAGCAGCCTGGGCTGTGGCGGGCTCACGCCCTCGGCCGGCTTGATGGCCGAAGCCGCCCGGCGCAGCCTGCCGGTGATCGCCCTGATCCGCCCGCGCAGCGGTGGTTTCGTCTACAACGAGGCCGAGGCGCGCGTGATGCTGCACGACATCGCCCGCGCCGCCGAGCTGGGCCTGGCAGGCGTGGCCATTGGCGCGCTCACGCCTGAGCGCCAGTTGGACCTCGCCCTGCTGGAGCGACTGATCCGCGCGGCAGACGGGCGCTTGCAGCTGACCCTGCACCGCGCCTTCGACCTGGTAGGCGAACCCGGCGCGGCGCTGGAGGCGGCCATCGCTCTGGGCTTCCAGCGCGTGCTCACTTCGGGCGGCGCCCCGACCGCCGCGGCCGGCGCTGCGCAGCTGGCAGCCATGGTCCGCCAGAGCCAGGACCGCATCCGCATCCTCGCCGGCAGCGGCATCCGGCCCGACAACGTGGCCGACTTGTTGGCCGCGACCGGGGTGCATGAGGTGCATGCGTCTTGCCGCGCACCGGCGCACGAAGCGCAGCCCGAGGAGCTGCTGGCCTTCGGCTTCAGCGAGGCTTCAGCGCTAAAAACTTCGGCGGATGAGGTGCGGGCCCTGCGCCGTCAACTGCCGCGCTGACGAGGAAGAGCGTGAGGGCTGAGTTCGGTTCACGCCCATGGCCCCGCTGGCGCGCAAAGCCCCACGCAAGCGCGAACAAATAGCCGCTCATCTTTGCCGTTATCCAGCCAACCCGGACAGCGGCGAATCAAACCTCCGAAACCACCTCGAAGCCGCCAAAAATCATGCGCTTGCCGTCGAAGGGCGGCTCGCCAGCGGCTTGCATGCGCGGGTCGGCCATGACCTTGCTCCAGGCTTCGTTGCGCAGCTCGCGTGACGGCCAGGTGACCCAGGAAAACACGACGGTCTCGTCGGGCCGGCATTGAACCGCCATCGGCAGCGAGGTCAGCTTGCCTTCCGGCACATCGTCGCCCCAGCAGTCGACCACGCGGGTCGCGCCGTACTCTTTGAAGATCTTCCCCATGGCCTGCGAGTGCTGAACAAAGTCCTCGCGCCGGTCGGCGGGAACGGAAGCAACGAATCCATCAACGTAGGCCATCTGCGTGCTCCGGTGAGTGTGCAGGGCGGAGGGCCCTGCCGTCGGTCAGCCTGGCACATCGAATCGCCAGGTGCGGGTGGCAAGCCTAGCTGAAAGCCGCCCCGCGTCCAAGGCCAAGCCCAGGCGGCAGCGCGGCCCTCATTCGGCGGCCGCAGGCTCCTCGCTCTCGCTGTGCCGCTCCGGCTCTGTGGCGCTGAGAATTTCGCTCAGCAGCGAGGTCGCGTAGTTGCCGGCGGGCAGCGAAAAGCTGAGCAGCAGTTGATCGGCCTGCGGCCATTCCCAGGTCAGCCCAGCGGGGCTGGCTACCAGGGCGCGGCGTTCTTGGTCCAGGCCCGCGTGCTCCATGCCGTCGCACAGCACGGCGTGAGCTGCAGCCACGCCGTTTTCCAGCGCCTGTGCCTGATCGCTGCTGCTCACCCGACCCCGGCCCCAAAGCGGCCCGGTGGGCCGGCCCGCGGCGTCCATCACATCACCAGGCAAGGTCTGCCCCCAAAGCCCCTGCTGGATGCGCAGGGCCAGCACCTCATTGAAGACAAAAGAGCGCACCGCCGACAGGTAGATGCCTTTCTTCTTGGGGTTGCGCACACGGATCTCGCGCGCCAGCATGGCGCGGCCCTGCTCGACATTGCCGCCTTCATGGCCGAAGCGCTGGGCGCCGAAGTAATTGGGCACGCCCTGTGAAGCGATGGCCTGCAGATTGAGCTCGATCGCGGCACGGTCGCCACGAACATCGCGCAGCACGATGCGGAAATGGTTGCCCTGCAGATCGCCGGGGCGCAGCTTTTTCACATGGCGGCTTTGGCTCAACACCTTGAATTCCGGGTGCTGGAGCTGGGTCAGATCCGGCGTCTCACCCTTGGGCAGATAGATGCTGAACCACTGGCGGGTGATGGCGTAGCGGTCCTTGAGGCCGGCATAGCCGACATCCCACTCCTGCACCCCAGCAGCCGCGGCCAGCTGCTGCGCGACGAAGGCCGTGTTGGCCCCGTTCTTCTCCACATCCAGCCAGAGGTGCTCGCCCGCACCCGAGGGCAGCTGCAAGGGCAGCTCGGTCACGATGAAATCCTCGTTGAGGCTTTTCAGCGTGGCGCTGGCACCGCTGGCGGGGTAAGCCTTGGGCCAGAGCGGCAAGGTCGTGTACGGGGAAGAAGCGTCGGTCATGAGAGCGGTCTGACGGCACCAACTGGCGATGGAGGCAGGCTGCCCATCCGACCAGGGGCTGTCGAGGGCGTGATTGTCCTCTCTGGCTGGCGGTGTTCCCGAGCGAATCGGCGCCCAAGCGGAATTCATGAAGGACAGATCGTTGCGATGGCTGAAAGACTCCCGGCCCTGAGCTCCAATCGCAGCGAAGACCGGCGGGCTGCTGACGAGCCGAAGCCAGGGACTGAGGTGCGTCGTCTCTGGCGAGCACGGCATGAGCTCGCTGCCAGCTCAACAAACTCGCAGCACCTCAAACTGCTGCCGAACGGCAGCAATGTGGATGAACACCTCATCCCCCTCGACCTTGCCCAACACGGCTCTGCCCAAGGGGGCTTCCGTGCTGACCACCTGAACGAGCTGGGGCCCACGGAGCAAACTCATGCTGCCGCCAGCCGGGCCGAGAAAGAGCACTTGCTCCTTGGCATGGGCATCCACCAGGCAAACCAGCGCGCCAAGTTGTATGCCTTGGCTCGCGTCGTAGGGGCGCGGGCGGAACTGGCGCCAGTGAACCATCGCCTGGCGGATGGCTTCAGCGCGACGGGCTTGGCCGGTGGCCAGATAGGCGGCCTCGAGCCCTAAGGTGTCGTACTTGTTCTCAGCGATGTTCTCTTCGTGAGTCGCCGTCTCATGCGCTGCCCGCGCCGCCTGCTCCACTTGCAGCAGGTCTTCGGCGAGCCGCTCCAGCACCTGCTGCTGCAGCAAGAATTTATCCATGACGAAAGGGGGCAATCTCGAACCAGCGGAAGGACGGGCCGTGATTATGAAGGGCGCCCCTGCTGTCGAGACGGCGACCGACTGCAGCTCAACTTCAGCTGAAAAGCCGACTTCCGACCGTAGCCGAAGTGAAATCGACACTGACTCCAACAAACAAAGTTCGTCGAGATCGGAGGTGCCAAATCCGCCGTATCTCAAACCGATGGGCCTACGCAGAAGTTGGGGCAACTCAAGACAACTTGCGCAGCCTGTTCATTCAAGCTCGCGGCGCACCGAAGAAGCAGGTCACGGAGCATTGCCTTGATCGTCAAGCCAAGACAACAGGTCATCGGCTGGCAGAGCCTTGCTGTAGAGCCATCAGGACGCCTGCCAAGCAATTCGCCGAGTGCTACAAAGCTGCACGCCTGAAACCAACGAGGGTCATCCGAAACGAGGAGTTATGGGACGACCATGAATGGTTCCTTGCAGAGACAAAGGCTGGGCGCCTATCTGGAGCAGATTTCCGTCGTGTGCTCGGGCAGCATTTCTTCAAAGGCGGTTAGCACACTAAGCCGAATCCGACCATCCTGATTGAGCGAGGCGACATCGTCAATTTGGAGCGAATTGGCACTTCCAATTGCAGTTCTGGCTGGAAATTCGACGCTCCACCGGCGCGCCCGACTGGCACTGAGACAGCCAAGCCCGCATCAAGACGCTCGAGCCGCCAGCCACCCAAACTGTCCGAGGAGGACACGCCATAGCCCTAGGCTTACCCACAGCCGGCCAGTCTGACACCAGCCATCAGTTCCTTGTTAATGTTCAGCCACCAAAGCCACCACAGAAAAGAGTGGGGTCCCTGAGGCCCGTATTCGGAAACTTGCCCCAGCAGCCATAGCCACCACAACTGCCGGCAAGGCGCTTGAGAACTGGGTGCAGCTTAAACCCGGACTCGCCTTACGAGCCGCCGTATCTCGCAAACTCCCAGAGCCGATGTTCGCGACAAAAAATCACCCAATCAAGCGTCGTATCTAACAACTCTCTGGTTTGGCAACCATCTCTTGATCAAATCACCCAACTCAGGATCACCTCCAAAGCTGCTTGCCGACCCAAACATCAGATGTGACATTGCAGACTCCAAGATTGAGTAGTTATTATACCCTGCCTGCACATCGCGCATTTCGTCAGACAGGAAGATACATATCTCCCCGGCATCAAAAGGCATTCCAACATACTCGGCAGACAGGAAGTTCCGATCCTCTTCCGGCATTGACCTAAAATCAAAAACGATTGGCGGGAGAATGCAGGACATTGCATTTTGAGCTTCATAGGTCCCGTAGCAAAAAGCTTCCAATGAATTAGATACTTCGTTGGCAAGTCGAACGCGTGCATTTAGCAGCACACCCACGAACCCAAGCATCAGATCAAGCACAGCCTTGGGAAGTGGGAATAACCTTTCGCTCTTGGCCGGAAACATGCCCGTGATTTTCCGTCGAAAATATTCATTTGTGATTCTCAAGCGTGCTGTGAGTGGGGGGTCTCCTAGTATCTGGTCAAAGCATTCAAGCGCCTTCATAGGGTTGTCAATCATTCGCGCAAGCTGCCGCCGCTCAATCCGCGAAAGACAATCGCAAAGATAAGTCAATCTATAACCCGGATGAAGGTTGGAAATAACCCCACTTTCAGATGGCGGCAACGTAACCAAACAGTTTGTTGCCATCAGCCCCTGGAAGCGACATATTTCTTCAGGCTGAAATCCATGCAAAAAATTAGCTCCAAGGTTGAGCAATTTCCCGTAGTAACCATGTCGCAGCGGTGCATCAAGGCAATGCAATGCCCAGCCTCTTCCCGCTAGATCGAAGGCCGCGAGCAATTGGCGGGCTGTAGCACCAAGCTCGAAAACATCCTGAACAGAGATGGGCGATGCCTTAGAGAAGCCGACATGCAGATCATCGATGATCTTCGCGTCACGCAAGCAAATGCGAATTGGCAGCGTTTCCTCAAGATGCGGTGCGGTTGAATTTAATTCAGCTTCCGAAAATTTTCCAATATCATAGAAACGCTCCGGCGGAATCTTTAGATTCTCTGAGATCCATTGAGTATATGCAGCCCTGTCGCCTTCTGCCGCCGCATGCCAGCTCGCCATGGGAATTATAAAAACGCTAGATTTACTCCAGTCCGTCGTCTGGAGAAGAGCGCACGCATTCAGGGAAAGCTGAAGCTTTCTTCTTAAAATCTCAAACCCCCAGAACGACAAAAGAAAATCATTCCAATGCCGCATTTCATGATACAGAACGGTGCGCCACATGAGTTCATCTGCCCCGCGCTGTGCAATCTCTTCCGTTTTTCCATCATGAATATGTGCAAGATTGCTCCACGCGAAGATAAATTCGTTTCTGGTATTGCATTTTATTGAAATACAGGCACTCTCTGGACGGAAGGCTGCAACACTTCCATTCAGCTGCTTAGACATCTTCGGAAGCAGAAAGAACTGATTTAAAGAAGCTGAAAAGCTCAGCTTCATCGCTGATATTCTTAAGTTCCACGTGGGTCTTCTTTCCAAATGGCCCCTCAATGATGATTGTTCCGCTCGGCTTCTCACCCAGAGCTGTTTTTATTCTTTTCCATACGGCTCCGGCCAAAGAGGCGATTTTTTCCAACGATGGAATGCCGATCGTTACCGACTTCGGGCTCGAGTTATCCATCGACAAGACGCCTTGATTGAAGGCGTCCTCAACCTTCACATCAAATTCGTCCGCAACTTCTGCTATTGCCGAAGCGATCACTTCACCTGCGGTCAACATGATTCTCATAGAGGATTCCTTCGTTTAGGTAGGGCTCCAATTGCAGCGGCCAACTGCGGTGAGCAAGTTGCCAGCCTTGCGTTTGTACGGCAAGGAGTCAAGCACAACAGCCCCCCAACCCTCATCAATACAACTAGCGAGGCTCGTTGATCCGGTCAACTTCGACAACGAGGGCAAGGGGGGCGCTACTTGGAGCCTCGGTCATGCCATGAACTGCAAATCACGTGTGCCGACGACAAGGCCCTGCAGACCACCTTCCACGCCTATCAGGGGATGCGCATCTACCAATGCCCAGAGATTCAAGTGCGAACGTTGGAGAACGCCCCCAAGGTTTGGGAAGCTGGTGAGCCGCCCGTGCCGCCGGTCTTTGCGAATGCTATCTTCGTTGCGAAGGGAAAGCGTACCTTCTCGCCGTCGACTTCGTAGAAGCTCTCGGGAGTGAGCAATCCGCATCCTTCATTGGACAGCGGTGAGACCGCTTCGAACATGCGCTCCGTCCAGCACACCACAAGCAAGCCATATGTCGGATTCTCACCTTGCCCAAAACTCGAGAACTTTCGCTCTGCGCTGACCAGAAAGTCCTTCAGCTTGTTGTCCAGCGGAAGCGCAGGAACGTTTCCTGAGATCTTCTCGATGACGTCCTGGACACCTGGAAGCCGGGCGGCAAGTTGATGCGTTGCACCACGGTTTCTCGTCTCGTAGCCGCTCTTGCAGCGCCTACTCAAAAGCTTGCGCAAGCTGGGGGTGCGTGTCCAATAAAGCATGGCGCCCGTGTTTGGCACTTTCTCGCCAACTCGTTCCGCGTGCTGAGGCATTCCTCCAGGCACCATGGAGGTGTGTGATGCGCTGCTGATCCATGTGCCACTCGATCAGTGCCGCGGACCGCTGCAGGTGCTTGATTGCCATCGTCTGCCCGCGGCTCGACATCTTTCCGTAGACAAGAAGGTTGTGGACCGCAAGGCGCGCCGGGTCAGGGAGGTTAACCAGACAAGCACCGGGCTTGGCGAAGGCCACTCCTTGAACGGGGTCCTCGAGCAAGAGTTCTGTGAACATCGCCAGTTCTTGGTCGATGCCCCAACGTGGCGTTTTCAATTCCCCGTTGCGATCGACATCAGGCGCGATGAACTGGATATGCAGTTCAGGCACACCGGGATCAATGGACTTCGTACAGGCTAGGTCGGACAAATCTCGGATGGGAAGAAGCCCCGCCTCCAAAGACGTGATCGCGTCACGGTAAGGAATCTCAAAGTCTGCCGGCAAGCCAATTGAGATGCTCGGTTCTGCATGCGCGAAGCCGAGGTCCATCGCCTTCGCGCTGCTATTCCAGCGCAAGCCCAACATGTTGCCCACCATGACGAATGCCTGCGTGCCGACCAGAACTCCACCATGGCGAAAGAAGCCCCGGCCAGCGAGTTTCTGGACCGCTCGGAAGTGCTTGGTCGGGATGCTGTCGCAGCCCAAGGCTATGCAGGCCTGAGCTCGCTGACTCAGGGCCCTGAGGCTTTGCTGGAAAACCGCGCCCTGCTCAAACTCGTCGATGAGACGCTGAACGCGTGCACCCTCGGGCCCTACATAGACAGAACGCCCACTACCGCCGATGTCTCGGAAGTTGAAGTAGAGATAGGTCTTGCCCTTGATTTGTCGGCGGTGAAAGGAACCGCGCAAGGTTCCGAACCTCGTTCCCTCAACGCTCCGAGCCATGTCGAGCAACTCGGCGTACGAGGTTTGTGCGCCGAGGGAGAGGTCGGAGGAGAGCGAGCGCATTGTTACCATACAAATCTATACTTGCATGATAACGAGTAGCGGGCGACCGCACCGCGCCCGACTGACCAGCCCAGTATGCACTGGCGAGCCAGCCATTCAGCTCGCACCTGATCAATTCAAGACCGCGCAGTCGCGCAAACCGCACCAACTGGAGCCGCTCGTTTACGACATATGCGCACGGAGGGCAGCAACAGAGGATGCGGCGCCAAGTCACCGTCGACGTTTACGACTTTATTAACCTGTTTACGACTTTAATTGTCGAGAACAGTTGGCGTCAAACTGACAATAACGCTTATTCCACAGTGACCGACTTGGCCAGGTTACGTGGCTTGTCGACATCCGTCCCACGCGCGCAAGCGGTGTGATACGCCAGCAGCTGCAGCGGGATCACGTGCAGGATGGGGCTGAGCGCGCCGTAGTGCTCGGGCATGCGGATCACGTGCAGACCCTGCTCGCTTTCGATCTGCGTGTCGCCGTCGGCGAAGACGTAGAGCTGGCCGCCGCGGGCGCGGACTTCCTGCATATTGCTCTTGAGCTTTTCCAGCAAGGTGTCGTTGGGCGCCACGGTGACGACGGGCATCTCGGCGGTGACCAGGGCCAGGGGGCCGTGCTTGAGTTCACCGGCGGGGTAGGCCTCGGCGTGGATGTAGCTGATTTCCTTGAGCTTCAGGGCGCCTTCCAGGGCGATCGGGTAGTGCAGGCCGCGGCCGAGGAAGAGTGCGTTTTCCTTGCGGGCGAATTCTTCGCTCCAGGCGATGACCTGGGGCTCCAGCGCCAGCACGGCTTGCACCGCCACGGGCAGGTGGCGCAGCGCCTTCACATGCTCGGCTTCTTGCGCTTCGCTGAGGTGACCACGGGTCTGGGCCAGGGCCAGGGTCAGCAGGAACAAACCAACCAGCTGGGTGGTGAAGGCCTTGGTCGAGGCCACGCCGATCTCGGCACCGGCGCGGGTGATGTAGGCCAGCTCGCACTCGCGCACCATGGCACTGGTGGAGACATTGCAGACGGTCAGCGTGTGCTTCATGCCCTGAGCGCGGGCATGCTTGAGGGCGGCCAGGGTGTCAGCGGTTTCGCCGCTCTGGCTGATGGTCACCACCAGGGTGCGCGGGTTGGGCACGCTGTCGCGGTAGCGGTATTCGCTGGCAATCTCCACGCTGGTGGGGATCTTGGCGATCGACTCCAGCCAGTACTTGGCGGTGGAGCCCGAGTAGTAGCTGGTGCCGCAAGCCAGGATCAGCACCGAGTCGACTTCCTTGAAGATGCCGTAGGCGCCGTCACCGAAGAGCTCGGGGCTGATGCTGGTGATGGCCTCGAGCGTGTTGGCGATCGCCGTGGGCTGCTCGAAGATTTCCTTCTGCATGTAGTGGCGATAGGGGCCCAGCTCGGCCGCGCCGCTGTGGGCGTGCACCGTGCGCACCTCGCGCTGCTGCGCTTCATAACGGCCAGTTTCAACGTTGAGGCGGCTGATCCAGAAACGGCCCAGCTGCAGGTCCACCACATCACCCTCTTCCAGGTAGACGATCTGGTCGGTCACGCCAGCCAGAGCCATGGCGTCAGAGGCGACGAAGTGTTCGCCATCGGCGGCCTCCATGCCCACACCCAGCACCAGGGGCGAGCCCTCGCGCGCAGCCACCACACGGTGCGGCTCATCGCGGCAGAACACGGCCACGGCGTACGCGCCCTTGAGGCGCGGCAGGGCTTGCTGCACGGCCTCCAGCAGATCACCCTGGTAGAGGTGGTCGATCAGGTGGGCGATGACTTCGGTGTCGGTCTGGCTGGTGAAGACATAGCCGCGGGTCTTGAGTTCGGCGCGCAGTTCGTCGTGGTACTCGATGATGCCGTTGTGCACGAGTGCAATACGGCCAACGCTGTCGGAACCGGCGCTGGGACCATGCGAGAAATGCGGGTGGGCGTTGTGCACGGCGGGGGCGCCGTGGGTGGCCCAGCGGGTGTGAGCGATGCCGGTGCCGGAGGCGATGCCGTCTTCGGCGGCCAGGCCGGTCAGCTCGGCCACGCGCGAGGTGCTGCGGGCGCGCTTGAGCCCGCCGTCCTGGTGCACCGCCACGCCGCAGGAGTCATAGCCGCGGTACTCGAGGCGCTTGAGGCCCTCGATCAGGATGGGGACGATATTGCGCTGGCTGACGGCTCCGACGATTCCACACATGGCTCGGGTCTCCTGAAAATGTTGAGGCGCTCGGCCGCTGAGGGCTGGAGCACACTGCTTGGGTTTGCAATGGAGCGCATCGTAGGCACAGGCTTAAAATCAATGCTTTCAATTTTTGACCACGATTGAAATAATCAACCACCGCACGAGAGGCGCGACTACTTATTTCACGGAAGACATAAAAATGAACGATTCACGCGAGGCACTGAGCCTGGATGCCACCGATCTGCGCATCCTGGAGCTGCTGCAACACGACGCCTCGCTGTCCAACCAGGACCTGGCACAGCAAGCCCATGTCTCGCCCGCCACCTGCCTGCGCCGGGTCAAGCGCCTGCTGGACCACGGCATCATCGAGCGGCGCGTCGCCCTGCTCTCGTCCGAAAAATTGGGCGCCGGCCTGAGCGCCATCGTCGAGATCACGCTGGACCGCCAGGGCGCCGAGCATCTGCTGGCCTTTGAAGCCCGTGTGCTGGGTGAAGCGGCGGTGCAGCAGTGCTACCAGGTCTCGCCGGGGCCGGACTTTGTGCTGATCCTGCAGGTGCCCGATATGGCGGCCTACCAGGCCCTGGTGCTGCGCCTGTTCACGCAGGACGCCAATGTGCGCAACGTCAAAGCCTTTTTCAGCGTGCGGCGCGGCAAGTTCGAGCCGCGCATTGCCCTGCCCAAGCTCTGAAGACCGGCACCCCACCAAAGCCAGGCGCCCAGAAAAAAGGCGACCCGAAGGTCGCCTCTCACAGTCTCCCGGGTGATGCCGGGAATCAGGCCTTGTTGCGGCGACGCACGCTGGCACCCACGGCCAGCAGGCCCAGGGCCATCAAGGCATAGGTTTGCGGCTCGGGCACGGCCGTGATGGAACCGATCCAGTCGGCATGCGAGAACACGGCGGTGGACGCAGCCAGGTCACCGAAGCTGGAGTTGGTGCCAGCCAGGATGTCGCAGTCAGACACGCCGAGCGCGGCATTGCAGTTGCCCCAGCCCCAGGAATGCACACCGGCCAGCAGCCAGCGGTTGTTGTCAGCATCCCAGACGAAATCGCCGCCGCCGGAGTCGCCGCCGGAGATTTGCGCTTCCAGGCCCGCACCGAGGCCGGTGCTGCTGGTCCAGCCCGTGCCCCAGGCATCGCCGAGGCGGGCGATGGCGTTCTTGGCGGCCGTGCCGTTGTCGAAGTCGCTGATGTACTCAACGCCGAACGCGCCTTGGTCCGCCACGTCGATGGTGTTGTAGCCGAAGTGGGCCTTGCCCCAATCGAAGCCGCCGCTGTTGCCGGTGGCGCCGGTGCCAGTCAGGCCATAACCGGCCAGCAAGAAGTCTTTCTTCAGATCGTTGCTGGTGCTCAGGGCGAAACCGTTGATGTTGGTGACGGCCTGGTCGAGCTTGATGATGGCGATGTCCGAGCCCGTGCCCAGCGAGGCCTGCTCACCTTGCCAGCCGCTGTGCACCCAAGCCTGAGCGGCATTGCGTTGCACCGCGCCTTGCTTGAAATCGATGGTCATGGCGCTGAAGTTGTCGGCGCAGTGGGCGGCCGTCAACACGTACTGGCCACCGGCCAGCAGCGAGCCCGAGCAGATCCAACTGCCCTGTGCATTGGAGTACAGCAGGCGGGCCACGCCGTCGAGCGCGCCGTTGTCCGCGCCGGGCTGAAGCACCCAGGAAGCCGGGTTGCCGGTCGAGACCACCAGGGCCTGCTTGTCGGTGAACAGATCGCTGGCACTGGCTTGGGCAGCGGTGCTGGCCATCAGGGCCACGGCGGCGGCAATCAGGCCGCGCTGCAGGCGTGTAGACGTGGGGGTCATGGGGAAGATCTCCTCGAAATCGATGTCTTTGTGCTCATGTGCGGCTGTGCAAACACAGGCCCTGCGCCTGCGTCGCCTGGGGCACGCACCCCGCCTCCGATTCGGGTGTGCGGGACCTTATGACCGCGCCATGAATATGCCATGAGCCAAAGGCGCCATGCCCCCCGGATCACGGGCCGGGACAAACCCCGATTGCCCAGCCCCGCCCACGACGCGCCCATGAAAAAAGCGACCCGAAGGTCGCTTTTCATCGGCTGCGGCGAGCTGGGCTCGCCGCATCTGAGGTTGCTGGCTCAAGCCTTGCGGCGGCGAGCAGCAGCGCCCACGGCCAGCAGGCCCAGGGCCATCAGCGCATAGGTTTGCGGCTCGGGCACGGCGGTGACCGAGGCGATCCACTGGCCGTGCGAGAACACGGCAGTGGAGCCCGACAGATCGCCGTAGCTGGAGCTGTTGTTCATGGCGTTGTCGCAGCCGCTCAGACCCAGGAAGTCGCAAGCGCCTTGGCCATTGGCTGCATTGCCTTGCCAGCCCCAGGAATGCACGCCGGACAGCACCCATTCCGTGCCGTTCCAGACGAAGTCGCCGCCACCCGAGTCGCCACCGGCGATCAGGCCTTCCACGCCGCCTTGACCCAGGTCGCTGCTGAACTGGTTGCCCGTGGCGTTGGCAATGCGCTGCAGGGTGTTGTTGCCGTCGGTGCCGCGGTCGAAGTCGACCATATAGGTCACGCCGTAACGGTAGTAGTCGGGGTTGTAGCCCCAGCCCGCGCCCAGCGTGTCGCCCACAGCCTTGTTGAAGGTCTTGCTGTCGACATCGAAGGTGTTGAAGGCGTAATGACCGTAGGCGCCGTCGTTCCAGTTGGTGCCGGAGTTGACGTTAGCGTTCTGGGTCGTGCCGTAGCCGGCCATGATGTGGGTCTTGCCGACATCATTGGTGGTGCTCAGCTTGTAGCCCTGGATGGTGGTCACAGCCGTGTCCAGCTTCAGGATGGCGATGTCCGAGCCGTTGTCGGCCGAGTTGTTGAAGCCTTGCCAGGCCGGGTGCAGGATGGCGTCACCCACGGCGACGTTGCGGGTCACGGTGGCGGTGCCATTGAACCAGCCGAACTGCACCTTCATCGAGGTGAAGTCATCGGCGCAGTGCGCAGCGGTCAGCACGTACTGGCCACCGGCCAGCAGCGAACCGGAGCAGCCGTAGCTGCCGCCATCGCTGGTGGTGAAGCTCAGACGGGCCACGCCGTCCAGCAGGCCGGCCACGCCGGCAATGCTTTGGCCGGGGGCGAAACGCCAGTTGGACGGGGCGCTGGTGTTGCCGGTCAGCGGGTCCAGATTGCCCAGGCTGCCCACGCTGCTGGGCAGGCTCAGGTCCGGGGCTTGCTGGTTGCCCAGAGCCTGTGCGCCGCTGGCCATGGCCAACAAGGCGGCCGCCGCGATCCAATGAAGAGTTGCTTTGTTCTTTGCCACGCTGAGTCCCTCTCGATGCTGTGCTTTTACGATCTGTCCGCCCCACTCTGTGCACGTCGGCTTCTGGCCGCGGGGGGCGGATTGTTAAGGGTTTGTTTCAAACAGACCCAAGTCGTGAATATGGCACGAGAGCGGGGGCCTTGACCCCCTTCACCCGGGGCAGGAATTTCCACTAAGGGAATCCACCAGGGCGCGACACATCACCCTGCGGCGCGCACAAAACGGCGGCCGCCCTGGCCTCAGCTTTTCAGTATCAGCAGGCCTTTGAGGTACTCGCCCTCGGGGAAGCAGATGGTCTGCGGGTGGTCGGGCGTGGCGCCCACGCGGTCGAGGATGAAGCCATCGGCCTCGGCATCCAGGCCCGCACCGGCCACGATCTTGTGGAAGAGATCGGGGCTGATGCCGCCCGAGCAGGAGAAGGTGAAGAGCACGCCACCTGGCTTGAGCAGGCGCAGGCCGAGGCGGTTGATGTCTTTGTAGGCGCGGGCGGCGCGCTCGGCGTGGGCGGCCGTGGGCGCGAACTTGGGCGGGTCCAGCACGATGGCGTCGAACTGCCGGCCTTCTTTCAGAAAACCGCGCAAGGTGGCGTTGACATCGGCATCCAGCGCCCGGTGCAGCTCGGGCGCAAAGCCGTTCAGCGCCACATGGGCGGTGGCACGGGCCAGGGCCGGCGCCGAGGAGTCCACGCTGACCACCTCCTGCGCCCCGCCCGCCAGCGCCGCCACCGAAAAGCCGCCGGTGTAGCTGTAGCAGTTCAGCACAGACTGGCAGCCGTACTGGCGCACGGTGTCGGCGAACTTTTTGCGGTTGTCGCGCTGATCCAGGTAGTAACCGGTCTTGTGGCCCTCGGCCACATCCAGGCTGAGGCGCCACTGGTGTTCGCTGATCGTCACTTCCGTGGCGCCATCGCCACGCAGCCAGCCGGTCACCTGGGGCAAGCCCTCCAACTCGCGCACCTGCGCATCGGATCGCTCGAACAGGCGGCTCAGGCCGGTGGCTGCCAGCAGGTGGTCGGCGATGACCGCCTTCCAGCGCTCGGCACCGCTGGACAGGAACTGGGCCACCAGGGTGTCGCCATAGCGATCGACGATCAGGCCCGGCAGACCATCGGCCTCGCCGTGAACCAGGCGCAGCGCGTCCGAGGCAATCGGCAGGCGTGTGCGCACGGCGAGGGCCCGGTCCAGGCGTTGGCGGAAGAATGCGGCATCGATGCGCTGGCCTTCGTCAAAGCTCCAGGCGCGCAGGCGGATCTGCGACTGCGGGCTGAACGCCGCCCAGCACAGGAAGGCGCCCTCGGCCGACTCGACCCGCACGGTCTCGCCCGCGTCGGCGCTGCCGCGTGCGATCGAACTCTCAAACACCCAAGGGTGACGGCGCTGCAGCGAGCGCTCCTTGCCGGCACGGATGACGATTTTCTTCATCGCTTCGCTTTCTTATTTGGAGGTGTGGATGCCGCGGCTCAGCGCGTCAGGCTGCCAAAGGCATAGCCGACCGAGACATTGAACAGATGGGTGCTTTGCTTGTCGCCACGCAGGCTTCGCCACTGGCCCAGACCCACGCGCAGGCGCAGGCGCTCTTCCTGGCCCAGATTCAGCTGGGTCCAGGCCTCGCCTTGGGCCACCGCCCCGCCGGCCACGGCCACGCCGCCGCCGCCGGCCGCACCGGCCATCAACTCCGCACCCACGCTCCAACGCGGCTGGGCGGCCCAGGGCCGCGCTTGCACGCCCAGACCCACCAAGCCATAGGAGTAGGCGCCGGCCGAGCCCCAAGCCGCACTGCCCGCCTGGCCGATGCCGTAGACATGGGGCGTCAGCTCGCGCGTCATCATCAGGCCCAGCTGGGTGATGGATTCCTGGCGACCATCCTTGAAGCGGACCTTGCCGAGGTGTTGAACGCTGGTGAACAGCTGCTGGGTGCGCACCACGCCGGGCTTGCTCTCCTCCATGCCCCAGACATTGAAGCTGGGCGGGCGGTCCAGCGGCAGGCTCAGGCCCAGGCGCACAAAGCTGGACTTGAAATTGCCGGCGGTGGCGCGGGCCAGACCGGCGTCCAGGCGAACGCTGGGACCCCAAGGGGTTTGCCAGCGCAGCGTGGGGCCGGCGCGCAAAAGCCAGCCGCTGCCGGTGTCGACATTGCCGCCGCCGCCCAGGCCCACGGCCAGCTGGCCGCCCAGGCGCAGCGAGGGGTGGCCAATGGCCCAGTCCTGGCCCGCATTGGCCAACACTTCCATATAGCCATCGGCGCCGCCCTGAGCCGCGCCCGAGGCTTCCACACCCCACCAGCTGCCCTCGGCGATGTAGTGGCGCAGATCGGCGCCGGCCTTGCCCATGCGGGCCGTGCTGGCCACACCGCTGCGGTTGCGGGTGCCGGCACGCGGCTTGTAGAGACCGCCTTGCACGGTGATCTCGTCAAAGCCCAGACCGGTGCGTTGGGTGGAGCGGCCGAAGCGCCCGGCATCGGTCGGCGCAAAGCTGGCAAAGCTGGCGGCACGGCCGATCACAAAGCCGATGCTGCTGCCCTTCACATTGCCGCTCGGGAAGCTCACATGGCTGAGTGCCACGCCTGAGTACCAGGCCCCCACTTCGGTGCGCAAGGACAGCTCGGGGCGCAGCATCAGGCCACCGCCAAAACGCACCTCGGACGAACTGAGGCCACCTCCCGCGCCGGCATACAGGCTGGCCGCCAGATGGGTGTTCTGGCCCAGGCGCCAACGTCGCTGCGCGGTCAGGCCGACCGTGAACACGCCGCCGTAATTGCCTTTGGCCGCACCGTAGACGCTGGGGCCAAACCCCCAGTCTTCATCGATGGCCATCAGGTAGCTGCCGCCCAGCAGCGCAATGCGCTTGCCGGTGGGAAGGCGCAGCGGTGTCCAGTTGGCCTCGACAGCGGCCGGGCGGCTTTCGCTGATGCGCGCCAGCACGGGCGCGTCGCCACTCGGGGTGGCCGTCGGGGCCACCGTCTGTGCGGCCGCATTGAAGGCCAGCAAGGCGCCAGCGCCGACCCAGGCAAAAGTTGTGGACATAGTCAGAGACGAAACGAAAAGAAAAAGATGCGGTGAACTAAGGCTTGTCGGAGGGCGCGGCCTGCTTCTTGGCGCGCGGGTGGGCGCTGTCGTAGACGCGCGCCAGGTGCTGGAAATCCAGCTGGGTGTAGATCTGCGTGGTGGTGATGTGGGCATGGCCCAGCAGCTTCTGCACCGCGCGCAGGTCACCGCTGGACTGCAGCACATGGCTGGCAAAGGAATGGCGCAGCATGTGCGGGTGCACATGGCTGGGCATGCCGGCCGCCAGCGCCCGCGCCTTGAGCCGGCTGCGGATCTGCGAGGCGCCCAGGCGCCCGCCGCGCGGCCCGACAAACAAGGCTGGTTCCTGCGCCGCCGCCAGCTGCGGCCGCAGCGCCAGCCAGGCCTGCACTGCTTGCAGCGCAGGCTGCCCCAGCGGCACGGAACGGCGCTTGGCGCCTTTGCCCAGCACATGAGCCTCGGCCGACTCCAGATCCAACCAACCGCGCGCCTGCGGGCCGGCGCTGGCATCCAGCCCCTCCAGCTCGCCCACGCGCAGACCGCAGCCGTAGAGCAGCTCGACGAGGGCGTGGTCACGTGCCTCCAGGCAAGGATCCTGCCCGGCGCTGTCGTCGCGGTAACTGGCCAGCTGCACGGCATCGTCCACCGCCAAGGCCTTTGGCAGGGGCTTGGCCGATTTGGGCGGCCGCAAGCCATCGAAAGGATTGAAGGCCACGCGCCCTTCCCGGCCCAGCCAGCGGTAGAGGCCGCGCCAGACCGAGAGCAACAAGGCAATGCTGCGCGGCCCCAAGCCGGCTCGCCCCTCGCGGGACGCATGCAGACGCGCCGCCCAGCGCCTCGCCTGCGCGCTGCTCAGCTGCAGCAGCTCGATGCCCGCCTCCTCCGCGAGAGCCTGCAAGCGGCGCAGGCCATCGGTGTAGATCACCAAGGTGCGCGCTGAAAGGCGGCGCTGCACCCGCACATGGTCGAGATAGGCCTGCAGCAGGGGCGCCAGCGGCCCCGCTTCGGCAGGCCGCTCGGAGGCTGCCGCGTCAGTCGGCTTGCGCTGCGGGCTCATCAGCGGCGGGCGCCGGTGCGGCGGGCAGCCAGCGGGCCAGGGCCGCGCTGGCGATATCGCCCACGCGGGCCAGGAACTCGGTGCCCATCTCGGCCGTGTAGCGGGTCGGGTCGGGCGAGCCCAGCACCAGCAGGCCAAAGCTGCGCGCCGGCGTGCCATGTTGCAAGGGGATCAGGGCCAGGGAGGTGGCGCCGCCCTCGCTGCCATCGGCGGCCTGCAACCAGCCCGCCGCTTCGAAGCCCGAGTTGACGCCGCAGTAGGGCTGGCTCAGGCTGGAGGCAAAGCTCTTCACATCGGTGCTGACCGGGCGCGCGCATTCATGGTCGGCAAACGCCGTATCCACGCCCCAGAGGCGCAGGCCGGCTTGCGGGATCAGGAACTGGTGGCGCAGCTCTTTCAGCAGCACGGCCGGCAGTTCGGCCGTGGCCACGGTCAGCATCAATGCCTGGGTCCAGCGGTGCAGGCGGTCGGCAATGGCCACGTTCTCCTGGCCGTTGCGGATCATCTCGATGATCTTCTGCTCCAGGCCCTTGATCTTCTCGCGCAGCATCTCGGCCTGGCGCTCTTGCAGGGACACGGCGCGCGCACCATGCGGGTGGCTCAGCTGCACCTTGGCCAGCAACTCGGCGTGGCGCTCGAAAAAGCTGGGCGTGCGGGCCAGGAAGTCGGCAATGTCCTGCTCGGTGACGGTGGGGGCTTGGCTGCTCACAGCGAGATCTCTCCTTCAAACACGGTTTGCGCCGGCCCGGTCATGATGACCGGCGCGTCCAGGGCCGCCGATGACGCACCGGCGCCAGCCCATTCAATCTTCAAATCACCGCCGCGGGTCTGCACCTCGACGGCTGCATCGAGCAAGCCCAGGCGCATGCCAGCCACCACGGCCGCACAAGCGCCGGTGCCACAGGCCAGGGTCTCGCCAGCGTCACGTTCGAACACGCGCAAGCGCACCGCCGAGCGTGAAATGATCTGCAAGAAGCCGACATTGACCTTGCGCGGGAAGCGCCCATGGGTTTCGACCTGGGGGCCGAGCTGCGCCACCGGGCTTTGGTCCACATCGTCCACCAGCATCACTGCATGCGGATTGCCCATGGACAGCACGGCGACGTCTACGCCGAGATCTGCCAGCGGCCACAGCTCGAAATCCCCTTGCGGCCGCGGGCTCAAGCCCTCGGCATTGAAAGGCACGCGGTCCAGCTCGAAGATGGGCGCACCCATGTCCACGCTGACCCGGCCATCGTCGCGCAGATGCAGCTCCAGGCGCTTGTTGACCGTCTCGACCGTGATGCTGCGCTTGGCCGACAGGCCTTTCTCGTTCACATAACGCACAAAGCAGCGGGCACCGTTGCCGCAGTGCTCCACCTCGGCGCCGCTGCTGCCGTTGAAGATGCGGTAGCGAAAATCCACGCCAGGCGTGCTGCTGGACTCGATCACCAGGATCTGGTCGCAGCCGACGCCAAAGCGGCGGTCGCCCAGGCGCTGCAGTTGCGCGGGGCTGAGGGTCAGGGCTTGCTGGGTCGCGTCGATGACACAGAAGTCATTGCCGGCGCCCTGCATCTTGGTGAAGCGCAGGTTCATCGCGGCATTATCAGGCCAGGCCACCGCCCGCCCGGCTCAGTACAGAGAAGCTTCGCCCTCGGGCCGGGTCTTGAAGCGCTTGTGCACCCAGAGGTACTGGGCTGGGTTCTCGCGGATGCGCACCTCCAGCCAGGCGTTGAGCGTGCGCGCATCGGCCTCCAGATCGCCGCTGGGGTAGCCGGCCGGCGCCTCGAAGGCCTCGATCAGATAGCCCTGGCCGCCCGGCTTCATGGTCACCACCAGGGGCTGCACCGTCATGCGCATGCTGCGCGCAATCTTGGCCGGCGCCAGCAGTGTGCAGGCGGGCACACCGAAGAAGGGGATGAAGGCCGAGTCCTTGGCACCGAAGTCCATGTCCGGCGCATTCAGGAAGGCATAGCCTTCGCGGATCAGGCGCAGCACCGGGCGGATGCCGTCGTGGCGGTCGACAAACGCGGTCTTGCCGAAGCGAGCGCGCCCGGCCAGCAGCTGGGCATCGAACACCGGATTGCTCTGGCGCGAGTAGACATCCACACCCGGGCAGGTCTGGTTCAGCATCAGGGCCGGCGCCGCCCATTCCAGGCCGGCGAAATGCGGCAGCAGCCACATCACCGGGGTCTCAGCCCGCTGGGCCAGCTGGATGTCGCCCTTGATCGTCATCAGGCGCTGCAGGCGCTCGGCCGAGGCGAACCAGAGCAGGCCGCGCTCCAGCACGCTGCGGCCCATCCAGCCGAAATGCTCACGCGCCAGGGCCTGGCGCTGGGCCACGCCCAGCTCCGGAAAACAAAGTTCGATATTGCGCAGGGCGATGCGCCGGCGCGAGCGGGCCGCCCACCACAGCAAGGCCCCCAGGCCGCGGCCCAGGGCAGCCAGCAGCGGCAGCGGCAGAAAGTGCAGCAACCAGAGCAGGCCGATCAGGAATTTGGCACCCCAGATGGACAGCATTCAGCGCTCCGCCTGAGCTGTAGGTCCAGCCGCTGGCGCCGGCGCGGCAACCGGCGCGGCGCCGATGTCCAGTCCGCGTGGCTGCTTGTAGCGGTGGTAGCCCCAGAGGTACTGGCTGGGCGCCTGGAGAATCAGCTCTTCCATGGATCGATTGATGTGCAGGGCGGCCGATTCTGGCGTCAATTCACGGCCGATCTCGGGGCCAGGTCGCACATGCACCACGAAACCCCGGCCTTTCTCTAGACGCTCGCCCCAAATCAGCAGCGCGCGTGCGCCGGTCTGCTGCAGCAGGCGGCTGGCCAGGGTCATGGTGTAGGCCGGGTGGCCGAAGAATGGCGCCCAGACGCCCAGGCCCTCGGGGGGCACCTGGTCGGGCAACAGGCCGATGGTGTGGCCTTGCCGCAGAGCGCGGATCATTTGCCGCACGCCGGCCAGATTGGCCGGTGCTGTCTCCAGGCCCGGGCGGCCGCGCGAGCCGTCCACCACCTCACGCAGCCAGACCTGGCGGGCCGGGCGGAACAGCACGGTGATGGGGGCCTGAGCGCTTTCGGCAAATCGCTCGGCATAGGCCTGGGCGCAGATTTCGAAACAGGCCAGGTGCGGCGTCATCAGCACCAGGCCGCGCCGGTCCTGCAAGGCCTGCTCGATCAGCTCGGCGCCGTCCCAGCGGACGCGCTCGCCGAGCGGCGTGCCAGGCGGGCGCAGCCAGAGCCAGGGCAACTCGGCAATCATGCGCCCCGCCGCCGCCACGCCGCCGCGCACAGCCGGCCAGGCCAGGCCGGCCTGAGCCACATTCGCGCGATAACGGCGCCGGTAGGTCGGCGAGGCCCAGAAGGTCAGCCAGCCCGCCATCGCACCGACAGCATGGAGCAGACGCAAGGGACATTTCGAGAGGAAGCGCAATAGCAGGAACATATTTCTATAATCAGCACATCGCCGAGTTACTGAACAACTTGCGGGGCGATGCGGGCTTTATTCATGTGATTGAAGTCCCGCCGGGCAGCGATGCTCAACAAATGCTGCTAAAGCGTTCGCCGCGTCTCCAAACCAGACAGTCCGGCAACGCCGTCGAACTATCAAAGGAGTGTAAAAGTGGCGAACGATTTTCTCTTTACTTCGGAATCGGTTTCTGAAGGTCACCCGGACAAGGTGGCTGACCAGATCTCTGACGCGATTCTCGACGCAATCTTCACCCAAGACCCCTTGTCGCGCGTGGCAGCCGAAACCCTGACCAACACGGGTCTGGTGGTGCTGGCCGGTGAAATCACCACCAACGCCCATGTGGATTACATCCAGGTGGCGCGCGACACCATCAAGCGCATCGGCTACGACAACACCGAGTACGGCATCGACTACAAGGGCTGCGCGGTGCTGGTGGCCTATGACAAGCAGAGCAATGACATCGCCCAA
>Ga0187843_10000688_pt1 | contig 23061 bp, 17 predicted proteins | sample SpaLakP09_SKY_43_FD_134516 | JGI IMG/M metagenome (GOLD analysis project Ga0187843, IMG submission 134516) | Oligotrophic lake water microbial communities from Sparkling Lake, Wisconsin, USA - SP09_SKY_43 | ecosystem: Environmental > Aquatic > Freshwater > Lake | place: USA: Sparkling Lake...
CCGACGATGTGCAGCAGCAGGTTGAGTTTGGCCGGAGCGGGGTAACTGTGAAATTGTGGGGACATGCGGGAATTCATCCGGGAATTAAGCGGAAAAGACAATAAGCGCTTAGCGCCAGTTTTGCGGCAACAAACGCAAGGTGAGTTTGTCGCGCTGCATTTCCACCCGTTTGGGATAGAGGCCGGGGGCGTCGGCATCACTGACGAAGCGTATGGTCCAGCCCTGCTGGTCGAGGCTGCCATCGCTGGCAAACTGATAGGGCGCATCCGGTGCCGGCAGGCCACGTATCCACCACACCAGATTGCCCAGCGGCAGGGTCCAGCCCAGCACGTCGTGGGTCAGGTCTTCGACATTGGCGGCATGCCAGCTTTTGCCATCGGCCAGCAAGGTGACGCCTGTGGCATCGCGCCGCAATTGCGCCACCGTGCTGCCCAGCGGGCTGTTGACCGATAGCAGGTCGGCTTGCGGCTGGTGCGCCCAGTCAAACTGGCCGACCGAACCTTTGCCATCCATATTGATGGAAATGCGGCCACTTACCGTAAAGGGCCGGTCCTGCGCGGCGGGACTGACAGTGCCGGCCGGACGGAATACTGTTTCCGTGGCACAGCCGGCCAGCAGCAAGCTGCCAGCCAGCACGACCACGATGAGCGGGCATTTCATGGCAGACGGAAACGCTTGAGAACGTCCTGCAGCGCTTCATTGCCCGGATCGCGCGCCAACGCACGGTTCCACACGCCCAGCGCTTCCTGCTTGCGCCCCAGCTTCCACATCACCTCGCCCATGTGGGCGGCGACTTCGCTGTCCTGCATGGCGGCGTAGGAGCGTTCCAGATATTTCAGTGCGGCTTCGCTGCGCCCCAGCTTGAACAGCACCCAACCCATGCTGTCCAGGATCATTGGATTGTCCGGGTCGGCCTTGAGTGCCTTCTCGATATAAGCGAGAGCTTCCTGGTGGCGGTTGCTGCGGTTGGCCAGGGTATAGCCCAGGGCGTTGAGCGCCTGTGGATCGTCCGGCTTTTCCTTGAGCAGGGCTTTGAGATCGCGTTCGGCATCGCCCAGATTGCCCAGCTGGTCGGCGACCAGTGCCCGGTCGTATAGCAGCTCGGGCGAGCGTGGCCAGCTTTCCAAGGCCTGAGTCAGAATGCGGTAGGACAGATCGTAGCGCTTGGCATTGCGCGCCATTTCGGCTTGCTGCATGGCGACCTGCACTTTTTCCTGCTCGCCCTCACCCAGCGGTGCCAGTCGCTGCAGCGCCTGGTCCAGCTTGCCATCGGCGGCATCCAGTGCGGCCAGTCGGCCTTGTGCTGGCAGGTATTGCGGCCCCTGGCCCACGCTTTGATACCAGCGATAGGCCGCGCTCTTGTCCTGGCGGTCTTCGGCTACCTGCCCCAGGGTGAAGCGGATGAAGTCGGTTTCCGGGTGCTTCTGCTGCAGGGCGGCAGTCAGGCGCTGGTCGGCTGCGTCAAGATCGCGCAATTGATAGGCCAGCAGGCCGGTGGCGTAGAGCAGCTCGGGATTGTCCGGGTTTTGCTTGAGCAGGGCTTCAAATGCGCTGCGTGCTTCGGCAAAGCGCTTGGCGCCCACCAGCAGGCGCGGATAGGCCGTGCGCAATTCCAGCCCGGCATCAGGCCGGCGCTGCAACTCGTGCTGCAAGAAGTCGATGGCCTGTTCCAGCTTGATGCGGCGCAGCCTGTCAGTCTGCCAGGCCACGGGCAGGTCCCATTTTGGGGCGATCTGCGCCAGCCGGTCGAATTCGCGCTGGATAGTGGCATCGTCATTGATCTCGGCCGCCACGGCGATGACAGCGAAGCGGGCTTCCGGCAGGTCCGGATAGCGACTGGCCAGACGATTCACCATGGCCGATGCCGCCTGCTTGTCGGACTGACGAGCCGTCAACCGCGCCAGCTGCACGAAGATGTCGGGAGCGCGCTGCGGCTCGCGCTTGAGCAGGTCTTCTACCAGCGGCTCGCTTTCGGCCAGCTTGCCGGAACGCAACATGGTGATGAATAGCTGCTCGCGCGGGATTTGCGAACTGGGGTCCAGCTCCATCCATAAGGCAAGCGAGTCGGATGCTTCTTTCAATTGCCCGGAAAACAGGGCGAACTCGGCAGCGCGCTGGGCCAGCCGCGGGTCTTTGGTCTGGCGTGCCAGATCAAGATAGGTCACCGCTGACGAGCCGGCCGCACCGCGCTGGGCGGCGATTTCGCTAGCCAGTACGCCATAGACGATTTGCGGTGTCAGTTCCTGCCTGGGCAAATTGGCATTGTCCTCGGCGCTGGTGGTGGCGTCGTCGTCAGCCGCTTCCGCATTGCTTTGGGCCGGCGCACTGGAGTGCAAGGGGGATTTCAAGGTGGTGCAGGCTGACAACAGCAGCACCAGCAACAAGGAAATAGGTCGATTCAGCGGTTTCATTCGCATGGAGTCTGTGCCGGTTGAACGCGTAGAATAGCACGCTCGGTTATTTGATCTAGTCAATCTTGTCCTGAAAGCAAAAGCAGCATGCCTGAATTGCCTGAAGTCGAAACGACCCGTCGTGGTGTGGCACCCTATCTGGACGGTGCCACGCTGCAAGGTGCCATCGTGCGTGATGGCCGCCTGCGCTGGCCGGTGCCGCCACAACTGGATGCCATTCTTTCCGGTCTGACAGTACGCGCAGTCACGCGTCGTGCCAAGTACCTGATCATCCATTTCGATAGCGGTTCCCTGCTGATCCATCTGGGGATGTCCGGCAGCCTGCGCTATGTTCCGGCCACCACCCCGGCGCAGAAACATGATCATATCGACCTGAAGCTGGGCAGCCATGTGCTGCGCTACCGCGATCCGCGCCGCTTTGGCGCCATGCTGTGGCATGTGGGGCCGCTGGAGTTTCATCCACTGCTACAGGCACTGGGGCCGGAACCGCTGACCGACGACTTCAACGGCGATGTGCTGCATGCGGCCATCAGCAAACGCAGCGCCGCCATCAAGCTGGTCATCATGGATAACCATGTAGTGGTTGGCGTGGGCAATATCTACGCCAACGAATCGCTATTCCATGCCGGCATCAACCCCACCCGCGCGGCCAGCACGCTGAGCCGGGCGGAATGCCAGGCACTGGCGACGGAAATCAAGCGGGTACTGGCGCTGGCGATCGAGGCCGGCGGCAGCACACTGCGCGATTTCGTCAACACCGAGGGCAAGTCCGGCTACTTCCAGCAGGACTACTATGTCTACGACCGGCAGGAACAAGCCTGTCGCATCTGCAGCAGCCCGATTCGTCAGATACGGCAAGGCCAAAGGAGTTCCTACTATTGCCCGCTGTGTCAGCCATGCTAGAGTGGCTGATCATTCAACCCCGCACATGAAGCGCCGCGCACCTTGAAGTCTACCGCTACTACGTCTTACCTCACCCGCGCCAGCCGTTTGCTGCGCCTGGTCTGTCACATTGCCCTGGGCATTTTCATCGTCGCCACCCGCTATCCGCGCCTGGCCCAGGCAGAGCGCGCCGTAGTCACGCGTCGCTGGTCGGGTCATCTGCTGAAGATTCTCGGCATCTCGGTGCGGGTGGAGGGTGTGAATCCGGGCTTTTATCCGCCCAATACCCTGCTGGTGGCCAACCATGTGTCCTGGCTGGATATTTTCGTTCTGAGTAGCTGCACGGTGTCGCGCTTTGTGGCCAAGCGCGAAATCCGCTCCTGGCCGTTGATCGGCTGGGTGGTGAATGCTGGCGGTACGCTGTTTATCGACCGCAGCAATCGCCGCGACGCCAGCCGCGTCAACCAGCTGCTGGCCGATGCGCTGGGCAAGGGCAGTTGCATGGCGGTGTTTCCGGAAGCCACTACCTCGGAAGGTACCGGCATCCTGCCGTTCAAGGCCTCGCTGTTCGAAGCCGCCCTGCCCTCGCGCAGTACCGTGCAGCCGGTTTCCATGCGCTACCAGCTGCCCGATGGCAGCCTGACCACTGCGCCGGCCTACGCCGGTGACACCACCTTCTGGCAAAGCATCAAGCGGATACTGGCGCAGCCGGCCATGGAAGTCGCGCTGACTTACGGCCAGCCACTGAAGGCGGGCGAAGGTGAGCTGACCACCCGTTTCGCCCTGTCGGAGCGGGCGTTCCGTGAAGTCAGCCTGGGCCTCAAGCTGCCACTTCCCGATAAGCCGGACACGGCAGCGAAAACGTCTGTCGATCCTCAAGCCGAAGTGCAGTAAGGCTGCCGCCCCACAGACAACCACTGTCGATGGACAGGATGTCTTCGGTCACGTGCAGGCCCAGTGCCGACCAGTGGCCACAAATAATGGGCGTGTGGCTGCTGCGCCGGCCCTTGGCCTCGAACCAGGGGATCAGGTTGGCCGGGGCCCCGTCCAGCTCGCCCTTGTAAGCCAGATCAATTTCCCCTTCCCGTGTGATGAAACGCATGCGTGTCATGGCATTGACGATGACGCGCAGGCGCTCGGCACCTTTCAGGTCGTCAGCCCAGCGCGTGGGCTTGTTGCCATACAGCCGTGACAGGAAGTCGCGATAGTAAGGGCCGGACAGGCCGTCCTCCACCTCTTCAGCCAGCCGCAATGCCTTGTCTATGCTCCACTCCGGCAGCAGGCCGGCATGCACCATGGCATAGCCTTGCTCGGCAATCATCAGTGGCTGGCAGCGCAGCCAGTCCAGCAAGACCTTGCCGTCCGCTGCATTCAGGATGTCATCCACTGTATCACTGCGGTGTAGCTTGCCAAAGCCTTCGGACACCGCCAGCAAATGCAGGTCGTGATTACCCAGCACGATCTGCACCCGGTCTTGCTGCTGGAATACCCAGCGCAGCACCTGCAAGGACTCCGGGCCACGGTTGACCAGGTCACCGGTCAGCCACAGCGTATCCTTGCCGGGATTGAATTCGATTTGTCGCAGCAGTTGCTGAAAGGGGCCGAAACAGCCCTGGATATCGCCAATTGCGTATGTCGCCATCTTCACCTCTGACAATGCGGCAGGTCGCACCGGGCCGACCGCGGATAGTCTCATGATACCCCATGCTACAATGCACGGCCTTGGTTACCACGATGCTACGCCGCCCGACAGCCGCCCTGGCTTTCGCCCGGCCAGCCTCACCGCCGGAACTCCACCCATGTCCGCACCTCAGCTCAATCCGCCGCAGCGCGAAGCCATTCATCACCTTGACGGCCCCTTGCTGGTGCTGGCCGGAGCCGGCTCCGGCAAAACCCGCGTCATCACCTACAAGATCACCCACCTGATCCGCCACGGGAATATCCCGGCACGGCATATCGCCGCCATCACCTTTACCAACAAGGCGGCCCGCGAAATGCTGGAACGGGTGGGCAAGCTGCTCTCTGCGCAGGAAATCCGCGGCATCACCGTGTCCACCTTCCACTCGCTGGGCATGCAGATCCTGCGTCAGGAAGCGCCGCATCTGGGCTACAAGCCGCAGTTTTCCATTCTGGATGCCTTCGATGCCGGCAAGATCATCGCCGACATCCTGAAAACCACGCACAAGGACGAAGTGCGCAAGGTGCAAAGCCAGATTTCGCTATGGAAAAACGATCTGAAGGGGCCGGACCAGATGCTGCTGGAAGCCCAGGGCGAATGGGAAAGCATCTGCGCCCGTACCTATCTGGCCTACCAGGACACGCTGACCGCCTACCAGGCGGTGGATTTTGACGACCTCATCCGCCTGCCGGTGCAGCTGTTCAAGACCCACCCGGACGTCCTGCTCAAATGGCAGGGCAAGCTGCGCTATCTGCTGATTGACGAATACCAGGACACCAATACCTGCCAGTACCTGATGGTGAAGCTGCTGGCCGGGGTGCGCGGGCAGTTCACCGCAGTGGGGGACGACGACCAGTCCATCTACGCCTGGCGCGGTGCCAATATGGAAAACCTGCGCCTGCTGCAGCAAGACTTTCCCCAACTGAAAATAATCAAGCTGGAACAGAATTACCGCTCCACCGCCCGGATTCTGCGCGCCGCCAATTCAGTCATTTCCAATAACCCCAAGCTGTTTGAAAAGCAGCTGTGGAGCGAATTGGGCCTGGGTGAACCGATTCATGTGGTGCAATGCAAGGACGAAGAGCACGAAGCGGAAATCGTGGTGCAACGGCTGCTGGCACATAAATTTGAATACCGCACCGAATTCAAGGACTACGCCATCCTGTACCGGGGCAATTATCAGGCGCGCATTTTCGAACAAGCCCTGCGCAACCAGCGCATCCCCTACCAGATGGCCGGTGGTCAGAGCTTTTTCGACAAGCCGGAAATCAAGGATGTGCTGTCCTACCTGCGCCTGATCACCAATCCGGACGACGACCCGGCCTTTATCCGCGCCGTGACCACCCCCAAGCGCGGTGTAGGCACCGGCACGCTGGAGAAACTGGGCGGCTGGGCCGGCCAGTGCAGCAAGAGCCTGTTTGCCAGCGCCTTCGAGCCCGGCTTTCGCGTACAGGTACAAACCGCGCAGCTGGAGCCGCTCAGCCAGTTCTGCGACTTCATCAATCGCCTGCAATACCGTGCTACCCGCGAGCCGGCTGGCGAACTGGCCATGGAACTGGTCAAGGCCATCAACTACGAAGCCTGGCTGTACGACAGCGAAGACAGCCCGCGTATTGCCGAAACCAAGTGGAAAAACGTGCTGGAACTGGTCGCCTGGCTGGCACGCAAGGGAGAGGCCGACGGCAAGAACCTGATCGAGCTATCGCAGACCATTGCCCTCATCACCATGCTGGAAGGCCGCGACGAGGGCGAGGTCGACGCCATCAAGATGTCCACCCTGCATGCCTCCAAGGGCCTGGAATACCCCTATGTTTTCCTGGTAGGCACCGAGGAAGGCATTCTGCCGCACAGCGAATCGGTGGATAACGGCATGGTGGAAGAAGAACGGCGGCTGATGTATGTGGGCATTACTCGCGCCCAGCGCATGCTCACCCTCACCTATTGCGTGAAGCGCCGCCGCGCCGGCGAATGGCAGTTTGTCGAGCCATCGCGCTTTATTGCCGAGATCGATGGCGGCGATCTGCGTCACTTTGGCCGCCCCGGTGCCGAACCCATCGTCAGCAAGAGCGAAGGCAAGTCCAAGCTGGCCAGCCTGACGGCCATGCTGGCCGAAAAAACCAAGCCGGCTGACAGCTGATCGTCAGCCAGCTAGCCAGGCATAAAAAAACGCGCTGCAAGCAGCGCGTTTTTCATTGGCAGAGACTTCTGCTTACTTGGCGTTATTCACCATGTATTCGATGGCGGCGCGGAATTCCGCATCGCTGCCAGCAAAACCACCTTTGGGCGGCATGGCGTTCAGGCCCTTGGTGGCAATCTTCTGCACTTCATCCAGACCCACCTTGGTGCGTTCAGCCCAGGCAGCCTTGTCGCCAAACTTCGGTGCACCGGCCACGCCAGCAGCGTGACAGTTGGTGCAGACGGTTTCATAAATCTTCTTGCCCACCACGGCCGGATCGGCCGGAGCACCTGCACCACCAACCGGCGGTTCGGTAAACTTGGCACCACCAGCATTGCCCATATAGGCAACGGCGCGCTTCACTTCGTCGTCGGTCAGGTCAGCAGCGCCACCCTTGGCCGGCATGGCATTAAAGCCTTGCAGCGCATGTTGGGTGAGCGTATCCCAGCCCTTGGCAATACGCGGGCCCCAGGCAGCAGCATCACCAAACTTGGGCGAACCGGCCAGCCCTTGGCCGTGACAGGAAATACAGATCGCCTTGAATACCTGCTCACCATTACGCATGCCCGGAGGGGCGTCGCTGGCTTTCGATTCGCCAACCGGCTTCAGGCGAGCGGCAACAGCCTCCTTGGTCATGACCTCGGCATCAACGTTGTAACCACCCGTCGCCAGCTTCGCCAGCAACCAGATCGCCACTACCAGACCCACAACGACGCCAATCAGGACCTTGATGATCTGACCGGGAGCCATTCCGTTCTCATTACTCATTCGAGCCTCGCCTGAAAAAAATGACAATTAAGATGGAAGGGATTATACGGTAAGCCGCGAAGCAAGGCAAAAACCATACACTGGACTCGGACATGCCCTTTGCGCTATGATCCGCCCTGCTTTATAGCAAGATCACAGCGCACCCGTAGCTCAGTTGGATAGAGTGTCAGTTTCCGAAGCTGAAGGTCACAGGTTCGATCCCTGTCGGGTGCGCCAACAATATCAAGTACTTAGAGAAATTTACGCCTAAGTCATCGCACTAAAAATACCTCCGGGGGACTTCCTGGGGGACTCCTAGCATTTCCCGGCTTACCCCTCATCAGTCACCCCTGAAATTCCAACCCGTCCTTCTTTGACGTAGCCATGGCCAGATTCTTCAAATTTTCTTCCGAAGAATGTGTTGTGGAGATGGCAACCAGCGACGAGACCAACCCAGCTATCCACGACGCGTGCTGCATCAGAATGACTGGTCAGACTTCCTCAAGCCCCCCAAATCTTCTATGGCAACAAACAGACCGCTTTAATGATGGAACTGGGCCTACTCACGCTCACCAGAGTTAGTGACTGGCCAGAGCCAAGATAAAAAGAGATCGACTTCAATAAAGCCTTGTGGAGCATTCCACCAGAGCATCACAAGCTGCAGGAAAAATTCAAGAACACCACCCCGGACACCTAGTGCCGCACCTTAACGGCACTGCACAGCATGGCTTGCAACAGCAAGGCCAGCGAATTCGACCATCAATCAGTACCTATGCAAGCACGACAGGTGCAAACAAACATAAATCCACGTTCATATACGTGTATTTTGTGCAGTAACAGGCAAGAAACAAAGAATTTGACAGGAACAAAACATTTAGCATAAAGTGCATCATCAACAAAGAAACTTTCGTGACTATGCAACTACTACGCATGAAAGACCTTGCCAGAATCTCTGCCGGGCACCCCTTTCGGGGGAAGATTATCGAGAGTCGAGGCTCCGGGATTGTGGCTGTTCAGATGAAAGATGCATCGGTACTGGACAATGTGAATTGGGCTGAGTGCATTGAAACCGAGCCCACTGGCTACCGGAATGACTATCTGCAAATTGGTGACATTCTGGTTGCTGCGCGTGGCAGTCACAACTACGCGGTGCTGATTGACGCGACACTCACAGCAACTGGGAAGCAAGCCATTGCCGCACCACAGTTTTTCATTGTCCGCGCCGCGACAAACAAGATTTTGCCGGAATACCTGTGCTGGTTTCTCAACCAGCCACCCTGCCAGCGTTACTTTAACCTGAACGCCGAAGGCACCCTGACCAAAGCCATCAAGCGCAATGCATTGGACGAGATGCCGATTGTCGTACCTTCTATGGCAAGGCAACACAGCATCGTTGGCCTAACCCATACCTTGCAGCAAGAGCTGCGTCTGATCGAACAACTACGTCGGAATAACGAGCAAATGCAGGCGGCAATTGCCAATCAGCTAGCTGCCGACCTGCTCCCCAAGCCTGCTACTCCAAGACAATATCGTTAAAAATACGCCATCAAAGGAAGCACCATGACCAACCAGATCAACCAGGAAGACATCAACAAAGCGCTATGGGCGGCTTGCGATACCTTTCGCGGCACCATCAGCGCCGATACCTATAAAGACTTCGTGCTCACCATGCTGTTCCTGAAGTACATCAGCGACGTATGGCAGGACCACTACGATAGCTACCAGGCCGAATACGGTGACGAGCCCGAACTGATCGAAGAAATGCTGAAAAACGAACGTTTCGTGCTGCCGAAAGAAGCCAGCTTCTACAAGCTGTATGAGCGTCGTCACGAGCCGGGCAATGGCGAGCGCATCGACCAGGCGCTGCACGCCATTGAAGAAGCCAACGGCACCAAGCTCAAAGACGCGGGGAAGAGCGTGTTTCAGGACATCAGCTTCAACACCGACAAGCTGGGTGATGAAAAGCAGAAAAACACCATCCTGCGCCACCTACTGGAAGACTTTGCCAAGCCCGAGCTTAATCTCAAACCCAGCCGCGTTGGCACACTGGACATCATCGGTAATGGCTATGAATTTTTGATCAAGAACTTTGCCGCCAGCGGCGGTCAGAAAGCGGGTGAATTCTATACCCCGCCCGAAGTTTCCGAGCTGATCGCCGAGCTGCTGGATCCGCAGCCGGGCGACACTATTTGCGATCCGGCTTGTGGCTCTGCCTCGCTATTGATGAAGTGTGGCCGCAAGGTCGTCGCCAACCACGGCAGCAAAAACTACGCGCTGTACGGGCAGGAAGCCATCGGCTCCACCTGGTCGCTGGCCAAGATGAACATGTTCCTTCACGGCGAAGACAACCACAAGATCGAATGGGGCGACACCATCCGGAATCCCAAGCTACTGGATAAAAATGGCGAGCTGATGCTGTTCGATATCGTCACCGCCAACCCGCCGTTTAGCTTGGAAAAATGGGGGCATGACGAAGCCGAAAACGACAAATACAGCCGCTTCCGTCGTGGCATTCCACCCAAAACCAAGGGTGACTACGCCTTTATCTTGCACATGATCGAGACACTCAAGCCTGGCAGTGGGCGCATGGGGGTGGTGGTGCCGCATGGTGTGCTGTTCCGTGGCAGCAGCGAAGGTGCAATCCGCCAGAAACTGATCGAAGAAAACCTGCTTGACGCCGTAATCGGCCTCCCGGAAAAACTGTTCTACGGCACCGGCATCCCGGCGGCGATCCTGATTTTCAGCAAAGAGAAATCGGACAGCAGCGTGCTGTTCATCGACGCCAGCCGCGAATGCAAGGCCGGTAAAAACCAGAACCAGCTTAGCGAAGACAACATCGCCAAAATCGTCAGCACCTACCGCGCAGGCGCCAGTATGGAGAAATACGCCTATCTGGCCAGCTTTGACGAGATCCGCGACAACGACTTCAACCTCAACATCCCGCGCTACGTCGATACCTTTGAAGAAGAGGAAGAAATCGACCTCATGGCGGTGCGCGCCGAGCGCGAACAGCTGAAAACACAGCTTAACCAGCTGGAAAACGTCATGGTCGGCTACTTAAAGGAGCTGGGGTATGAATAAGCAACAAATTGCCACGCTGAAACAGGATTTCGACCAGCACACGCACCAACTCGACGACAGCGCTATCGAATTTTGCTACGCCCGTGACCTGATGAACCTGCTTGGCTACGACCGCTGGGAGAACTTCAGCAAAGTCGTGGAGAAAGCCAAAAAATCCTGTGAAAACAGCGGCGTGCCAGTCCACGACCATTTTCGTGATATCACGAAAATGGTGTCGATTGGCTCGGGTGCCGAACGCCCGGTGAGTGACACCATGATGACCCGCTACGCCTGCTATCTGGCAGCGCAAAATGCCGACCCCGGCAAGCCTAAGGTCGCGTTTGCCCAAACCTATTTTGCACTGCAGACCCGTAAGCAAGAGCAACTGGAGGAGCGGCTTGCCCTGCAAAGTCGCCTTGGTGCCCGCCAAAAGCTGCGCGAGTCGGAAACGGCGTTGTCCAAAAATATCTACGAACGCGGGGTTGATGAACAAGGTTTTGGTCGCATCCGCTCGCAAGGTGACGCCGCACTGTTTGGCGGCAAGACCACGCAAGCCATGAAACAGCAGCTCGCCGTGCCGGAGTCGCGACCGCTGGCGGATTTCCTGCCCACGGTCACCATTGCCGCCAAAAATCTGGCCACCGAGATCACCAATCACAACGTCAACCAGCATGATCTGCAAGGTGAACGCGCCATTGCCGCAGAGCATGTGCAAAACAACCGCAGCGTACGTGACATGCTGGGTCAGCGCGGCATCCGGCCCGAAGAGCTGCCTGCGGAGCAAGACCTGAAAAAACTGGAGCGCCGCGTCGCCTCATCGGAAAAGAAAATGATCAAAGACTCGGCATTGCCCAAGGAGCGCAGCGATGAGGAATAAGGGACGTGGGCAGGCGCAAGCGCTGGAGGCCGAGATGGCAAAATATCTGCAGGAGCTGGGTTATGGTGCCTGAAGGGTGGACGCAAAATACACTTAGTGAGATTGTGAAAGAAAAAATCTCATATGGAATTGTTCAAGCTGGACCGCACATTGATGATGGGGTGCCATATATCAAAAGCTCTGATGTTCGAGGTGGTATTACCCCAAGTCAGCTTCAAAAGACAAGCAATGATATTCACCATAAGTATCGACGCTCAGCTGTTCATCCTGGTGATATTGTTTTCTCGCTACGTGGCAATATTGGTGAAGCAGCAATTGTTCCAAATGAGTTAAAAGAAGCAAACTTAACACAGGGTACTGCGCGGATTTCTGTTTCGAATGAGCATAACAATTTATTCCACTATTACCAATTAACTAGCACTTCGGTTTTGAATCATGTAAATGCGCTGAGCAAAGGGAGCACATTTAAAGAGATATCATTAGAAGAGCTTAGAAAAGTTAAGGTGCATTGTCCCCCACTGGCCGAACAAAAGAAAATCGCCCAAATCCTCTCGACTTGGGATCAGGCCATCGCCACCACCGAGCGCCTGCTCGACCTCGCCCATCAGCAGAAAAAAGCCCTGATGCAACAACTGCTCACCGGCAAAAAACGCTTTCCGGGGTTTGAGGGGGAGTGGAAAACTAAAAATCTTGGTGATGTGTGCCAGCCTCAGCAATGGGCGACGATATCTTCAACAGACTTAGTTGAAGATGGCTACCCTGTTTATGGGGCAAATGGGTTTATCGGATTTTTCTCTGCGTTCAATCACGAATATGAAACGGTTGCCGTGACCTGCCGTGGTTCAACATGTGGTGAAGTGTCATTGATTCCAGCAAAGAGCTACATCACAGGCAATTCAATGTGTTTGGATGATATTGACCCAGCCGCAAATTCGTATCGATTCGTCTATCAGCTCCTTAGGCTTAGAGGATTCAATGATGTAATCTCTGGTTCAGCACAGCCACAGATTGTGGGAAAAGCCATAAGAAAAATTAAACTACACCTGCCGCGTATTGATGAGCAAATTAAAATTGCCAGCGTACTATCTGCCGCTGACCAAGAAATCGAAACCCTGCAATCCCAGCTCGACGGCCTGAAACAAGAGAAAAAAGCCCTGATGCAAGCCCTGCTCACCGGAAAGCGCCGCGTTTCTGTTGATGAATAATTAGGAGTAACAGATGAGTCTAAAATTTACTGGTACTTATGAAGAGTTAAAGCAAAAACTAGGTTCACTGACGGGCACTTGGGATGATGAACAGCCCGGAAAAAAGGTCCTTCGCTTAAATGGCGGGGTGATGAATTGGTTTGGATCAACTGGAACAATTCATATCCAAGGAAAAGGTGATGGCAAAGCTCAGCTGGAAGCCGAGGTGCCAAAACTGCTGTATCCAGATGAAAACACAGATAGCCTTATTGCTACTGCGGTTGCCCCTGTAAGCGCATCAGCAACCTTGACCGTGACCAAGACTACAGTTGAAACGTTGGAGCAACGCTTTCTAACTACTGGTGTCAACGAAGGTGAGTTAGTTATTGGTATCGTTAGTGCGGTTGGAACTGAGTCAACACGCGTTATAGGCCCATTAACTGATCGACTAAAAGGGTTTGGCTACACCGTTGAAGACATTCGTGTTTCATCTATTCTGCCAGTCCCCGCTAGCGCAGCGCGTGAGTATGACCGAATCAAGCATTATATGTGCGAAGGTGATAAATTACGTCAGTCGAGTAAGAATAATGTGATTCTTGCGGCAGGCGTAGCTCAGCAAATCTCACAGAAACGTGGCGGAGCACCAACAAAAAAAGCATACATCGTTAATTCTCTTAAACATCCGCGTGAAGTCGAGTTTCTGAGAAAGGTATATGGTGATGGCTTTTATTTGATCGGCATTCATGCTGATGTTAAACGACGCCATAAGTACTTAACTGAAGATAAAAGCTGTACTCAAGAACAAGCTAATGAGTTGATTAAAATCGACGAAGATGAAAGCTTTGATCATGGCCAAAAAACGCGAGACACTTATCATCTTGCTGATTTTTTCTTGAATTTCGGCAAGAATGACGATCAAATTAAAAATGGGCTACAGCGTTTTCTTGAGCTGATTTTTTCTCACCCATATAAAAACCCAACGTTTGATGAGTTCGCCATGTTTATGGCATTTAATAGCTCGGTTCGATCAGGCGATTTATCGCGCCAGGTGGGTGCTGTAATTAGCCGTGAACGCCAAATTATTGCCACCGGAGCCAATGATGTTCCTCAATCTGGTGGCGGTTTGTATTGGGCCGAGATGAACCCTGAAACTGGCGAGGTTAATGATCGTCCAGATGGCAAAGATTACATGCGGGACATGGATTCCAACAAGCAGACTCAAGCTGAGATCATCCGTGAAATTGCAACTGCACTATTGGATAAGGGCCTTGTATCAGCAGACAAAGAAATTGATTTGGCTGCTGCATTAAAAGAAAGCAAAATTTCTGATCTGACTGAATTTGGTCGTATTGTTCACGCCGAGATGGATGCCTTGCTCTCCTGCAGCCGAGCAGGGATTCCAACAGTAGATAGCACTTTATATTGCACCACGTTTCCCTGCCATAACTGCGCCAAACATATCATTGCGAGCGGGATTACGCGCGTTGTGTACGTTGAACCATATCCGAAAAGCCGAGCCCTTGAATTTCACTCTGAAGCAATTGAGCTTAAATCCGAACTCAATACCACCACGGCAGATAACAGACTGGTGAAATTCGAGCCATTCGTTGGTGTGGGACCAAGACGCTTCCTTGATTTATTCTCGATGAGCCTTGGTTCTGGGTCTAAGTTGCGCCGGAAAAATAAAGATGGCTCAACCGTTGACTGGGACAAAGCAACTGCGCCAATCCGAACTCCGCTGATTCCAAAATCGTATTTGGATATTGAAACTGCAGCGGTAGCGATTTGGAATGAGCATTCAAAGATGTCACCTCCCTTTTAATCTGCTTCGTTGCTTTGAGTGGCTCCTGCATGAGAAAAGGATCTACTGAATATGATTGACAACAGCAACTTACCCTCTTCGCCAGCTAGTGAATTCGTAATGTTTACCAGCTCAGACGGCAAGGTACGTATTGAGTGTCGCTTCGAGAACGAAACGCTATGGCTGTCGCAGGCGATGATTTGTGATCTATACGGCAAGGCCAAGGCTACCATCAGCGGGCATATCAAGAATGTATTTGCAGAAGGTGAGCTGAGCGAAGATTCAGTTGTTCGGTTTTACCGAACAACTGCCGCAGACGGTAAGAACTATCAGGTGCAGTACTTCAGTTTGCCCCAGGTGCTGGCGGTGGGCTACCGCGTGCGCTCAACCCGTGGCACACAGTTTCGCCAGTGGGCAACACAGACGCTACAGGCGTACCTGATCAAGGGCTTTGTGATGGACGACGAGCAACTGAAAAACCCACTCGTTGGCCCATCCGTGGTACCTGATTACTTTGGCGAGATGCTGGAGCGCATCCGCGACATTCGCGCCAGCGAGCGGCGCATGTGTCTGCGGGTGCGCGAGATTTTTGCACTGGCGGCCGACTATCAGCCTTCGCTCAATGACCGCGCTGTGCTGCACGGCGCAGGCAAGATCAGCAAGCAGATAGCTGATGAAAAGGCAGCAGCCCAAGTATGAGCAGTTTGCACGGCAACAACGCGTCTTGAAGGAACACGCGGGCGAACAGGACATCGCCGCCCTATTGCAATGGCAATCGCTTCCCAGTCACAAGGATAAATAATGAACGCAAAGCATCTCCACATGGTAGAACAACAGCAAGCGGAACCAATCTTGTCCGGTTTGCAGCAGCGTATTCGCGAGCTAATAGCCGCAGTAAGTACCGGTATGTACGAGCGTGAAGAGATCATCGCCGTGGCCATGCTTGGAGCGCTTTGTGGACAGAACACTTTTCTGTATGGCCCACCGGGTACGGCCAAGAGCCTGATTTCCCGCCGGATTGCCTGCGCTTTTGACAAGCCGGTGTATTTTGAATACTTGATGAATCGCTTCAGTACACCGGAAGAAGTATTTGGTCCGGTGTCCATCAAGGCACTGAAAGAAGACAGGTATACCCGCAAAACGGATTGCTACCTGCCCAAGGCTGAATTTGCCTTTCTGGATGAAATATGGAAATCCAGCCCGGCCATCCTCAATACGCTGCTGACGCTGATCAATGAGCATGTTTTCCGCAATGGAGAAGTGGTGGAGAAAGCACCACTCAAGGCCTTGATTGCAGCCTCCAATGAAACACCGGACACCCAGCAGGGGCTGGAGGCGCTGTTTGACCGCTTCATCCTCCGGCTGATGGTTGGCCCCATCAACCAGGTACCAAATTTCGAACAGTTACTGGGCAGCAAGCCCACTGAAGCTGCAATCAATATTCCGGCGCATCTGCTGGTGAAGCCGGAAGAATGGCAAGAGTGGCGCACGCGCATTCATGATGTTGCGCTTTCCCCGGAAACGCTGACCATTATTCACCTGATCAGGGAGGAACTGGTACAGCGTTATGAAGAGCTGAAAGTTTACGTATCCGACCGCCGCTGGCAACGCGCAGCCGTATTGCTAAAGGCTGCTGCGTTCTTCAATGGCAGGATGGAAACCAACCATAGTGATGCCTTGTTGCTACAGCATTGTCTGTGGACGCAGGAAGACAATTGTGGCGCTGTGATGGAGATTGTTGCGAATGCGGTAAAAGAAACGGGGTTTGATAGTGGAATTAGCCTGGCTGAGATTGATAGAGAAAAAGACAGACTGGATCAGGAGATCATGCAAGAGCTTTATCACTCAGAAGATGTGTATGAAACGGAAATGATCAATGGCGAGGCGTTTTTCAATATTCTAAGTCGGGATGGTAGAAATATTTTCATACCTCAAGATGCATTCAAGACAGAAGAGGAAATTATCCCGGTAGATGCGTTAGGTAATGAAATAACTCGCTATCGTTGTGAGTTTGATGGTCAGGGATCATGCAAAGTTACTGATTTTCATGGTCGTTATGGTTCGTTTGAATTCAAGCCAAATATACTTTTCCACAAAGGTGACAAGAAGAACATCAATGCTAGGTTGATAAAATCGCTGGCTAAGTCAGTTTCAGAAATACGTAAGGAACTGATAAAAAAATTGGAAATTGTCCAGATAAAACGCAATAGCATTGAAAAAAATCTTAGCAGCCTCTTCACGCCACCAGAAAAAACTGAAATTGCCATTCAAGGGATAACTGAACAGATAGATAACCTTAAGTTGCGTATTACAGATTGCGAACGACTGGAAGGCTTATGTCATTAATCCAGATCATGCTGCAGGCCAAAACGGCGAAGGAGGAGATTTTTGCTCAATACCAACAGCTGATTGCTCGCTCGGCTACCGTAGCCCGGCATATTGATGATCAGCTCAGATATTGGCAAGCAAATACCGCAACAGTATTGGACGAGCAGAACCCGTTGAAGACTGTCGCTCAGCAGCTTGGTGACTGGAAAGCAACCATTACGGCGCAGGGCATCCAGCGTAATAATTTGCTTACGGCACTAGAAAACTATCAGGGTTTCTGTGAAACACACGGCATCCCCATGAACAAGAAGTTCTGGGATAGCCAGCTTCTTCCGCCAGATTTACCTGGCACCGATACAGAATCAACAGACAGAGACTGGTCTATTGCCGGGAAAATATTGCTGAAAGAATGGCAGAAAGAACTGGACAAGGCCAAAGCCCGTTGGGAGCTGGAAATACTGGGCCGCATGCGCAAAGCGCTGCTGGAAAAATTGCGACAAACGCTGGATCTGCTACAGCAGCTTGATCAGCAACTTGAAGCCCTGGGGCTTGATCCCGGTTTGTTGCTGGACCTTTCCAAAGGGCAGCTAACTGCCCAGGATATCCAGGCACTCCAGCGCTGGCTGAAATATTTGGCTGAGGACAAGAGTGTACGAGCGATTTGCGAGCTGCTGGGCAAGCTGAGACAGCTTGAGCTTTCGGAAAGAACTGAACGCGTAAAGGTCAGCCTGAGTCGCAGCATTCCCTTGCCAGACATCAACTCGCGCGAAGAGATTGTCGGCATCCGGCTGGGGCGGGATATTGAGCATGCATTGCCTGGCGAGCTGGCATTGCTTGCCGATCCAGAAACGGCTTTGTTGTTTGATCTGAAATACGTCGAGTCACGGTTAATGTGCTTTGACATGCAGGATATGCAGAACGTGCATGAGCATTATCAAACCGATGAAGACCGTCAGGTGTGCGAGCAGGAAAAACTGGGGCCGATGATTATTTGCATTGATACCAGTGGGTCAATGCATGGCATGCCAGAAACCATAGCCAAGGCGGTAACCTTGTATATGGCAAGCAAGGCAAGGGAGCAAAAGCGTCCATGCTATTTGATTAACTTTTCCACTGATATTGAGTCATTGGACTTGGGTGCCGGCCTGGAAATGGAAAGCTTGATCAACTTCCTGCGCATGTCCTTTCAGGGTGGAACAGACCTGGCACCGGCTTTGGCGCATGCGCTGGATGTTATGCAGCAGGATGACTACCGCCATGCGGATTTGCTGATGGTTTCGGATTTCATAATGGCTGGCTTGCCATGTTCGCTTCGAGAAAATATTGATCTGCAACGCAATCATGGCAATAGGTTCTATTCGCTAGTGGTGGGGTCAGCCTATATGTCGGAAAGACTAAAGAGCTTGTTTGATCAAGAATGGATCTTCAACCCGCGCACCAGCCAGATTCATGAGCTGATCAGTTTTCATAACAAAATGAATGGCCAACAGGACGCCGAGTATCTATGAATGCGCTCCCCAAGTTTCAAGAAGAATACAGCGCAAAAATTCCCGCGCTGAAGCTGCTGACCAACCTTGGCTGGACATTCCTGCCGCCGGATCACGCTTTGGCCAAGCGTAGTAACAAGTACGATGAAGTGGTGTTGCACGATGAACTGCGACGAATATTGCAAACACGCCGCTTTCGCTTTGAGGGGCGTGAGCAGGCTTTGTCGGAAAAAGCTGTTGATAAGCTGATTGCCGAAGTATGCAGCCCGGCGCTCAACGAGGGCCTGGCGCAGGCCAATGAAAAGCTCTACAACCACATGCTGTACGGGATTTCGGTGACCGAGTTTGTGGATGGCAAAAAGGCCAATCCGACCATTGCGCTGATTGACTGGGAAACACCTGAGAACAACAGCTTCTTATTTACCGAGGAATACAGCATTACCCGCACTGGCGGCATTGATAGCCGCCGCCCCGATATTGTGTGTTTTGTGAATGGTATTCCGTTGGTAATCATCGAGGCCAAGCGACCTGATGGCAATGCCAAAAAAGGCCCGACTATTGCTGAGGGTATTTCGCAATCGCTACGCAACCAGCGACATGACGAAATCCCGCGATTGTTTGCCTATGCCCAGCTGATTCTGTCCATCAACGGTACTGATGGCCGCTATGGCACTTGCGGTACGCCTGCAAAGTTCTTTGCAGCATGGCGCGAGGAGGATATCTCGGATGCCGAGATGTATGCAATCAAGAACAAAGCAATAAGCCAGCTTCAGGCTGATACCCTGTTCAGTCATCGCCCCGCCAAGGATTTGGCCTGGTTTCACGCGCTGCTAGCCGGTGGCGCGCTGGCGGTAACAGGACAAGATAAATTGCTGATCAGTCTGCTTGGGCCCACCCGCTTGCTGGAGATGGTGCGTTACTTCACGCTGTACGATAAAAAGGTCGGCAAGATCGTCGCCCGCTATCAGCAAGTGTTTGGCATCAAGCGGCTGATTGCCCGTATCAATACCCGTCGCGCCGATGGTGGTCGCGAAGGCGGCGTGATCTGGCATACCACCGGCTCTGGCAAGTCGTTCACAATGGTGTTCCTGAGCAAGGCGCTGATCCTGCACGATTCGCTGAAACAATGCCGCATTGTAGTGGTGACAGACCGCGTTGATCTGGAAAGCCAGCTTTCCAAAACCTTTGCCTCGGGTGGCGAGTTGTCAGGCAAGAAAGACAAAGAAGCCGCGCTGGCGACCTCCGGCAAGCGCCTGGCAGAGCAGATTAGTACCGGCACAGAACGCATCATTTTCTCGCTGATTCACAAATTCAATACCGCAACCAAGCTGCCGGAATGTGTGAATACCAGCCCTGACATCATTGTGCTGATTGATGAAGGCCACCGCAGCCAGGGTGGGGAGAGCAATATCCGCATGAAGCAGGCCATGCCCAATGCGGCTTTCGTGGCTTTTACCGGCACACCATTGCTGAAAGACGACAAGACCACCAGCAAATTCGGCCCTATTGTGCACGCCTACACCATGCAGCGTGCTGTAGAGGATGAGGCCGTAACTCCACTGCTGTACGAAGAGCGCATCCCCGATCTGGATATCAACGACCGGGCGATTGATGCGGGCTTTACGCGCATTACCACCAGCCTGACTGATGAGCAGAAAGCTGACCTCAAGCGCAAATACACCAAACGCGGCGAGCTGTATCGTGCCGACGACCGTATCCAGTTGATTGCCCGTGATATAGCCGAACACTTCGACAAGAACATCACCTCCGGCCTGAAAGGCCAACTGGCATGCGACAGTAAAGCATCAGCCATCAAGTACAAGAAATACCTCGACGAAGCTGGGCTATTTGAATCGGCAGTCGTCATTAGTGCTCCAGATACCCGTGAAGGCAATTCGGAAGTGGATGAAGCCTCGATCCCGGAAGTGACACAATGGTGGAAGGACAATGTCGGCTCGCAAGACGAGCAGGCCTACACCAGACAAGTAATCGAGCGTTTTGACAAAGATGAGTCGCTGAAACTGCTGATTGTGGTGGACAAGCTGCTGACCGGTTTTGATGAGCCAAAAAATACCGTGCTGTATATCGATAAACCGCTGAAAGAGCATAACCTGATTCAGGCGATTGCCCGCGTGAACCGGCTGCACCCGTTGAAGAAATTTGGCTTGCTGATCGACTATCGCGGCATTCTGGCGGAGCTGGATACCACCATTGCCAAGTATCAGGATCTGGCCTCGCGCACACAGGGTGGCTACGACATCAACGATATCGCTGGCCTTTACAACCCGATGAGCACCGAATACAAACGCCTGCCGCGCTTGTACAAGCAGCTATGGGCAATTTTTGACGGTGTCAGAAACAAGAACGACATCGAGCAACTGCGCCAGGTACTGATCCCGAAAACCGAAGAACGCAACGGCGAGCTGGTTGATATAAACCAAAAGGTGCGCGATGACTTTTACGAAGCGCTGAGCGAGTTCTCAGGCTGCCTGAAAGTGGCACTGCAATCGGCCACCTTCTTTGAGGACACTAGCTTTAGCGACGCAGATCGCCAGCATTACAAAGAAACGGTGAAAGAGTTTTCCAGTCTGCGCCAATTGGTAAAACAAGACTCAGGCGAAACCATCAACTATGACGACTATGCCCCTCAGGTAAAAAAATTGCTGGATAAGCACGTGGTCGGTGTTGACGTACGTGAACCGTGCGGCATCTATGAAGTCGGCAAGATGGGCAGTAAACCCAAATCGGAAGACTGGTCGGAAGAAAAAACCCGCAACGAAACCGATATCATCAAGACCCGGGTGGCCAAGATGATAGAGCAAGAGCTGCGAGATGACCCGTATGCGCAGGAGGCCTTCTCCAAACTGCTGCGAGATGCCATCGCCGAGGCGGAAAAGCTGTTCGATCATCCGCTAAAGCAATATTTGCTGTTTCACGAGTTTGAAGAAAAAGTACAGCAACGCCAGCTGGATGAGTTGCCGGACGCATTTAATGGAAACCGTCATGCGCAAGCCTATTTCGGCATCTTCAAAAAGACCCTGCCCGAGGTATTTGCCATCAGCGATGCACAGGTGATGGGCAAATGGGTAAAGCTGGCTTTTGACATCGACCAACTGGTTGAGACAGTGGTTGGCGAGCATTCGATCAACCCGCAAAACATCGATGCCAACATCCGCAAGCAGTTGCTGCCACTCTTGTTCAAAGAGTGCAAAGCCATTGGCGCAGGTATGGATCAGGCCAAGGCGATGGTGGAATGGGTGGTACAGATTACCCGGGTTGGCCTCAATACCGCTGGGGTTTGAGGTGAGCGTCACAATAAAGCCAAAGCCAAGCAAAACGAATCTGTCATTCAACTATGCAGACGAGCAGATTCGTTTTGAGCGGCTACCGCGCGCAGAGCGCAGCAGCAAGATCCTGATCAAGGTGCTACCGGATTGCCGTGTGCAAATCAGTGCGCCTGAGACGGCCAGCGATGAGCAAGTGATTGCGGCCGCCAAACAGCGTTCACGTTGGATTTATCAGCAACTACGCGAGTTTCGCTTGCGCCTAGAGCATGTACGTCCACGACAGTACATAAGCGGTGAAAGCCACTTTTACCTAGGCAAACAGTACGTCCTGAAGGTCATCGAAAACCCCGCAGACAAGCCAGCAGTAAAACTACTGCGCGCTAAGATCGAAGTCACGGCACGTGAGAAGTCGGCAGAAAAGATCAGCGCCTTGCTCGTTAATTGGTACAAGGCCCGTGCCAAAGAAGTTTTTGTCCGCAGACTGGAAGCCATGCTGGAACAAGCCCTATGGGTAAACGAAAAGCCACCACTGCGAGTCCTGACCATGCAAACCCAATGGGGTAGTTGCTCCCCTGCTGGACGATTAACGCTCAATCCGCACTTGGTCAAAGCGCCCAGAGACTGTATTGATTACGTCATCCTGCACGAGTTATGCCACCTGGCCGAACACAACCACAGTGAGCGTTTCTACAGACTGATGGGGCAAGTGATGCCTGGCTGGGAAAAGGTAAAGGAACGGCTGGATTCCATGGCTAATTTTATAATTCATTAGATACATAGCCTCAGAAAAACATCCTCCTGCCTGCGTGCCCAACAACCATACATACATGAACACATGTGTTTATCTGCCCCTATAGTAGTAGCTACGGGCGACTAAGACTGATCAGTTATAACAATAATCAAATCATTTCCAGACATATATCACCTCCTTGAACACGCACAGCGGCACCCACTCAGGGTGTCTTTTATGCCCTCGCCCCAGCTTTGTCTGGGGCGTTTTCATTGGAGTGATCTCATGTCCGGGCGTGTACTGAATTTTGTGTAAACGGACATTTGGCAGGAAACTGCCACCTAGTCTGGAGACACAATGAGCTCGAAGAAACACGACGTACCTGACACACTACTGGACAGCTTGCTGGCTAA
>Ga0187843_10000692_pt1 | contig 23008 bp, 14 predicted proteins | sample SpaLakP09_SKY_43_FD_134516 | JGI IMG/M metagenome (GOLD analysis project Ga0187843, IMG submission 134516) | Oligotrophic lake water microbial communities from Sparkling Lake, Wisconsin, USA - SP09_SKY_43 | ecosystem: Environmental > Aquatic > Freshwater > Lake | place: USA: Sparkling Lake...
GGATGCCAACGGCCAGGGCCAGGGCGTGGTGGCCTGGGATGTGGAGGTGAGCAACCAGGAGGGCGAGCTGGTGGCGTCCTACGACATCCTGACCCTGGTGGCCAAGAAGCCGCAGGCTTGAGCCATCTGCCTGTTTGCAGAAAGCTTCATGCCCCATCCGGTAATCCGCGCCACACACAAGAAAGCAGCCCCAAAGGTTCATCCCTGACAAGAACCGGGCCTATCCCGGCCAGTCGCAGCCTGATCTGCGGCGGCCGGCATCAACAGGAGGAGACAAGTGGATACCAGCATTCTGACCGTGCTGATCCAGGACGGCATCACGACCGGCGCGATCTATGCGCTGCTGTCGCTGGCGCTGGTCCTGGTGTTTTCAGTGACACGGGTGATTTTCCTGCCGCAGGGCGAGTTCGTCGCCTTCGGCGCATTGACCCTGGCGGCCATCCAGAATGGCCATGCCCCCGGCACGGCCTTGCTGCTGGTGGCGCTGGGTGGCGTGACGCTGGCCGTTGAAGGCGGCACGGCGCTGCGCCTGGCCGCAACGCGCGCGCGCTTTCTGCGCCGCCTGCCGTCGCTGCTGGCCATGCACCTCGGCCTGCCGCTGGTGCTCTACGCACTGACGCGCTACGTGGACCTGCAAGCGCTGGCCATGCCCTGGCAGATCCTGCTGACGCTGCTGATCGTGGTGCCGATGGGGCCGATGATCTATCGCGTGGCTTATCAGCCGCTGGCGCATTCGAGCGTGCTGGTGTTGCTGATCGTCTCACTCGGTGTGCACCTGGCCATGGTCGGATTGGGACTGCTGATGTTCGGCCCCGAGGGGACCAACACCAAGCCCTTCACGGAGATGCAATTCAACCTGGGCGAGAGCCCGGTCTCGGGCCAGAGCGTGATCGTGCTGGTGACGGTGGCGGCCCTGATCGCCGTGATCTACGTCTTCTTCGAACGCACGCTGACCGGCAAAGCCCTGCGCGCGACTGCCGTCAATCGTCTCGGGGCGCGGCTGGTGGGGGTGGGGATCAACCAGGCGGGCAAGCTGTCCTTCGCGATGTCGGCTGGGATCGGTGCGCTGTGCGGGATCCTGATTGCGCCCTTCACCATCGTCAACTATGAGTCCGGTTTCATCATCGCCCTGAAGGGCTTTGTGGGAGCCATCTTCGGCGGGCTGGCCAGTTATCCGGTGGCGGCATTGGGCTCGGTATCAGTCGGGCTGATCGAGAGTTTTTCTTCCTTCTGGGCCAGTGCCTTCAAGGAGCTGATCGTCTTCACGGTCATCATTCCCATCCTGCTGTGGCGCTCGCTGACCAGCCACCACATCGACGAAGAAGCCTGAGGACGCCGCCATGACTGCATTCACATCGCATCGCGCCGCCTTGCCGGTGCTGTTTTTCGCCACCGTGCTGGTGCTGCCGCAATTGGGCCTGCCACCGTTCTGGGTCACGCTGCTGTCCTATGTGGGCCTGTATGCCATCGTCGCGCTGGGGCTGGTATTGCTGACCGGCGTGGCGGGATTGATCTCGTTCGGGCAGGCGGCGTTTGTCGGCATCGGTGCCTACACCACAGCGTATCTCACGACGCAGTTGGGACTCTCGCCCTGGGTCGGTTTGCTGGCGGGGATCGGGCTGACCGGCTTGTCGGCTTTCCTGATCGGCACGCTCACCATGCGCATCTCCGGCCACTACCTGCCGCTGTCCACGATTGCCTGGGGCCTGTCGCTGTACTACCTGTTCGGCAACCTGGAGATGCTGGGCAAGCATGACGGCATCAACGGCATCCCGCCGATTGCCATCGGCCAGTTCACCTTCGGCAATGGGGCCTCGATGTATCTGCTGATCTGGGCCGTGGTGATCCTTGCGCTGGTATCGGTGGTCAATTTCCTCGATTCGCGTGCGGGGCGTGCTGTGCGTGCGCTCAAGTTCGGCACCGTCATGCCGGAGGCAATGGGCGTTGATACGGCGCGGCTGAAGATCGTCATCTTCGTCTATGCGGCCGTGCTGGCGGGCATTTCCGGATGGCTCTACGCGCACCTGCAACAGGCCGTCAATCCCACCCCCTTCGGCTTGAAATACGGCATCGACTACCTGCTCATGGTGGTGGTCGGTGGTGCCGGCCATGTGTGGGGAGCGATCCTCGGTGCGGGCCTGCTGGCGGTGCTGAGCAATTTCCTGCAGGAGTGGTTGCCGGGGGTGCTGGGCACCGGCGGCAATTTCGAGGCCATCGTCTTTGGCATCGCGCTGGTGATCTTTTTGCAGTTCGCCAACGAGGGCTTGTGGCCGCGTCTGCAGGCACGCTTCGGACGTCGCCTGCCGCGCCAGTTGCCGGCGGATGCTGCGCCATTGACGCAGATTCCCAAGCCGGCGCGGGGTGAGGTGATCCTGGAAGTGGAAGCGGCGCGCAAGCAGTTCGGTGGACTGGTGGCGGTCAATGATGTGAGCTTTTCGGTCAAGGCCGGGGAGATCGTGGGACTGATCGGGCCCAATGGCGCGGGCAAGTCGACGACCTTCAACCTGGTGACCGGTGTGCTCTCCATTACCAGCGGCAAGCTCAATTATCGCGGGCAGTCGCTGGCGGGCTTGTCCTCGCGCGAGATTTCCAGCCGTGGCATTGCGCGCACTTTCCAGCATGTGCGGCTGGTGCCGGGCATGAGCGTGCTGGAGAACGCGGCCATGGGCGCGTTCCGGCGCGGCGAGTTCGCGCCCCAGCGCGGCATCCTGGCCAGCCTGGCGCGGGCCAATCGCAAGGAGGAAGCGCGCATCCTCAGTGAGGCGCGGCGACAGCTGGAGCGTGTCGGCCTGGGTGATTTGGTGGACCGGCCTGCAGGCAGCCTGGCGCTGGGCCAGCAGCGCATCCTGGAGATTGCACGGGCGCTGTGCTGTGATCCGGCGCTGTTGTTGCTGGATGAGCCGGCGGCCGGTCTGCGGCTCAAGGAGAAAGAGGCGCTGGCGGCATTGCTGGACAAGCTGCGCGGCGAGGGCATGGCGGTGCTGCTGGTGGAGCACGACATGGACTTCGTGATGCAATTGACGGACCACATCGTGGTCATGGAATTCGGCACCAAGATTGCCGAGGGCACGCCGGCCCAGATCCAGGTCCACCCGGCGGTGCTGGAAGCTTATCTGGGAGGAGCCCAATGATGACCGCCGCAACCATGATGAACCCTGCCAGTGTGGAAACTGAAGTGCGTGCGGCGAGTGCGCCGCTGTTGCTGGAAGTCAGCGGGCTTTCAGCGCGCTATGGCAAGGTGCCGGCGTTGACCGAGGCGGCGCTGTCGCTGCGGGCCGGACAGATCGTCACCGTCATCGGGCCCAATGGCGCGGGCAAGTCGACCTTGCTCAACGCCATGATGGGCGCGATGCCGGCGGGTGCGGCGGCTAGTGGACGGATCGCCTTCCAGGGCGAGGATGTGAGCCAGATGGAGGTGGAGGAGCGCGTGGCGCGCGGGCTGTCGCTGGTGCCCGAAAAACGTGAATTGTTTACGTCCATGAGCGTGGAGGACAACCTGCTGTTGGGTGCGTACAAGCGGCGGCGCAATGGCGAATCCGGTTATCTGGATCAGCAGGAGTTTGTCTACGCCTTGTTCCCGCGTTTGAAGGAGCGGCGCAAGCAGGCGGCCGGGACCTTGTCCGGTGGTGAGCGCCAGATGCTGGCGGTGGGTCGCGCCTTGATGGCCAAGCCGCAGGTGCTGATGCTGGATGAACCCAGTTTGGGGCTGGCCCCGCTGATTACCAAGGAAATTCTTTCCATCATCAGCCAGTTGCGCAGCACCGGCGTGGCCACCTTGCTGGTGGAGCAGAATGCGCGGGCGGCCTTGCAGGTGGCTGATTACGGGTATGTGCTGGAGATGGGGGAGATTGTCTGTGAAGGGCCGGCGGGGGTGTTGGCGGCGGACAGGAAGATTGTGGAGAGTTATCTGGGGGTGGCGCGGCAGTGAGCATGGGGCGCTCAGGCATGCGCCACATGCATGAGCGGTCTCATTGCTTATCTTCAGTCCTGTGTGATGGAGCGCTTTCGATGTTGCCACTTCGCGTTTCGGCCTTTGCCATCGGGTTGGATCAAGCCTTCGGCCTTCATCGCTCGTAGTACTACCCGCACCATGTCGCGGCGCGGGCATTTTCTACCGAATGAGGAAACGATTTAGATAATTGCTTCCTGAGAGGCAACCATCCACACGCGTTTGAGCGGGAGTTCTGCCTTGAGGTCTTCGTCGAGCCGATCATATTGCTCGAAGAGCTGCTCCAGGATCTCTTTTTGGGTCCATAGACGCAGCCGGAAGAATTGCGAGGCCATTTCTTTTTGCACGTTGCCCTTGAATCCGCCCCACGCGACGAACAAGCCCTGGTCGGCGTTGAACTTGGTCATCGCACCCAGTAACTTATCCACAGGCTCGCGACCGATGGGGTTGTCTTCTGACTTCACCTCAATGCACAGGCGTGGCGCGGAGAAGCCCAGCGGACCGGACCCAGCCAGGATATCGGCCCCGCCATCCGCGCCTTCCGGACTGCGGTAGGTCGTGTAGCCCTGGGCTTTCAGGATGCCTTCGATCAGGCGGGTGAGACCGTGGCCCTTGAAGCGGGCCGAGATCAGGGAGGCGATCTGGTCCCGGGCCAATTCGTCCAGGTCGGAATCGGCGGTGTCTTCTCGGGATGTCGGGCCTGGTTCGGAGAGGTCTTCTATCGGCACTTGCGTCACGGTTTACAAAGTAAATCGTGATTCCATTACGTTGCAAACACATAAAGACCGTCAATGATTGCGGCTATACGGAATGAAGTAATTTTTGACCAGTTCAACCCAAGTTCATCCCCATCTCGGGTAGGTATCAGTCTTCTGTCTTTGGTACGTCCCAATCTACGGACCTTGCCTCGCCGGTCTGATAGAACTGTTTGACCAGCTTTACGTACTCCAGAAAGTCCTTGTTATCCGTCGCCAGCCGGTTGGCGGTATCCCAATCGATTTCCCCGCGCTCCTTGGCGGGAATCAGAACCTGACTCTCAGATGGATTCTCAACCTCCAGTTTGATTAGACCGATGCCATGAGCCGCAAACAGCATGCGCAGTTCTTTCAATGTGTCCTGGCCCTCGATCTCAGCCGCCACCAGGTATCCGAAATTCGACCAAGAGGAGTTTGAAACGGACTGGAAGAAGCACTCACGGACGTTCGACCGGTTGATCAGCAGCTTCACTTCGAACGACCATAGCTTGGTGCGCTTATCCGAATACTGACTGACGCAATCCTTGACCTCTTGGTGCCAGTCGGTTCCCAGGTCCTCCATGCCGACCAGATCCGGATAGAGCCAGCGGTTGCCGTTCGGCCCACGCTTGTTCGATGAGCGCTTCTCATCGATGCGTTTCGAGTACACGCCGAACTCGGCCCACAGATAGCTGCTCAGCAAAGGGTACAGGCCGTGCTCTCCGAGCTTTGCGTCGTGCTTGTCAACCGGAGCCGCGACGCCAACGCTCTCCGCGGCCGCAACTTCAGCGCTGTCCGATTTCTCGGAGAAGTAGTATTTACGAGGACGGCCTTCCGTCGTCTTCAGGTTGGGGTGCTTCTTCTGCAGACGCGGGCGCTGCGAGCCGATCTCCGCCACCAACTGTTGTAACAGGTCTGCGTCGGTTTCCAACGCCTGACTGCCCGCCTTCTTGGCGTTGCACTCGTACGGGAAGGTCGCTAGGACCCACTCAGCGATCTGCCGCGCGGAGAATTTCTCATCCGGGTGGGTGGTAAGGTAGTCAACGACTACTTTGCCAAGGTTAAGCGCCATATTTTTCTTCCTATTGTGTCACTCGGCCATGGCCTTCAACAGTGCATCTCGGGAGTCGGAATAGAACTGGATGTCGATCTTGGTCGCCATGTCGTCGGACAAGTCGACTAATTGGCGCCGACAAGCTACCGGCATCAGCAGCGACGTCGCGCCTTTCTCAACTGCGATCTCGGAAATCGTGACTGCGTTGTGAACGGGCTCGATCGAGCCTCCGAGGTTGATCTCGCCAACGATGATCAAGCCGCCTCGCACACTTCGCTTCAAGAGCGACGTGCACAAGGCAACCAGAGATGCGACGCCCAGCTTGGCCCCGGACTTTGCGGCATCAAAAGCCCGCAACTGGACTGTGAACTCGTGATGTCTTGGATCTTTGTCGCCGACCAACTGCATGGATCTGGCGTACAGATTCTGCTCGGCAAAACCAATGCTCTCGCGGAACGCAGGTGGGATGGGCTTGTTGAGCACCTTAACACCAGACCCTGGACCTTCGTTGACTTCGATTCGATAGAGGCCGGAGCCTTCCTCACCGCCGCCCGGGCTGATGGTCCAGACCTGACCTGGCTCCAGCGGATCGCTGCCGATGCTGTTTTCGCTTTGCAGCTCCGGCGTAGAAACGAACTTTTCGACCCCGTCTGCGCCCATGATGTAGCTGAAGTGCGTATTGCGAAACTCGGTAGCGCCCACACGCTTTTGCTGCTCTTTTACGCGGCGCCGAACCTCCATCGCGATGCGAACGGCCCACTCCAGATCTTCTTCGGGTACAGGGACATCTGCGCTCGGGTACAGCAGTTTGAGCAAACCGCTGACAGTCTTGTTGATCGCATTCGTATCGCGGCCAGACAAGGCACCGCCAAAGAACACGCGGTTTTGCAATTCGCTCACGCGGCTCTGATTGCGAAGCTGGCTCCAGCACTCGGACAGAAAGTCGCTGACCAAGCCGAAGTGGTTGGTCACCAAGTCCTTGTTGATCTTGGGCACGTCCCAACCCGGTAGGAACGCGTGGATGCGGTCCATGAATGCGGTGTCGTCCCGCATTTCTGGCGGCATCGGCCCAAAGAGGTGGCCGATGCGCTGCTGGTGCTCTACATCGACGTCGAAATTGCCCACCATCACGATGCTGCCATCGGCGCGAATGCTCTCTTTGCCTCGACTGAACTCACCGGACTCCATGTAGCCCTTCATGATGTTCACGCCATCCTTCTGGTCGAAGGAGATGCCCGACACCTCATCGAAGCAGACCACGTCGTATTGGCAAACCAAGCCCCTACGACCTCTGGCCGTGTTCTCCACAAACATCTTGGCAACGGTAGCTTTACCGCCTGAAACAAGGTGAGCGTAGGGCGAAACCTGCTGGAACAGATGGCTTTTACCGGTGCCGCGAGGCCCGAGTTCAACCAGGTTGTAGTTGCGCTCGACGAACGGCACCATGCGCAGCAGCAGCGCATTCTTCTGCCGCTCGTTCAAACCAGCGGGTTCAATCCCAATGGATCGGAGCAGCAACGACATCCACTCCTCGCTTGTGAATTCGGCGCGTGCCTTGGACAGTGTCTCCAGCACGTCGCGTTTCGATAGCTGAATCTCCCGCAGGGAGGTGATCCCAAACGGACGCCCCTTGGCTTCCTGCGCGATGGCCACATCAAACGTCACGCCCAGCTCGGCATAGAAGCCCCCCGTCAGCATGCGTTCGTGTTGGTTCACCAGGTCGCTGCTGATCCGCACATCCGTCAGCCGCAGGCTCGGCAAACTTGCAATGTACTCGCCCTTGTTGTCGACCCGCGCCGTCACGAGGTCAATGATCTTTACCTCGCCATTCTCCAAAGCCTTGGCCTTGAACAGTTCCTCCTCGCCGGCCCGCACCGTGCGGGACTTGAGCTGGCGTTGAACAATCTCCAGCCCTTCGTCAATCTCTTCCTGATCAGTGCTGGCGCAATACCTCCCCAGCATGAATTCGACCACGTATGTGGGTACCGGAAATTGCCGACTAAAGGTGCGGACCAAGTCTTTCCGGACCAGATACCCGTCGAGTACCGAGGCGGCTTTCTTGTCTATCTGATCCAACTCAATCATTCATCATCCTCCGCCAATCACGGTGTTTGCCTCCGCCACCAGCTCGCCCGATGCGCTGAGCAGGACCAAAAACGCCGTGCGGCCTTGCAGTTCTTCGTTCTCAACAACCACCGATGCGGTGCCGTTGTCCTTAAGCGACTTCACGCTCACGACCACGCTGGACGCCGGGTCGCCAGCCTGGGTGCGAATATCCACGGACAAATTCGCGTACTGGCCATCCACGGCTACCGTGCAGCGCAAACCCTTCCAGGCGATGTCGGTGACCTCGACTACCTGCTTGCCTGAAGCGCTACCGCATCGGGTCACCATCAACTCCAGCGTCAGACACTCCTGCAAACTCAATCCGCCGTGGCTGTAATCCACCGATTTGCCATAGCAGCTCACACCGTCCGCCAGCGCGAACTGCTGATTGGGGTTCCAAAACCAAGGGTACAAACGCTCACCAGTGGAAGCGCCAGGCTTGATTGAGGCGCAGCGTCCCCATTTGTTGTCAGTGAGGTCCTTGGACATTTGGATCGTGGGTAACCTGTCCGGCATGAGGAGCCAGCCGTGGTCAGTCACCACCCTAACGCTGTTCCAGCCTGCAGCCAACAAGGCGGCGATGCGTTCTGCGATCTCTGCGAGAAGAGCGTCTATGTGCTTGGCAAGTTTCCAGCCCCGAGCATGCCCCTCGTTGTCGATGTCGCCAAATTCGCACCATGCGTTGCCCTGGCCGTCGCCGTTTTCGGTACGGTCCAGTACTTTCCAATGGTTGTCGTTCAGCAGCTTCTTCAGGTGGTAACCGCCCTTGAGAGACTGGCCCGTTGCGGCGACGCAAGGCTCAAAGTCGTCGCAATCGTCAGTGCCGCTGATCTTGGTTCGTACTGGCGAAGCAGCCGCTTTGCCTGTCGCGGTCACGCTGGGCAATGCCGTCCAGCCGATGTTCTCCGCCACTAGGCAGCCGCGCGCCTCCAGGGTCGCCGAGAGGCGGCGGGCCGCGTCAAAGCGCAGGCCATCCACGAAAAGCACACACTCCCCCTTGGCGGTGGCGAAGGCCTTGGCACTGGCGATCGTCCCTCCGGGGTAGCTCGACCCATCGACCAGTTTCTGCAAGTAGCGTGCTGACTCCTCCAGCCAGGGCAGATAGATCGCCCGCACTGCGGCCGTCACCGCATCAACATCCGCCACTTTGTCTGCGCACGCTAGCGCCGACAGAATCGCATCGTCGGCGCGCCAGCCCTGCGTGGCATAACCGGCCTGCAAGTCCGCAACTGAGCCGGCCGCCAACGTCGTCTTGGTTACTTCCGCAACCAATGCTAGGTGCTTGGCGGCCAGCGCCAGCGGCGATTCACCTAACTCAGCCCACACCAGCTCACGGCGCGGCGAATGGGTCTTCTCCAATTCCAGCACCCGCTTCCTAGCCTCGTGCGCCGGCATATGGCTTAAGGCGAGCAAGTCACGCTGGAGCGCTTGTTCCTGTTCCTCGTTCCATTGTGGCCAGCCACCAGCAGACTCAGTCGTGACGAAGAGATCAAAAATCGGTGGTTTGCACTGGCGGATTCGGCTCGGGATGTTGGGGTAACGCTTTGGCGCTTCGCTGTAGCGTTCCCACACCGAATGCCAAGGTCCCTCGCGTGTCGCGAGCTTGCTGGCACCCGCCAGAACGCCGTCGGCCTGGGGGTTGAACGCCAGCTGTGATTTGCAGACCTCGACAAAGGCCTTCCACTCGTTGGCGCCGCGCGTGGCCTGGAACGCGTCGCCCAGGTCCAGCCACTGCAGCAGGTCGCGCACTGGGTCGCCGCCAGTCAGCATGGTGTTGAAGTAGTCTTTGTCCAGCCGCTTACCCTTCAACAGCTCCAGTTCTTCATCCAGAAGCCGGTACAGAGCCAGTTGCATGGCATTCTTGGCGTCGTTGTCCTGGGCCACGTCCAGACCCATGCCGCCTTGGTCGGACTTCAGGAAGGCCATGATGGTCCAGTCCTTGGCGTTTGCCTGCGACCAGATCACGCCCCGGTACTGTAGTTCGGCCAAGGGCTTTAAGAGGTCCGGGCAATCTTCGATCGCCCGCAAATCCTGGCGACTCACGCCAGGCAGGTAGAACACCGGCACGCGGTCGTCCGGTAAAGTGACATCGGGTGCCTTGCCCGCAATCACGCAGCGCAGCCAGATCGCCGGCCCCGTGCGGTTCTCGGGCGTGTAGTCGCCCAGCATCAGCAGTTCCGCCAGCTCGCTCTGCAGGCGCGGAATCACTGCCTCCCATTGGCGGTCCTTGTCGGGCCACAAGATGCACGATGGCGCAACTTGGACTTCAGGGTTGGAGATCGCAGAGTCGCGCAGGGTCTTGACCATATGTTCTATCACGCGCATGGCTGGCCCTCCGTCATGGCGAAGAGCCCCATGACGTGATCCACCAGCGTCGTAGTCCGCACATCGATCTGCTCGACGCTCCATGCCTCGGCCGTCGCCAATTCGGCGTTCAGCTTTAGCCCGTTCTTGTAGCCGACCTCACGCCCCTTACTGTCGGTGCGGTCGCGCTTATCCTTGAAGCTCTTGTTGCCCAGCGCGCTGTTGAAGCCGGAGATCGTCATATTGCCCAGCTTGTGGACATGCGTTTCCTGAATGGCTTTCGCCTTCTTCTCGTCTCCGCCCGCGATCATTTTCACCCACGACGCGGGGATGTTGTCGCCCTGGGGGAAGATGTGTTCGATGGTCCACACGAATAGCTTGCCTTCGTATTTCCACAGATCGACCCAGGTCTCCTTGGTCATGCTCTGCTCGGCCAAGGCGCACAACACGAACCGGGTAACCCCGGCATTCTCCTCGTAGATGGCGCCTCCAAGCTTGATGCGGAAAGTCTCGTCGCTGGCCGATACCGCAAGCAGCTCGTCACGGATACTGGTTACCACGGCATCGCCTGACAATGCTGCCACCTTTTCGATGATGGCCATGAACAGGCGCGTCAGATCGCGTGTGGGCGGTGTGTCGGTAAGATTGCGTCGAACAAAGAAGCAGACCAGCAGTCGCGCGATCTCTTCCAGTTGCGCTACGTCGATGCCCAGTGGTTCACGACGCACTAGCAGATACAGCATCAACAGATACGACGGAGCGCCCTGAATTCGGTCCAAGTCCTTCAGCGGCTTATCCAGCGGAGCCCATACTTCGTCAGTGTTGCGCGCCAGCATCAGTGCATACAGCTGGCCTGCGGAGCGAATGGATTGCAGATGGTGCTTGGCGTCCTGGTTGATCAGCTTCTCGTAGATCTGGATCAGGTTGGACCTTGTGGCCACTGGACCCAGGGGGTCCTTCTTCTTGTCGTCGTCCTTGCGGAACGGAACGTTCAGTGCGTCCTTGAACGCGTTGTAATAGTGCCGGAAGAAGCGCTCCTGGACGCTGTAGTCGTCGCCAAGATACCCCAGCAGCTTGTTCCAAACATCGAAGTAGTGGTCCACCTTGCCAGGCTCGGCGGTCTCCAGTCGCGCCAGCAGCTTGTTCTTGATCAGGTCGATGGCCGTGAGCGGCATACCCCGGTTATTGAGTGACTCGAACAGCGTGTAGGCGTCGGCGTGGCTGGCGACCTCGATCTTCACCAAGCAGGCCTGGCTCACCTTGTCGAGGAAGGTCATGATCGACGCCAGGCGATCGCTCTCGCCGTCCACCATCTCTTCGATACGCCCCTGGAAGTAGCGAAAAGCGCGGAAGATCTTTCGGTTGCCCGCATAGGCTGGCGTATCGAAGGGGCTGATCACGCCCACGTCGGACAAGACGGCACGGTAGTCGTTCTGGTTGTTGTTCTGAATTTGCGGGATGACGCGCAACTGGTCGTCTCCCTTCTTCAGCACGAGCTTGCGCTTGAGGTTGATCAGCTCTACGCGCTGGTCGTCATCCAGGTCTTTTTCGTGCAGTTTCAGCGACTGGTATACCGCAGCGAAGAGCAGCGAGAGCGTCGTCAGCCGCTGCTGGCCGTCCACCACTTCCAGCCGCTGCACCGCCAAGGTGTCAGTAGTCTGGTTGATGCAGATGATCGAACCCAGAAAGTACCCGGGGTCGTTCTCTTCGACGTCATCAAACAACGTCTCCCACTGAGCCTTGCTCCAGGTGTACTCACGCTGGTAGCGCGGGATCGCATAAACCACACCTGCTTCGATGTCGAAGAGCTGCGAGACCGGGTAGTTGTTGACCGACTTGATCATTTGGCGTTCCTCCGCACAGCGCGCTTCTCTTCTAGCGTCAAGTGGTGTTCGTTGATTCGGTCACCAACCTTGCCGCCGTATTGCAGGCCCAGCTCATGCCAAGGCGCCGAGGGCACGTCGCTGCCACGGTCCTTTTCCCAATGCAGACTCTTTGGTTTGTCTCGCAGAACACCGGCCCCCTTTTTTCCGACATCCGGAACAGAGAGGTAGGGGCGGATGTTGAGGCGCACACCATCGTTGAGATCGGGGTTCCAGCCAATGGGCTGCTGCTCGATTGGCTTCCAGCGTACAAAGATGTCGTGAGGCGCCTCGCCGGCCAGGATTAACTCCAGGCGCTTTTTCAGTGCCTCAGCCGCAGCCAATTTTTCCTGGGCTCCGTCGACGCCGCTCTCGGCATCGCGCTTCTGGCGGCCTATCCAATCACCCAGGTAGGTGTAGATCAGGGCTTCAAGCGTCTTGTAGTCAAGCTTGTGGTAGTTGACCAAGGCGGCAAAGCCATCGCGTAACCCGTCCCAGATGTGCCACACAAACGGACGATTGCCAAATAATGCGCAGTGCTGAGTGAAGAACTTGTCGCGCAGCCAAGTTTCGAGCGACTTGCCGGCGTGGTCGGCAGCCGCCAGCAACTGTGCCTGGACGTCGTTGCTCCAATCTGCACCGTAGGCATCGGCCAGCAGATTCAGCAGACGGTCGCTGGCTGATGCCTCCCGCCCGACGGGTGGAATGCAGACGATTCCATCTTTGTCAGCATGGGCAGCCAGCGCTTTGCAGCGGGTAATCCAGATACGCGCCTCATCGGACAATTCCATTTTGTCGTCAGCCTCGGCTGGCCATGTATAGCCGATCAAGCGGGCGACGGCCACCTGTAACGGATTAGTCGAAGGTTGAGGGTGACCGTGGAAAATCCATTGAGTTGGGTCATCAGAATAGGGTTTCGGGAGACCGTCCGGATATTGCTTCGATGCGACAATGTCCCAATACGATCTATCAAATGGCACCTTAACTAAGGTTCCTCCTGTTACATTCAATTTCTGATCTATTTTGCGAACTTCTGTGTTGAAATTGGGCGACGACACAAACGCCCAAATTGCAGGCAGATCCAATGGGTCTTTTGGAATGATGATTGCCGCATTGTTGTCAAAGGATGTGCCGCTATAGAGAGTCGCGGATAGCCCTCTCATCTGGGTTACAAGAACACCATTCTTTCCCCAGCCCTCGAGTCCTCTCACCCAGGCACTGTGACCAGTTTCGCCCAGGCGTTCATAAAGATACTCGCGATATTCGCCTTCGCCGTCCTGCCAATAAAAGACCATTTCCCTACCACTGAACGCACAAGTGTCAAGCACAGAGGTGGCTTGAAACACCCAGCCGTCGCTCGGAACTTCTATTTCCCAATACAACTTATTGAAACGTGGCGAGTCCCCAGTGCAGATTCCTTGGTAGGAGACAGCTAATTCAGAGAGTAACGGGATCGACGATCCCGCCTCCAATGAAACACGAGAGTCAGGATTTGCAAGCTGCACTTTTTGTGCTACAGACAGAATAGATTTTTCTCGGAGTACAGACGCTTTTTCTTGAGCGGAGCGCGGAGCGCTTGCGTCAATTCCATTAAGAGCGGCATCAGGCAAGGGAGATTTATTGGTTTGCGTTAGCAAAATTATGAACGCACCGGCTGCCTGAGTGCTCTCAAATCCTCCTTCGCCGAGTCTGATCAGAAGATTCCAATGAACACGTTTTAGAAGGTTCTCGCGCTGCTTTTTGTAGCTGGACAAAAATAGCCAGTTTTGTGGCATCACAATCTGAACGACCCCTGATCCTCCATCGAGTGTAAGTTCCAGACATCGCTCTAGAAATACGTTAGCCAAATCATTCTTTGCCGTTGGGTAATGGCTTTCGCAGTAATCCTTGAGATCCTGGCCTTGCTTAACGCGGGCAATATATGGGACATTCGTTATCACAAGGTGATAGCGGATGCCCAGTAGCCGAGCTGTATCGAGAAGCCCTAATGCGCTTAATGCAGAGTCCCAATGTTCTTCGAGGTCTCTCGCCTTTCCCTCGCTTTCTTTAGCGAGAGCTGCTTGCAACAAATCCCCCAGCTCTTGGTAATCGGCGCCAAAAAGGTCTCCCTTATGTTTGCTGGGAGAGAGAAGACTGCCGAGCAACGGCGCTTGCGTAAAGAGTTGATGGAGCCGAGCTAAGCCCTCACGTAAATGTGCGGCATTCGGGGCGTCCGCTGGTACCAACGCCTCCCAATCTTGCGCCTTTGCAGCGACCTTCAGCCCACAGCAGGCGATGTTGGGAGCAGGGATCTCTCGAACACCGAGCGGCCTGCCTGATACATCCGGATAGCGCCAGGCCTCTAACGCAACCGCGAACACGGCGATCTCCACACAGCGCGGGTCCAGCTCCAAACCGTGGATGTTCTCGGCCAGGACGCGATTGACCGCTTCTTTGGCACCCAGATCCTCCGCCGCCATGCGCATTGGCACCAGCATCAAGAAAGCAGCCACCAGAAAGTGCCCCGAGCCGCAGCACGGGTCGAGCAGCTTGAAGTCGGCCAGCGAGTCGGGCCAGCCCTCGAACTTGCCTGCGGCGGGTGTGCCGTCTTCCAGGGTACGGAAGTAGTCGAGGTTCACCGGGCATGGCTTATCCGGGTGGCGAGTGGCCCACCAGGCCCCGAGCGAGTTGTGCAGCAGGAAAGACACCATGTACGGTTCGGTGAAGAGCTGGGTGACCGCCGGCAACTCGTCGGCGCCGATCTTCACTTCCGATTTGTTGATGCGCTCCTTGTTATCGGCCTGCCAGAACTGGTACACCCAGCCTAGGCTGTCGCTGGCTTTGAAAACGGAATCGGGCAGATCCTTAAGTAAACGCTCCAGCTCGCTTTGGTGCTCGGGCGCAAAGGTCAACTCGAACACCGGCGAGCCTGGCTTGAAAACCTGCGGCAGCATGCGGGCGGCCAACTTTCCGGCCAATGCCCAGCCGCTCTTGGCGCCTTCGTCTGGGGCCAACTCATCGCACTCTTCGATGGTGACGGCCACGCCGTCGTACATCAGTAAGTTGTTGTCGGCCAGGAAGCGGGCGAACAGCATGCGGTGCCAGTGCTGGTAGGCCACTTCTTGCACTAGGTGCTGGACCTCTTGCTTGCCGTAAGTCGGGTTGGTGCTCTTTGAGTCGCGGGCGTCACCAAGCTGCTTGCCGTGAGTGCGCAGGCGGTTGCGCAGCGCCTTATCGGTAGCGCTTAGAAATGCTTCGGGCTTGTCGTGGCCGACGCCCAGTTGGTCCACCGCAGCATGCGCAGCAGCTTCAGCGACCGTGCGGGCCGCTTTGACTGTTTTTTCCAGCGCGCTGCGCAGGTCTTTATCCAGAGCTTGCATCATATGTATTCAGACCTCAATGAAGGACGACCGGACCGTTTTTCAGGGCCTGCGCTATGGTTTGTCGGGCATCGTTCAGCCAGGCCTCGATCTCGGCCTCCGACTTGATGGTACGGCTGGGCAGCTTGACGAACTGCGCCTTGGGTTCCATCAGCTCGGCGGCTGCCACCTGCACGGCGTCGAAGCGCGAATCGATGGCGGCGACACGGTCGGCGAACGACGACAGCGACAGTCGATCCACCGTGGCCAGCACTTCGTCGGTGTTGGCCACCTGCACCTTGGGGACGTCGGTGAGAGTGAGCTTCTGGGCTGCCATCAGGCTGTTGCGCTGCTCAGGCTCCAGCTGCTTCCAATTGGTGTCGGCATCCAGCCGCGCCATGCCGTTCTTGTGGCGAGTCTGGTATTCGCCGTGCAGGCGGTTCAACTCATCGCGCAGTAGCTGGGTGAGGCTGGCCACCAGCGGTGTGATGGGATCTGGTTCTTCGAGCAACTGGCGTTGCAGTTCGATGTGTGTGACCTGCGCCACCAATACGTCTGCACCTGACTGACCATGAGCGTGGGCGAGCAGGCGTTTGAGGGTGTTCCAGGCGGGAAGGCGTTTCTCGATGCGCTCGGCCAGATCCGTCCAAGCATCAATCGCGTCGCTGAGTTCGTCGCGCTGGTTGTACACGGCCAGCAGTTGCTCGTTGCCGGCGGTGAGGCGAATTTCTTCCAGCGTGGTCGTCGCGGGGCGTGCCGGTCGTGGGACCTCGCCCCCGGCGCGGTTGGCCAGGTCTTGTGCGCTGACCAGAAACTGCGGCACGTAGGCCAGCTCTTCGCCTTGCTTAGCGCTGAGACCAACCTTCTGTAGCAACTTACGAATCTGGATGCGCTGGGCTGCCGAAACGGTGGCCGACTCGACCTTAAACAAGGTCTTGCCGAAGTCTCGGCGATCCAGGTCCTTCGGGTTGATAGTTTGACCTTTTTCATCATGAGCACGGATCAGTCCTGCTACCAGAAGAACCTGTAATCCTCCCTCAACTGCATCTTTGGACCAGCCGTAGGGAGGACTCTCGAAGTGCTTCCGGATATCGATTCCTTTCTTACCGCCCGCAATGAAAGCTAGGATGGCTTTGCAAATTGGGTTCTTTGCCGGCTCTCCATCGTCCCCAATGCTCTTCAAAGCGTCTGGCGCGCCGTTCTGAGCTTTCTTGAGTACATTCTCCCAACCTGTATGATCAGCTACATGGAACTGCGAGTAGAGCCTTTGAAGCGCATTATCGACGGCCTCTTGAACCATCGTTTGTAGATTGCTACCAAGGATTTCGCTGCCACCACCTTGGAATACCTGGGCTCCAGAGAAAGCGTCCAACAACAGTTCGCGGATTTTTCCCTCAGCGGTTTGCTTGGTGGTTTCCATGGCTGAACGAGCTTCAGTTCCCTCCGGCCCAATTGGCAAGCCGCGATGGCTTAGCGTTGCTGTGGCTGCTTTTGAGTCGATCAAGTAATGCCGCAAGTCGTCTGCCGAACGCTTCGGAATAAACACGAATACGGTAGGCGACTGATTACCAGCTTGACGAGCATCTGCGCGCACCGAACTCCCATCAACGCTCCAGCCGTCACGAATCCAGACGCAGATCTTCTCGTTGGCATCTGAGGGTAACTGTGCATCAAACAGCGGGAAGATGTCGCGAGGAACCTTGGAGGCACCATGTGTCAGTGGCTGCTTGCGAACCATTTCTGCAAACATTTTGCGGATGCGATCGTCGCGTTCTGCATCCACCCGGTGGGCTTCATTGGCCAAGCTGTTGCGCTGGCTGAGGAACTCGTCGTTCCAAGCGGCGCTTTCCTCGGTCTGAATGCGGTACTCGTCACCCACCTTCATCAGCAGCTCGCACTTGTCCAGCAGCCCGGGAAGCTTGCTGCGCAGTGCGCTGGAGCCCTGGGTGAGATCTTCCACTAGTAGATCGGCCAGCGTGTCGACTGTGGCGCGGATACCGATCTCGTTGTTACTGCTGGCCACCTTGTTGATAAGGAAGACCAGGCCGCAGGACCTTGCCATCAGGCGCTGGTCATCGGTTCCCTTGGCCCAGACCATGGTCTTCTCATGAACCTTGCGCGGCAGGATGCGGGATTGCAATAGCTTGTCGGCTGCGTCGAAGTAGAGGTAGTCCGCTGGCACGACGCTGCCGACCGGCGCATCCACATTGGTCTGAATGACCTTGTGAATCATCGAGAGTTGATTGCGCAGCTGGCTGTCGGTGCCGGTTTGGTCCAGCACGCGCAAGGTGTTTTCCCAGAAACGACGGCGCACCGGCAGGATGGGGTAGTCCTGCGGGAAGAACTGGATGTCATCACCACGGTGGCCAATGGTCGTGCCGGACAAGTGGCGAGAGATTTCGCCCAAGTTGGTTTGCATCACTTTCTCGACCGGTGCTTTGGCTTCTGGCTTTTTCGCCAGGATGACCTGACGGATCACAGCATCGACGTCGGCATCGGAGAGCTCAACGCGCACAGTGAAGCGGCCCTCGAGCTTCTTGAGGTTGGAGGTGCCTGTGACTGCGGTTTGACCGGTGCCAATGAAAAGCATCTTGGCGCCAATGTTCTTGCAGCAAGCCTCGACCACCTCCTGCACATCGATAGAGCGCTGGCTGTCCTCGCCAATGTACTGTTGTACCTCGTCGAGTACCACCAGGGTGAGGGGGAACTTGCCGTCGCGGGGCAGTGCCTGGCGAATAGCTTTGAGCATGTCACCGCTGGAGACGTCCTGCACGTAGGGGTAGAGGTTGTTAAGTGTCTCGACGCAGGATGCTGGCGACGTGAACAGGTTGGGCTTTGCCTTGACCAGGGCTTCGTGCAGACCCTCGGCCACGTAGAAGTTGTCGAGTTCTTCGTTCCAGTCGAAGCCGTTCGTTTCAACATGGCTGCGAACTGCTTCATAGATGCCTTCATGCTGAAGCCACATGACAAAGCGCGCCACCGGGTACTGCTCGGGCAGGCCAACAGACTTGAAGAGGATGCCAAGTAGAGCCATGCGGACGGACTTGTCGCGCGAGCTTGAGCCCAAGGTGCCAGACGCCGCGTGCAGCCCACCGTGGCGCTTGGCCTGGGTGCTGAGTTCTTTCAGGTAGTCGCCGACGCCCTGCGGCAGGTTGGCAATGCCGCGTGCGGTGGCGCCATCTTCAAACTGGCTGTCTACCCAAAGGGCCCGCAACATCTTGACCAGGTGCGATTTGCCCGAGCCATAGAAGCCGCTGACCCACACAGCTGGCTGCTCGGCCTGTTCGATGTTCTTCAGGTAGACGTCAAGGATATGCTCGAGACCCTTTTCGTACTGTCCATCGCAGACGAAGGACTCAAGCTCGTACCGCAGCACGGACAGCGCCTGATTAGTTTTTTCGTCATTGACGCTGGCAACGCCCTCGTTGACCAATTTGCGAGTCGACGGGTCCTTTTGATAAATATCGCGATTGAGCATGATTTCCCCTTAATTAGAATTCTTTGTCGGCTGTGATCGGCACGGCCAGGTAGTTCCAGCCGTCGTACCCGTCCAGTAAACGGTAATTATTGTCTTCGTAGCTGCCAGGGAAGAACACCAGCAGCCGGCCCTTCACCTTGGGCGCGAGCTTGTCCACGACTTCCTTGACCTTCAGGAAACCGAATAGCGAACCGACGCCCTGCAGCGCCACGACGAAGTCGTCGCTGACATTTTTGTCTTGCAAGAAGGCATCGAACTCGGCCTCGATGTAGGCGAGGTACTTGGGCAACAGCGTCGACAGAAGATTGGGTTTTTGGAAATAACTCTTGGCGTAGCGCTGGGACGCAAGCCAGTTCGGGAAAGAGTCGGTCAGGTCGAATACAGCCCAGTCATGGCCCGCCGCGCGAGTCGCGATCTCAAACTCATCGACCTTGGCACGCAAGCGCAGCTCTTCCGTTTCCTGGTACACACAGAAAATGACGCGCTGGGCAGCGGCTGCGTCGTCACGCCATGGCACAGAGACGTATTTGCTGTAGGACTGAGTCAGTCGTTTAATTCGGCTCACGTAACCACTCCATTTCCTGCGCAGTTATCAGGTTCGGGAAAAGCACTTCGACCACCTGCCCGACGCGCTTGAGCGAGATCCAGCCCCTACGCGAGGCGTCCTCGGCCAACTCGATCGTTCTTTCGAAGGAACAGTCGAGCATCTTTGTGTAGTCACTTTTGAACAGCGACTCGCCGCGCAGACCGCTCACGTAGCCAAGCAGAAGTGCCACGGACACCACGCCAGGGGTCACCACTGGGCGGGTCCGCACTTTGCGCACACGCCCTGCAAGGTGCCCTGATTGAGTCCAGGACGAGTTGATGTTCTGCGCGGTGGACTTGAGTGTGGCCTTGCTGAAGCGTCCTGGCTCTTGCGCGTCGATGAAATCTTCCATCGACTCACGAGTAATGGTTGCTCCTTCCTGGCATCCCAGAATAAAGGGGGCGGTGGCTCGAAGCATGGGGTCGCGCCCGTAAGCACACAGGGCGGCCAACAGCGGCTGCCCGTCTACATCGCGCTGCCAAAAGAAACGTAGAGCGCGGAACACCAACAAGCTGGGATCAAGCGCATAGAGATCGGCCATATGCCGAAAGGTCAGCGTCCGTGTTTTGCCGGAGCGCTTGCCCAGGCAGTTGGCGGCTTGAATGGCCTCCAGGTAGTCGGCCTTGGCGGCGTCTGCGGTGTCCACAAAGGACAGCAGTGCGCGCAGCTCAACGAGCATCATCGTCCGGGCGGTATGGACACCGCCGCGCTCGAAACTGAACCCGAGTCGCTCCAGCTTGTTGTTGTATTTGTTCTCTTTGTTCACCTTGAAGTCGTTCCTGTTATTCAGTCTGCATCAGCTTCGATTCGTTGTTGATCAGGGGAGCGGTAGCCCGGCGCCAAGACAGCATTGCGCACACCGTAAATGGCAAGGTGGTCTTTCAACCAAAGTCGGTATTCATGGCCGCGCAGACTGTGATCTGGGGAGCAGTCCACACCCCACGTGCGCAAGGTGTATCCAGCGGTGGCAGCGCGGAGCTTCATCTGCAGCACGCCACCCTGCATGTTGTAGTCCATCTCTGTGATTTCCGGCCGGGGCTGATCCGGGTGCGGCACTAACTCGAGTTCGACGATACGGGTCCACTGAATGTCTTGGTCGCTCATTTCGTGGCGCGCCACTGGCAGCCCCTTGAGCACCACAGGGTTCTTAATCCGAGTGATGACAAAATCCCGGAATTCCTGGGATTGCCGGTCGAAGGCGCGGACATGCCAGCGCAAACCGTTGTCGATCAGCGCGAACGGGACAATCTCCCGCTCGGTACGGCCACTGGAGATGGAGTAGTACTCGATTCCGAGCGGACACACCTGATGAATTGCTCGGGTTACGCTCGCCAGCACATTCTGATCGGGATGCGCAAGTCTCGATGGGCTCTCGCTGGCCACCCACGCCCTGAGCTGCATCGGCTCACCATCTCCAAAGCCCTGGGTCAGCCATGAAAGTACCCTCTCAGGGGGGAAGTCGAAGACGGGCCGGAAGTCGGGCCCCAGAATGTAGGACTTGCCCTTGGGGTCGTAATCGATGTTGTTTGGGGCTAACTCTTTATAAAGCGCCAGATCCCTAGATGCAGCGGCGGACTGGATGCCAAACCGAGTGACCAAGTCCTGACGGCGTATCTCTCCGATGAAACGGACGCGCAATTCCACGAATGCGAGCCGGTCGCGTTGTGGCTGGGTCAGCTCTGAAAGCTGCTCGTTCGACATCCTGACTAGTTTGTTCGGGTTAGTGAATGCTTGTATGGATTATTGCAGAAAGTATATGGGCTTCTCTAACACCAGTCTATGGCGCCATTATGATTTGTGTAAGCATCGCATAATGATAACCACATAGACCGCCGCGATAAAAAGGGCGGTTCGCGCCCCATGCAAAATTTTGCAGAGCTTCACCTCAAGCAGAAAGTCGGGCGCGGTACAGGTTGCTGGACATCGTGTCCCCCGTTCCAGCAGCCGATCGGTAGTCGTCCCCGCTTGAGAACGGGGGGCTGCCGCTGGCCACGGTGCTGCTCGGTCTGTAGCAGCATAGCCAAGATGTGAAGCCGAATGGCAGCGGGCCGAACTCGCGATGAATCGACTTACAGAGCTGTTGGTGCCCGACGATGCTCGCGACGACTTTCAGCGGCTGGTGACCGCCCTCCGGTCGGTCTGTTCGCCTGGTACCTGCATTCATACGAATCCGGCTGGGCACCGACTTGGCCGCGCTGACTCATGGGCGCTCGACCGGAGCCCTCATCTTCGAGGTGCTTGCGGTGCTGATCTAGCACTGATCGATGGCGCGTCTCTGTGATTGGTTGATCCCTTGTCTATCCGCCCGCTGGCGGCATTTCGTGCCGCCCTGGCCTCAGTAGGGCCAACTGCGGGTGGCACCGATAGAGGGCAGCCCTTCCTTTCCGTTTAGGCGGAACTTCAGCGCCAGAATTTTGAGCCCGTTTCGGTGGCCAGTAAGAAAAGCCCGCTGTTGTCGCCTAGCGTGTAGGCGGCAACAGCGGGCTTCGCGGTTCTGATGTTGACGTCAGTAAGTAGGCCATGTACATGACGATCTCCGCCAGAGCGTTTCATACTCACCCTCTAGCGTAAAAATATCCACAAGACTGCCCCGCTTTATATGGAACGCCCAGACCCTACCTGATCCTCTCTAGACGCCTTCACAACAACATCAAATGTTAATTTGCTTGAGTTTGCTTGTGAACATTGTCCGACAAGAACCAGAGAGATCTACAAAAACAAGTCAGACGTTGAACAAGAAATTCATCACATCCCCATCCTTGACCACATACTCCTTGCCTTCCGCGCGCATCTTGCCCGCTTCCTTGGCACCGGCCTCACCCTTGAAGGCAATGAAGTCCTCAAAGGCAATGGTCTGCGCACGGATGAAGCCGCGTTCAAAGTCGGTGTGGATCACGCCAGCCGCCTGCGGGCCAGTTGCACCCACCGGCACCGTCCAGGCGCGCACTTCCTTGACGCCAGCGGTGAAGTAAGTCTGCAGGCCCAGCAGCTTGAAAGCCGCGCGGATCAGGCGATCCAGGCCCGGCTCTTCCATGCCCATGTCGGCCAGGAAGTCGGCCTTGTCGGCATCGTCCAGGTCGGCGATCTCGGCTTCGATGGCCGCGCAGATGGCCACGATGGGCGCGTTCTGTTCCTGCGCATAGGCGGTCAGCTGGTCCAGCAGCGGGTTGTCGGTGAAGCCGCTGTCGGACACGTTGGCCACATACATCGCCGGCTTGGCCGTGATCAGGCACAGCGGCTTGATCAGCAGCATCTCTTCCGCATCCAGGCCCAGCGCGCGCACCGGCTTGGCTTCGTCCAGCGCTGGCATGATGCGTTCCAGCAGGGCCACCAGCTTGGCGGCATCCTTGTCGCCGGAACGGGCCTTCTTCTGCTCGCGATGGATGGCCTTCTCGACGGTGCCCATGTCGGCCAGCGCCAGTTCGGTCTGGATCACGGCGATGTCGTCCAGCGGGCTCACGCGGCCAGCCACGTGGATCACGTTCGGATCTTCGAAACAACGCACCACGTTGACGATGGCGTCGGTTTCGCGGATATGCGACAGGAACTGGTTGCCCAGACCTTCACCCTTGGAAGCACCAGCGACCAGGCCAGCGA
>Ga0187843_10000693_pt1 | contig 23008 bp, 17 predicted proteins | sample SpaLakP09_SKY_43_FD_134516 | JGI IMG/M metagenome (GOLD analysis project Ga0187843, IMG submission 134516) | Oligotrophic lake water microbial communities from Sparkling Lake, Wisconsin, USA - SP09_SKY_43 | ecosystem: Environmental > Aquatic > Freshwater > Lake | place: USA: Sparkling Lake...
ATGCATGTCCTTCTCCTTCATATTGAATAAACTCAACTTGCTTGCCCGCGTCTTGTAGAGCTTTTGTTGCAGCCTCAGACCATGCGATGTCACAAGTATCATCTGCTGTGCCGTGAAGAATTAATAATGGCTCTGTTGCTTTGTCAAAATAATTTATTGCTGAAATTCCTTGCCAAAATTCTGGATTATCTTCTGGTAAGCCAAATCTTTTATCAATTTCTTCAACAATGTCAAAATTCATTCTCGTCCATCGATTGTAATTATCTACAACGTTTGCACTCACCGGAGCAAATGCAACATAAGCGTCAAATACTCCTGGTTTTACAACCATTGAGTTAAACGCAACACCGCCGCCCATTGATCTACCTAGTAAACCAATTCTTTCTTTATCAACAAATGTGAATTCTGAATTCTTTAAAGCAAGTGCTGCATTAACGACATCTTCTGTGTAACCCAATCTTAAATTAAAATCATTATTAGGATCGTCATCTGATTCCGCATGATTTCTGTAATCGGTATGTAGAACTACATAACCTCGTTCTGCTAAATATTTTTGTTCTCTAGCAAGACCTCTGCCCGTTGTGTAAATTGCGGGATCAATGTAGCCGTGAGCCAAAACTAAAGTCGGAAATGGACCTTCACCTTTTGGAACGTTCATGATTCCCGAAATTGTGAATTCACCAGATTTATATTTAACAAAGTAGCGAGTAAATTTACTGTTTTCTCCCAAAACTTTTTCAAGCTTTAAATCTTTTCCTACAAATTCTTTTTGGCTTAACGCAGTTAATGAAATAGGATTTACTGTTTCATCAATTGCTGCTGAGGGACTTTCAGTGACAGAGGATGACGAAGTTGATTTATTTGTGGTTTCTGATGCGCAAGCTGTTAGGAAAACCAGTGAAAAAATCGATAACAGGGCTAGTATCTTTCTCATGATGAAATACTCCCGTCAGGCATTTGGTCTGAATGCCATTTTGGCATGGGTTGGCGTTATTGGCTCTTTGACTGTGGATGCCACAGGAGTTGTGGTTGTTCCTCAATTCGGACCCTCTTATTTTGGAGGTCATGCCGCAGGATTAGCGGGATCTATCCCCCGAGTAATTGATAATTTAAGTTATTTCACAATCTGGAGCAATATTTTAGTAGCTATTACTACAACAATGATTTATCGAAATATGAATCGGACTTCGCACAGATTAAAGGTGCTTAGACTTTCTAGCTTAATGATGATTACCGTAACAATGCTTGTTTATGTTTTGATTCTTGCTAAGGATGCTAATCCGCAAAGTTGGAATGTTTACACCGATCTATTACTTCACTACATAACTCCACCAGTAACGATATTGGTTTGGATATTTTTTGGTCCCAGAAAATGGATTTCTTGGAAAATTATCTTTAGTTCACTTTTAATTCCAATTACTTATATTCTTTATACATTTGCCCGCGGTGCAGTAATTGGTAAATACCCTTATGGCTTTGTCAACGTAGTAGAACTTGGGTACGTTGGGGCATTGATTGGTACAGGAGTGGTTTTGGTTCTTGGATTAATTATTTTCTTGATTTACTTCATTATTGATAAATTGATTCCTAGTTCTAAATAATTCTTACTCGCAAAACCCGCCATCGCAGCAGGGTTGAATATAAAAACATTTAGGGCACATATCTTTGCCACCGCGGCGTTCTAGATCGCTTCTTTCACAAGCTGGACATGGTCCAGGATCACCCATCATGATGACTATTACACTTAATAAACAGCAGTCTTATCAAGAAAGACTCACCTTTAAAATTAAGGAATTTATATGTCAGATAACAAAGTGACTATGTATGGCGCTGAATGGTGTGGAGATTGTCGTAGATCAAAGAAGTTCCTAGATTCCAATAACGTTAATTACACCTATGTTGATGTTGAACATGATGAAGCAGGAAAAGACAAAGCCATCTCAATTTGTGGAAAGCAGTCAATTCCAGTAATTGCGTTTAGTGATGGAACTTTTTTGGTTGAACCATCCGATATCGACCTGAAAAAGAAACTAGAAGAAATCTCCGTACTTTAAACAGGATAAGGACAATGTCTGCAATCATTTTTGCAGCAAAATCCTTTGGCTTTTAAAAACGGTTCGGTCATAACCGAAAATCCAGTTTTTGGATCTTTGTACTCAGTTAATCCAGCACTTACTGCGGCATCGTGTTCAGCCATGATTTTTTCATACATGGGATGTGTTTTATCAAATTTTGTTGGCATAGAAATTTCTCCTTGTTAATATAAAACTTTACTTAACTAACTGGTTAATTCCTAGTTTCGTCCCGATGTTTCCTCAATTAAACCATAAATTAAGTTCCACCAATTCTCCCCTTTGAAGATGCTTTGGACGTTCTGTTATCAAATAGATACCAAAATCAATGACTTACTTCAAATATCTCATAACATGAAAAAAGGGACTCGCAAATTCTTGCGAGTCCCTTTTGGAAGGATAGTTCTTAGAAATCCATTCCTCCGCCACCATCTGGCATGGCAGGAGCTGGATTCTTTTCTGGCTTATCAGCAATCACTGCTTCTGTTGTTAAGAACAGTGCAGCAATTGATGCAGCATTTTGTAATGCAGAACGGGTTACTTTTGCTGAATCAATAATTCCTGCTTTGATCATGTCAACATATTCACCAGTTGCAGCATTCAAACCTTCGCCTGCTTTTAAGTTAGCAACGCGTTCTGCAACAACGCCGCCTTCTAAGCCTGCGTTAGTTGCGATTTGTTTCAACGGAGCTTCAATTGCAACGCGCACAATATTTACTCCAGTTGCTTCGTCGCCTTCTAGTTTGATGTCTTTTAATGCTTCTTTGCCAGCTTGAATTAAAGCAACGCCACCACCGGCAACGATTCCTTCTTCAACAGCAGCTTTCGCATTTCGCACAGCATCTTCAATACGGTGCTTGCGTTCTTTAAGTTCAACTTCAGTAGCTGCGCCAACCTTGATAACTGCAACTCCGCCAGCTAATTTTGCTAAACGTTCTTGTAGTTTTTCACGGTCGTAATCTGAATCGCTGTTTTCAATTTCAGCACGAATTTGAGCAACTCGTCCAGCTATTTGATCAGCAGATCCGGCACCTTCCACAATTGTTGTTTCATCTTTTGTAGAAACAACTTTGCGAGCTTTACCAAGCATGTCTAGACCTGTGTTTTCAAGTTTTAAACCAACTTCTTCGCTGATTACTTGAGCACCTGTCAAAATTGCAATGTCTTGCAACATTGCTTTACGACGATCGCCAAAACCAGGAGCTTTAACCGCAACTGAGCGGAAAGTTCCCTTGATTTTGTTAACGATTAAAGTTGCTAATGCTTCGCCTTCAACATCTTCAGCCAAAATAACAAGTGGTTTACCACTTTGCATTACTTTTTCTAAGATTGGCAAAACATCTTTAACTGCAGAAATTTTTGCATTTGCAATCAAAATATATGGATCTTCAATAACTGTTTCCATTCTTTCTGGATCAGTTACGAAATAAGGTGAAATATAACCTTTGTCAAAACGCATACCTTCTGTTAGTTCTAATTCCAAACCGAAAGTATTGCTTTCTTCAACTGTGATTACACCTTCTTTACCTACTTTGTCCATGGCTTCTGCGATGATGCCACCAACTTCAGCATCTCCACCTGCAGAAATTGAGGCAGTAGAAGCGATTTGTTCTTTGGTTTCAACATCTTTTGCCATATCTAATAATTTGGCAACAATTTTTTCAACTGCTGTTTCAATGCCACGTTTTAGTGACATTGGATTAGCTCCAGCTGCAACGTTTCTTAAACCTTCGCGAACTAAAGCTTGGGCAAGAACTGTTGCGGTGGTGGTTCCGTCTCCTGCAACATCATCAGTTTTTTTGGCTACTTCTTTTACAAGATCTGCACCAATTTTTTCGTATGGATCTTCCAAATCAATTTCTTTAGCGATGGAAACACCATCATTAGTAATTGTTGGGGCACCCCACTTTTTTTCCAAAACAACGTTTCGTCCCTTTGGTCCAAGTGTGACGCGAACTGCGTCTGCCAAAATATTCATGCCGCGTTCCATGGAACGTCTGGCGTCTTCGTCAAAAGCGATCATTTTCGCCATTTGTAGATTCCTTCTTTAAGAGATAGTTTTTGTCACTCTCATAGGTCGAGTGCTAACTACAATTTTGGCACTCGGGGCTTTTGAGTGCAAATCCAGGGTCAAGGCCTTCTTCTCGTTAAACATTTCCCATGACTTGCCTCCATAACAGTCCAATTCATCCCTGTCTGAGGGGAGAAGTCTGAAGTTCTCTTCTCACGTATAGTTTGTTGGAATCCGTTCGGAAAGGTTTAAACCCAACGACTTTATGCAAAACTCTAATAACTTTTCCCATCCCCTGGACCCTCTCAGTGCTCAAGAGTTAAAAGAAGTAGTGCAACATGCTCGCAATGTTTGGAAACTTGATCACAGACATTTATTTGCCATGGTGCAACTTCATGAACCTAGTAAAGAAATAATTAATAATTGGAAAAATTCTAATCCAGTCAAACGTGCTGCCAAAGTAACAATTTGGAATAGTGCTACTTCAACTGTAATTGAAGCTGTGATAACCCTTGACGGTAAAGAAATCAGTTTTACAGAAATTCCTGGTGCAAAAGCACCAATATTGAGTACTGAATCAGAAAAAGCAATAAAAGCTGCCAAAGCAGATAAAAGAATAATTGCAGCCTTAAAGGATCGTGGAGTAAACGATGTAAATCAAGTACATATGGAAACCTGGCCAATTGGTGCCCAAATTCCAAAAGATTTAGATGATGGTCGAAGACTTATTTGGACGCCAATGTGGCATCGTCCCACAGAATTTGCAAACCTATATGCACATCCCATTAATGGTTTACATGCAATTGTTGATTTAGATTCGGGTGAAGTTGTGTCAGTAGAAAATACTGAAATTATTCCTATTCCTCAAACCCCAGGTCCCTATAGAGAAAATCAAACTGGAGCAAATATTAAATTAAAAGATTTAGAAATCGTACAATCACAAGGTCCCTCATTTAGTGTTGAAGGTTGGAAAGTTAACTGGGAAAGATGGAATTTAAGAGTTGGTTTTTGTCAAAGAGAAGGACTTGTCATTCATGACGTTAAATTTAAAGATCAGGATAAAGAGCGAAAAATTGCTCACCGTTTATCAATTGCAGAACTAGTTATTCCCTATGGAGATCCAAGTCAAGGTGCCTATAGAAAAAATGCATTCGATACTGGTGAATTTGGTTTAGGGAATTACACAAATTCCTTAACACTAGGTTGCGATTGTTTAGGTGAAATAGTTTATTTAGATGCAGCTGTTACCACACCAGATGGAACAATAAAAGAAATTCCAAATGCCATCTGTATGCATGAAGAAGATAATGGAATTTTGTGGAAACACGTTGACGCCGACGGTCATACCGAAGTAAGACGAGGTAGAAGATTTGTGGTCTCTTCAATCGTTACTGTCAATAACTATGAATACGGTTATTTCTGGTACTTCTACCAAGACGGAACAATTGAATTTGAAGCTAAATTAACCGGCATTGTTTTAACTGTCGCAGATGCCACAGGTAAAGATCACCCCTCAGCAACAGAATTAGAACCAGGGTTGTGGGCTCCGTATCATCAACATATTTTGTGTGCTCGACTTGATTTAGATATTGATGGAGAAAAAAATAGTGTGCTCGAAGTTGAATCATTTGCACATCCGCAAGGTGACAAAAATCCTTATGGAGGAGCATACGAAACAAAAGAGACCTTATTTTCCAATGAAAAAGAATCTCAAAGAGTGATTAACCCATTTAGTGGAAGATATTGGAAAGTAGTTAATCAACAAGTAAAAAATCATATGGATCATCCAGTTGGATATAAATTGATTCCAGGGCATACAACTTTTCCTTTAGCTCTGCCTGAATCAACAATTGGTAGAAAAGCAGCATTTATGTATAAGCACCTATGGGTAACTAAAAATAATGAGTCAGAGAAATACCCTGCTGGTGATTATCCATTTCAACATCCAGGTGGTGCGGGTTTACCTGAATGGACCAAAGCAAACAGAAATATTGAGAATGAAGACGTTGTACTTTGGTATGTATTTGGCACAAACCATATTCCTAGAACTGAAGACTGGCCTGTAATGCCAGTTGAAAGAACTGGTTTTCATTTAAAACCTAGCGGTTTCTTTGCCAGAAGCCCAGGAATTGATGTGGCACCTTCAAAGCCAAGTTGTCACTAAATCGATTTTAAAGTAAATCGGACAGTTAATTCGTCTTTATATATGAACTTTTCTTGTAAAGCTCATCATAAAGAGTGGTGATGTTTTTGCCATCTCGAGTGAAGGGTTCAAAAATTGAATCTTGTGGTCCTTGCACTGCCAGGACATAGCCGTCTTTTCGAGAAACTTCTGTGCCAAACAATGGTGGCTCGTTAGGATTTGCGGCAGCATCAAATTTATCTTCAGGCATGTAATAAATACCAGCAAAACCATGTTTAGTTCCATCTTCGGCCTGGTAAACAATCATGAAGGCAGCTGTAACGCCTGCTTGAGCAATTTGTTTAACCCAATCACCTGTAAATGGTTCCAAGGTTAATTTGCCAGCAATTTCTTTGGGAACTTTCATTTCATAAGGAATCGGATCAAAAGAAACTTTCGTAGTATTAAAAATACAAGCAGTTAATAGAAAAGCTAATGAAAGAATTGATAATTTAAATAGTTTTTTCATTCTGCTTTGACAATAGCAGGACAAACAATATTTTTCTCAGGGACTATTCCATCAACTAAATAGTTTTCAATTTCGTTATCAATACATTTGGAACCGCGCATGTAAGCTGTATGCCCATCCCCTTCATAAGTTAATAACACACTTGTTACCAGTTGGGAACTCAAACCAACTGCCCACTTATACGGTGTTGCAGGATCATATTTTGTGCCAACCACCACGATTGGTGCTGCAGTTTGGGCTACAAATTTGTTAATTGGGTTGGGATCTTTAACAGGCCAAATAGTGCAGGAAAGATTTCCCCATGCAAGATAATCTCCAAACACAGGTGCATCTTTAATCCAGGTTTTGGCATATTCGCGAACTTGTTCTTCTGTACTTGTTGATGGTTCATCAAAACAATTAATTGCATAAATTGCTTCCGTGGCATTAGTGGCATAGGTTCCGTCATCGTTTCGTTCATTAAATAAATCATTTATCGAAAGTAAATCTGTGCCATCACCTTTAAATGCTGTGGCTAAAGATTGGCGCATATATGACCACCATTCATCGCTATACAAAAATCCGGCAACTGCATAAACACCCATAGCTTGGGTAAGAACTCGATCTGGATCTTCGGTTTTCAGTGGTTTGGCATCAAGGGAATCAAGAAATTCTCTTATCTCTTGAACGCCACCGTCTCCTCTTTTAGTTAAAGGACAATCATCATATTGAGGGCAATCTTCCACAAATCTTTTTAAAGCAGTGTCTAGTCCAACTGCTTGATCAAAAGATTGTTCTTCGCCACTCAAACTTGGATCAACTGCGCCATCAAGTACTAAGCGTCCAACTTTGTCGGGAAAAATTTCTGCATACATTCCACCTAAATAAGTACCATAAGAAGCACCGAGGAAATTAAGTTTTTCATCCCCAACTAATTCACGAATTATGTCCATGTCTCGGGCAGCTTCTTGAGTTCCAACGTGAGCAATCAAATTATTGGCAATACGCTCGCAACTGTTAGCCAAATTAATAGAAATCTCCAAAGAAGCTTTTAACTCTTCATCATTATCAGGAGTTCCATCAAAAGCAATAAATTCATCCACTTCTTGATCTGTTAAACAATCAAGCGGGGTTGATTGAGCTACCCCGCGAGGATCAAAACCAACAATGTCGAAAGAATCCATTAAACGTTTACCAAAAGCATCTTCTGCATAAGTCACATAATCTGTTCCAGACCCACCAGGACCACCTGGATTAATTAATAGGGAACCAACTTTATTTGCTGATTGTTTTGCAGAAAGCTTTTTTAATGCAAGTGTTAACGATGCATTCCCTGGGTTTTGATAATCGATAGGGACATATATTTCTGCACACTGAAATTTTTTGTCATCCTTACAATTTATCCACACTAATTCTTGAGAATAATATGATTCAAGACTCGTAAAATTTTTTGCTATAGAATCTTCTGTTGCTGATTCATTCGAGGTTGCGCAACTTGATAACAGTAATGTCCAAATTGTGACAATTGGAATTATTTTTTTCATCTTAATTTAAAGTGTATCTAAAGAGATAAAACTATGCCCGAGCTAGTTGCACAGTAAGGGATTCCAAAACCAAAAGTGGTGCTGCTTCACTATTAAGCATTCGTCTGGTTGATTCAACTGAATCAAGTCTTTTAATTGTTGAATTAATACTGGATGAATCAGCAAATCTTTGAATTGAGCCTTTCATTTCTGAGTGAAATAGTTCTATATCTGCACCAGTTTGTAAAACCAGCACATCTCTATAAAAGGCAGCTAATTCTTGAAGTGTTAGATCAAGGCGATCTCTGGTAATTCGTTTGTATCTTTTCTTTTGGCCTTCTTCTAATTCTTTTTTAGCACTTGAAGCAAGTCTTTCCACTTTTCTCTTGGTAACACCTTCTGCCCCTTCGCCATAGGCGCGAAGCAAATTATTTAATTCCTTTTCATCCATTTCATCAGTAGCAATATCAGCATCTTCCGTGGCGGCGTCAACCAATCTTTGTGCTGCCGCAAAACATGAAGGTAAATCTTTTAGTTCAAAAGGGACTTGTAAAACTAAACTTCTTCGCTCTCTTACTTGTTCATCTGTTGCTAAAAGTTTTGCTCTTCCCACATGACCAAGGGAGGCGTGAGCGGCAAAATGTGCCATTGCTTTATCAATACCGTCTCGTTTAATTAACAACTCAGCAATAGCTTCAGCTGGTGGTGTTCTCAAAGAAACTATGCGGCAACGAGATCTGATGGTGATTAACACATCTTTACTAGAAGGTGCACACAGAATCCACATAGTTAATTTTGCTGGTTCTTCAATTGCTTTTAACAAAGCATTTCCAGCTTCTGTGGTTAGTCGATCTGCGTCTTCTAAAATAATGATGTTCCACTGACTTAAACTTGGCATAAGTGCTGCTTCTCTAACTAAACTTTTTGTGTCATCAATTCCATAACTCAAACCTTGCGGTGCAACTACATGCACATCTGGATGGGTTCCATTTTTAACAGAAATACAGGAAACACATTTGCCGCAACCATTTTCTTCGCATTGCAAAGTTGCTGCAAAAAGTCTTGCTGCAGTTGATCTGCCACTGCCCGGTGGTCCAGTTAACAACCATGCTTGGGAAAAGCCTGGCATAACTTTTCCAGTTAATGCTTCTTTTGAATCTTGGGCAGCTTGTTGTAAAGCTTTGACACTAAATTCTTGTCCGATTAATTCTTGCCACATAGTTTATTTTCTCTTTGCTTTAAAAGCATTAAATACTAATTCTGCTATTTCATCAATAGGTTTGGAGGCATCAATCAGGATATAGCGCTCAGGACTAGCTTTGGCTAAATCTCTGAATGCTTGATTTACTTTAGTGTGAAATTCTGCTGATTCTCGATCTAATCGATCTTTACTTTCTAATCTTGATTGGCCGGTGTTGGCGTCAACATCTAACAAAACTGTTAAGTCAGGAACTATTCCTTGCACAGCCCATCTAGAAATATCTTCAATGGTGTCAGCACCTAAATCTCTACCCACACCTTGATAAGCAATTGAGGAATCAATATGACGATCTGCAATAACCACAAATCCTTTTTCTAAGGCAGGTTTAATCTTTTGGCTCATGTTAATTGATCTGTCAGCTGCGAACAGAAGTGCTTCCATTCGAGGGGTTACTTCGAATTCATCTTGATCAAGCAATATTTCTCTAATTTTTTTACCAAGTTCAGTTCCACCTGGTTCACGGGTTAACACAACAGTTTCATTTAAACTTTCTAATTTTTGTGTTAATTTTTTTACTTGAGTTGATTTACCTGCTCCATCGCCACCTTCGAAGACAACAAAGAAACCAGGATTGTTAGACACTGACTTCTTCATCTGAGGTCTCTAATACTTCTTTTTTAGCTTTCTTTTTAGCGGTTTTCTTCGGTGCAGCTTTTTTCGCAGCTTTCTTTCTTTTCTTAACAACTGGACCACGTGCTCTTCTGTCTGATAATAATTCTGAGGCTCTTTCAATTGACATTGTTGGAATATCATCACCAACTCTTAAAGCAGCATTTGTTTCACCATCTGTGACATAAGGACCAAAGCGTCCTTCTTTAATAACCATATTTAATTGAGTTGAAGGATCAATGCCAACTTCTCTTAATGGTGGTTTAACTATCGCACCGCGTCTAGTTTTTGGTAACGCATATTTTGCTAATGCTTCTTCTAAAGTTATTGAGAAAATTTGATCCTCGGTATCAAGGGAACGTGAATCTTTAGCTTTTGTCATATAGGGGCCGTATCGACCATTTTGTGCAGTAATTTCAATATTGTCTGCGGGATCAATTCCCACAATTCGAGGCAGGGCAAAAAGTTTCAGCGCATCTTCAAGTGATACTCCTGTTGCTTCCATTGATTTTAATAATGATGCTGTTCTTGGTTTTTCTTCGTTGCCTTCTGGCAAAATTTCTGTGAAGTATGGACCAAATCTTCCGGTTTTAACCATAAGAGTTAAACCAGATTCCGGGTGAACTCCAAGTTCACGATCAGTCGAAGGTGCCAGCAAAATTTCTAAAGCTCTTTCAGGTGTTAATTCATCCGGTGCAATATCTGGTGGAATAGATGCTCTTTCTTCACCACGTTCTAAATATGGCCCATATTTTCCAACTCGAACCGCAATTCCTGAATCACCTATTTCAAAAGTTGAATTTCCTCTAGCATCAATATCTGGTAATTGTTCTAATTGTGTTGCTAAACCTTTAGCAGAACCATCTTCTGGTCCCCAATAAAAATCTCTTAAAGCCTGTGTTCTGGGTAATTCTCCTGCTGCCACTAAATCAAGTTCTTCTTCCATACGAGCAGTGAATGCATAATCAACAAGATTAGAAAAGAAAGATTCTAATAATCTTGTCACCGCAAATGCTGTCCAAGAAGGAACAAGTGCTCTTCCTTTTCTTAAAATGTATCCGCGATCAACAATTGTTCCCAAAATACTTGCATAAGTTGATGGTCGACCAATTCCCCTTGCTTCTAATTCCTTAACTAAAGAAGCTTCAGTAAATCTTGCAGGGGGTGTTGTTTGATGTCCTGAAGGAGTAATTGATTTAGGTGTTATTGCATCACCTTTTTTTAATACCGGAAGTCTTTTGTCTTCGGCTTCATCTGCGTCATCAGTTTCACCTGATTCATAAGCTGCTTTGTAACCAAGAAATTCAATTACTGTTCCTGAAGCTGAGAATTCAATTACTTTGCCACTGTTTGTTTTACCAGTTATTTTTACAGTACTTGTGGTGCCTTTGGCATCAACCATTTGTGAAGCAACAGTTCTTCGCCAAATCATTTCATAAAGGGTGAAATCATCACTCTTTAATTCACTGGCTAATTCTGCTGGGGTTTTAAATACATCACCTGCTGGTCGAACTGCTTCGTGTGCTTCTTGGGCGTTCTTTACTTTTCTTTCATAACGTCTTGGTTCTACTGAAACATGATCTGCGCCAAATAATTCTTTTGCTTGAGCACGCGCTGCTTTTAGAGCACTTTCTGACAATGTTGTGGAATCCGTTCGCATATAAGTAATAAATCCGCGCTCATAAAGACCTTGCGCAGTTCTCATTGTTCTTTTAGCACTCCACCCAAATTTGTTACTTGCTTCTCTTTGCAAAGTGGAAGTCATAAATGGAGCTTCAGGTTTTCTAGAGTAAGGACGAGAGGAAACATCTGAAACTTCAAATTTTGATGAACCTAAACCTTCCACAATTTCTGCTACATCTTTTTCAGTTAATAGCATCACGTCTTGTTTGGTTAAATTACCTTTGTCATCAAAGTCTCCACCTTGAGCAATTCTTTTTGAATCAACAGAAAATAGTTTTGCTTCAAAATGACCTGGATCAAACACTGCATCGATATCCCAATAATCAGCAGTCTTAAAAGCAATTCTTTCTCTTTCTTTTTCAACAACAAGTCTTACTGCCACTGATTGCACACGGCCTGCAGATAATCCTCGACCTACTTTTTTCCACAATATTGGTGAAACTTGGTAACCATAAAGTCGATCAACTAATCTTCTTGCTTCTTGGGCATCTACTAAATTTTGATCAATATCTCTGGTGTTATTTGCAGCATTTTGAATTGCTTCTTTAGTGATCTCATTAAAGACCATTCGTTTCACAGGAACTTTTGGTCTTAACACTTCTAATAAATGCCAGGCAATTGCTTCGCCTTCACGGTCTTCATCCGTGGCAAGGAGTAATTCGTCAGCGTCTTTTAATTCTTTTTTTAAATCATTAACTCGGGATTGTTTCGCGGAATCCACTACATAAAGTGGTTCAAAATCACTTTCAATATCAATACCTAATGAAGCCCATTTATTTTTTTTAAATTCTTTAGGAACTTCAGCAGCTCGTTGGGGAAGATCTCTGATGTGTCCAACGCTTGCTTCAACAACATAGCCTTCACCCAAGTATTTTTGTATCGTCTTTGCTTTCGCAGGAGACTCAACTATTACTAGTCTTTTTACTTGGGTGTCAGCCATACTCTCGCTTTGTTTTATTTTCTCTTGTTAAGCGCTCAACGCAACGCTTTTACGCTTTGACCACCAAACAGCAACAACGATGATTGCTGTGGCACCAAGTGCAATAGCTAAACGCATTGTTGGATTGGCTTGTGTGCCAATTGAAAGTTGTACTACTGCAGGAACTGCGAGCAATGCAACTAAGTTCATTACTTTAAGTAATGGATTTAAAGCTGGACCAGCTGTGTCTTTAAATGGATCTCCCACAGTGTCACCAATTACGGTTGCTTCATGTGCAGGTGAACCTTTTCCACCGTGATGTCCATCTTCCACAAACTTCTTTGCGTTATCCCATGCGCCACCAGAATTTGATAGAAACACTGCCATCAAAGTTCCGGCACCAATTGCTCCAGCTAGGAATGCACCAAGGGCTCCTACTCCTAAACCAAAACCAACAGCCAATGGTGACATCACTGCAAGTAAACCTGGTGTTGCTAATTCACGTAGTGAATCTTTAGTACAAATATCAACAACGCGACCATATTCTGGTTTTGTTTCACCGGTCATAATTCCTGGGTTCTCACGGAATTGTTTACGCACTTCAAACACAACTGCACCAGCAGCGCGTCCTACTGCGTTGATTGCCAGACCTGAGAACAAGAACACCACAGATACTCCGATGATTAATCCAACTAAATTCTTTGGATTTGAAACATCAATTACCCCTGCGTATTCACCAATTGTGGTTACATCTAGTCCAGCAGAAAGTGCTGCTTCAGTTATGGCATCTCTGAAAGATCCAAACAATGCAGTGGCGGCTAATACTGCGGTTGCAATAGCAATACCTTTAGTGATTGCTTTTGTTGTGTTTCCAACAGCATCAAGTGAAGTTAAAATTACTGAACCTTCACCGTGTACATCCCCACTCATTTCAGCAATTCCTTGAGCATTATCTGAAACTGGGCCAAAGGTATCCATTGCCACAATGACTCCAACTGTGGTTAACAAACCAGTTCCTGCCAAAGCGATGGCAAATAGTGACAATGTAATTGATCCTGCACCTAATGAATAAGCACCAAATACTGCGGTACCAATTAATAGTGCTGAATAAACTGCTGATTCCAAACCAAGAGAAATTCCTGACAAAATAACTGTTGCGGCCCCGGTTAGAGAAGTTGCTGCAACTGTGTCAACAGGTTTTCTATTTGTTTCAGTGAAATAACCAGTCAGTATTTGAATCAAGGCAGCTAACAAAATACCGATAATAACTGCACCGATTGCCATGAATCTTGGATTAAATGCTGCCATTTGGGCTGCATCCAAACCAATTTTTGCTGCAACTACATCAGCATCAGCAAGTTCTGCCAATGATGCAGGCAAGAAATAAAACGATGCAATTGAAACTAGAACTGCGGAAGCAAGAGCAGAAATAAAGAATCCACGATTTATCGCAGACATTGCAGACTTGTCACCACTTCTTGGTGCTACTGCAAAAATTCCAATTATTGCTGTCAATACCCCAATTGCTGGAATTATTAATGGGAATACTAATCCAAGAGAACCAAGTGCTGCTTTTCCAAGAATCAAAGCTGCCACAAGTGTTACGGCGTATGACTCGAAGAGATCTGCAGCCATACCTGCACAATCACCAACGTTGTCTCCAACGTTGTCTGCAATTGTTGCAGCATTTCGGGCATCATCTTCTGGAATTCCTTGTTCAACTTTTCCAACTAGATCTGCTCCAACATCAGCTGCTTTAGTAAAGATTCCGCCACCAACGCGCATAAACATTGCGAGCAACGCTGCACCGAACCCAAAACCTTCCAAAACTCTTGGTGCTTCACCGGAATAAACCAGTACCACAATTGATGCACCCAAAAGTCCTAATCCAATAGTGGTCATTCCCACAACACCACCGGTTCTGAAAGCAATTCTGATTGCAAAATTTTCTTTACCTTCACGAGCTGCATTAGCAACGCGAACGTTTCCTCTAACTGCTAACCACATTCCAAAGTAACCAGTCAAAGCAGAGAAAGCTGCACCAACTAGGAAGAAAATTGAGCGGCCTAATCTTTCATTACTTGAGTTTGCGGGTAGCACAAACAAAACAAAGAACACTAAAACAACGAACACACTTAGTGTTTTAAATTGTCTATTTAAATATGCAGTAGCGCCCTCTTGCACAGCAGCAGCAATATTTTTCATGCTGTCTGTTCCTTCTGGGGCTGCCAAAACTTCTCGAACTAAATACGCAGCAACAAATAGGGCTGCAATGGCAATTGCGGCAACGATCATTACCTGGCTTCGGCCAGTTGAGTTCAGGGCAATTTCGGCTCCTGAAGCAATAAGTGTGTGGGACACGTTTTCTCCTTGGTTTTTCTTCCTTCGCGACACTTTAGACACAGATATGACCGTTAAATATGTATAGCCCTCCCCTTAAGGACTGATTCACTCACAAAGTGCACCAATTCATCCCTGCAATACTGTTTATTCTGTGGGGAAACGGGGCCGACGAATTGCTGTATATAAATAGTGAAACGACACTTTGGGTGCTGGTTTCATTTGAGCGTGTCGCCTTATCCAAAATGGTGAAAAATTGACCCTATGACAAATAAATCTTGCGACTTTCTTGTAATTGGAGCAGGTGTTATTGGGTTGGCAATTGCTCGCGAGATCTTGCTAAATAACAAAACCAGCAAAGTAATAATCGTTGACAAAGAAACCGAAGTTGGGCTTCATGCCTCAGGTCGAAATAGTGGAGTATTACACGCTGGCTTTTATTACTCACCAGATTCATTAAAAGCAAAACTAACTGTTGATGGAAATAGGTTACTTAGAGAATTTTGTGCTGAAAATAATGTGCCAATAAAAAATGTTGGTAAAGTTGTTGTTACCAAGAACGCAAAAGAAGAAGAGTCTTTGAAAGAACTTTATCGTCGCGGGATTGAAAATGGTGTGGAGATAGAAATTGTTGATAAGCAACAATTAAAAGAATTAGAACCACGGGCTAAAACTCACGAAAAAGCTTTATGGTCCCCCAACACTGGATCTGCTAGCCCACAAAAAGTTATTAAAGCTTTAGAAAAAGATTTTCTTAAACTTGGTGGGGAAATAATTTTAGGACAATCTTTTATTAAAAAAGAAAACAATAACATTGTTTTAACTAACTCAACGATTAGTGCAAATCATGTAATTAACAGTGCAGGCCTTTATGCCGATAAAGTTGCGCACAAGTTTGACTTCGGTCATAAATACCGCATGCTTCCCTTCAAAGGTCTTTATTGGTATGCCCCCAGCCAAATAAATAAATTAACAAGACATATCTATCCAATTCCTGATGCCAGAAATCCTTTTCTTGGTGTGCACTTAACAGTTACTGATGAAGGCAAAGTAAAAGTTGGACCAACTGCAATTCCAGCTTTATGGCGAGAAAATTATCGGATGCTAACTAATTTTAAAGTTCAAGAACTACTGCAAGTGGCAACCGATTTACCTAAAATGGCCTTCTCGCCTCACCATGACTTTGCAGCATTATTAAAACAAGAATTACCAAAATATTCCAGATCCTATTTAGTAAAACAGGCTTCACTTTTAGCTGAAGGAATAAATGTTACTGACTTTAATGTGCGAGGCAAAAGTGGCATAAGAGCACAACTATTTGATTTGAAACAAAACAAATTAGAAATGGATTTTGTGATTGAAGGGGATAAGAATTCAACCCATGTGCTTAATGCAGTTTCTCCTGCTTGGACCTGTGCTTTGTCTTTTGCTCAATATGTTTATGAATTTATGAAAGAAAAACAGAAGTAAATCTCGTCCGCGCAACACCACTCTATGCCAGAGTAACCCGATTTACTACAAGTAGCCATTAGATCAAACCTGTTTGGAATAGGTTTAACCCAACCTGTATTTATCTAGCCTGTTCGGGAATTGTTCGGAATAATCAAACCCTTTAGCTTTTTTAATTGATTCTAAGTGCGTTTTTTTGGGTTTTTGTTAGAGCTAATTTTTGTTCATCAGTTAATGACCTAATTTGGCGTGGACTAAATTGTCTCAACTTATTTACACTTAAGATTTTTAGAACTTCTGGTTCAAGATTCTTAACAGCATTTGTGGCTAAAGACCTTAATTGGGTTTGGCTGAAAGAGTTCAGATCAGATTTATCTAAACCAGTGGCTGCCTCAGCGCCAATTCGGGCAATTTGTGTTGTTTTCATTATCCTAAAATCTGCAGGCTGTAAGGCTGCTATCTGAGTACTGCTTAATGCGGCGATTACACTTGGTTTCAAAACGGCAATCTGTGACGGTTTCAAGGCTTTTAATTGATCAAAGGACAACGCAGATACTTGATCAGACGAAAGCAGCGAAATAGTTTTCTCCGGTAATTTAGCAAACTGAGAAGCAGAAATAGTTCCAATCTGATTTGACGTTAAAGACCTAAAAAAGGAATCCTTAACCCTCAAGGGATTAGAAAAAACGATTTGATTAACGACTTCTTGTATTCTGGTGACACTGGAAGGACTGGTAGAACTACTGCCAAAATTATTATTTGCCGATGGTGCTGAAGGCACAATTGAAGTACTTTTGTTATTTGGCCCAGTTCCGCTAGCGTTTGTGGCGTTTACCGTAAAGTAATAACTAGTCCCATTAGTTAGACCAGAAATTATGCAAGATGTCGTATTGGTTGTGCAACTAAAGTTACCCGGATCTGAAGTAACCGAATAGCCAGTAATTGAATTACCGCCGTCACTTAACGGTGGGCTCCAGCTAACTGTCGCTTGAGTATTTCCAGCAATTGCCAATACTGATTCTGGAGGAAATATTCCACTTACCAATATTGCGTCTTGAATGATCCCATCAGATGAACCCGCTGCAACAAATAAGCCATTTCCGTAAGTTATTGATTTATTTACAAATGGCGCGGGAGTAATCCTACTAACCCAATTTGTTAAATCCGAGGTTGTGACAACTGATGCCCCGTAGCCAACTCCTCCTACGAAAACAAATAAACCATTTCCAAACTCTACATCTCGCATATTTATAATTGCAGGTGCTGCAGAAGTTATAAAAGTTATCCCATCACTACTAGTTGCGGGTACTCCGGACCAAGGAGCAATTACAAATTTTTCATTACCCCAAGCACTTCCAAACCATTGTTGACCGGTGGCACGGTGCTTGCAGACCAATTTATTCCATCGTCACTATTCCAAACTTGAGAAAGTGAAGTCACCCCGATAAATTTTTGTACTCTATCCAAGAATTTAACTTCATAAAATGGTCGGACAGATTCTGCACCACCAGCAAGTGCTAAAGTTTCTGAGCGGATGGTCCAAGTGATTCCATCCGGACTCGTGACTGTCCTTGCAGTTTGTCCACAAACATTTAGTGAGCACGATGAAACTGCAACAAATAAATCATTTCCGAATGTGACAGATTGCCAAAGCGCGTCTGGTAGGTTCACTTCAGTCCAATTAGTTGCATCTGAACTGACTAACGCTTTCCCAGTGCCTCCTACAATTACATATTTACCATTTCCGTAAGTGACACCTCTCAACGGCGATATTGGACTATTTTTTGCAGTCCAAGTTATTCCATTAGGACTAGTTAGAATTCCATTTGTTGCATTTTCTCCTACTGCTACAAAAACTTCACCGTAAGTTACGTCATTCCATTGATTAGCGGGAGCTGATTGTTGAACCCAATTAGTGCCATTGGCATCTGCGGTTGCTTTGCCTAAAAAAATTGAATTAAAAATAAGCACTAGAACTAAACATTTAATTATTTTCAACATAGGTTTTACTGTATATGCATCTGATAATTTCAGTATTAAAATGTCTTAATTGTCTGACTTTAACTAATTGAAAATAAATGATCACTTTATTACAGCTAGACAGAACTTCGAATTCTAGAGAAAAAATAAAGTCCACATTTTGATTTATATCTAATTAAGTGGGCCCTGTTGGGATCGAATCGACGACCCACAGATTAAAAGTTAGTTAACTGCTCTCTTGAAATAGGCAACTAGGTTCTCAGGATTTGCCCCAGGAACGACCTGAACTAGTTCCCAACCCTCGCTGCCCCAATTGTCCAAAATTTGCTTGGTGGCATGAATTAACACCGGTACGGTCACATATTCCCACTTGGTCATGAGTCGACTTTAGCCTCTAGGTCTTTGAGGTAATAAGTTAGAAGGGATGAAAAAATTCTTTGATGCTTTTTGGCGTAAAAAACCTCAAGACCTCTCCAGTATTGGCCGTTTACTTGGCATTGCCACCTTGTTTTTAGGTGGTGTGCTTTTTGTGGGTGGTATTCCAGCTTTAGCTATTGCTTCCCAGGCAGTTGTTGATGCCAATGCTGCAGCAGATTCCTTACCCTTGAATTTACAAACTTTGCCTTTGCCAGAAAGTACTCGAATACTTGCCTCTGATGGAACACCCATTGCTGATCTTTATCAACAAAACCGTATCGAAGTAAAAATAGACCAAATTTCTAAACCAATGCAAGAAGCAATTTTGGCAATCGAAGATTCCAGATTTTATGAACATAACGGAATTGATTTTCGTGGAACCCTTAGAGCCTATGTCACAAATCAAATTAGCGGTGGCGTTGTGCAAGGTGGTTCAACTTTAACTCAGCAGTATGTAAAGAACTCACTGGTACTAAGTGCTAAAACTCCTGAAGAAGCAGCTGCAGCTAAAGCTAAAACAGTTACAAGAAAACTTCGCGAAATGAGATATTCCTTAGCAATTGAGCGAACAAACACTAAAGAAGAAATATTGTCAGGATATTTAAATATTTCTTATTTCGGTGCAGGTGCTCACGGTGTGGAAGCTGCTGCCAAAAGATACTTCTCAAAATCAGCCATTGATTTAACTGTGATTGAAGCAGCAAGTATCGCAGGAATTGTGCAACAACCAACAGGTTATGACCCAATTAGAAATCCGGCCCGAAACGAAAACCGTCGAAACCAAGTACTTGATCGAATGGTGGCTAATGGTTATCTGGAATCAGATCAAGCTGAAAATTTAAAGAAAATTTCTGTTAAAACATATTTGAATCCAACCCCAATTAGAAACGGTTGCACAGGTTCTATCAGCCCATTTTTCTGCGATTATGTTATCCAAGTTGTAAGAAATGATCCTGCCTTTGGAGAATCCCAAGAAGAAAGAGACAGATTCTTAAGAGAGTCCGGTGCCAAAATAACAACGACACTTAATTTAAAAGCTCAAGAATCTGCTCAGACTGCTGTTGATAAATACATTCCTAGAGATGACCCCAGCCAAAAAGCTGCAGCAATATCCATGGTTAATTCAAAAACTGGTGAAGTTATTGCCATGGCCCAAAACAGAACTTGGGGCACAGATGGTTTAGGTAACACCACATACAACTACAACGTTGATGCCCAGCACGGCGGAACTGCTGGAATGCAAGCTGGATCTACTTTTAAAGTTTTCACTCTGCTTGCAGCTTTAGAACAAGGTTATGGTCCGGCAACTGTGTTGGATGCCTATACTCCAAAAACGTTTACTAACTTCACAGCTTGTGAAGAAGGTTCTCCAGCTTTTGAACCATACACCGTAAATAACTCAACTAGTTCCGGAGTTTTTGATATGAATCAAGGACTTGCTTATTCTGTGAACACTTATTTCATGGGATTAGAAGAATTAACCGGTTTATGTAGACCAGTTGATATTGCCGAAAAACTTGGGGTTAAAACCGGTAAAGGTCAACCTTTAGAAAGAGTGCCTTCCTTTACTTTAGGAACAGCACCTGTTACTCCACTAATGATGGCTTCAGCTGTCTCAGTTTTTGCAAATCATGGCACACATTGCCCAACACGTGTGATAACAGAAATATTGACTCGTGATGGTGAAGAAATTCAGTTAGCTAAAAACGTTTGTAATTCAGTTGTTGATGCTGGAACTGCAGATACTGCAGCTTTGATGTTGACCAACGTTATTGATGGTGCCATTGAGGGAAGAACTGGTGCCAGGATGTCTTTGGGTCGAGAAGCCGGTGGCAAAACTGGAACCACAAATGATTCTGCTGCTGTTTGGTTTATGGGCTTTACTCCAGAAATTTCTGCTGCAGTTTGGGTAGGAGATCCACGTGGTGGTTACAAATACCCGATGAAAAATATCACTATTAATGGAACTAAGTACAAACAAGTTTTTGGAAGTTCAATACCGGGACCAATTTGGAGAGAAGCATTATTAGGTGCTCTTGCTGATTCTCCTGCCACCTCACTTGAATTACAACCTTCATGGGCTTTAACCGATAAAGGAATTGCGCCCACATTTGTGGCACCACCAGTTGATCCTGCGGCAGTACCTGTTCCTTAATTTTATTTAGCTTTCGCTTTACCTATTACTCCTTCATCATAAATTCCTAATTTATTAAATAAAGAAATATGGGTATTATTAAATCTGGAAAAAGTTTCAACATAAACATGATCTGTATTGATTTCGCAAGTTAATATCTCTGCATTATTTGCTACAGCAATTTCACTAGCTCGATCACAATCAAATCTTTCATTGTTATTAAACCCATGCCTTCAATATTTGCGGGTCTTCCTTCCAGTGACACAACATGGGGATGTTGGGGATTTAATTCTCTAGAATCTTCGATAATAAGAATTCTTTGATACTTATCGCAACTGCTTAGTAAAGAATTAAGTAAAGTCGTTTTACCTGAACCTGTTCCACCACAAATTACAAATGATTTATTCTCGTTAATCATTTTTATTAAAAAACTCTTTTGCGAAGTTGTTAAGGTTTCGTTTAATACCAATTCTGCTAGAGATAAAATTTGTGGTCTATGAATTCTTAACGAGATAACTGTTCCAGGATCAGCTATTGGGCTTAATATGGCGTGCAAGCGAATAGTTTTAGTTAATTGGGCATCCACATATGGTTGTGATTGGTCTAACCTTCGATTAGTTGAAAGAGCTAATTTTTGAGCAAGGGATCTAACACTATCTTCATTTAGAAAGGTTAACTTTGTTTTTTCTAAACCTTGACCTTGATCAATCCAGATTTCTTTGTGACCATTAACTAAAATATCTGTAACATTTTTATTACTTAGTAAACTTTCAAGTATTCCTAGAGCTGTAGTTTCTGATGACTCGACGTTTAAAGACTGGTGATAAATAGGTTGAATTGAAATAGGTAACTTCCTCTGGGCAATATTCCTTAGATGCTTAGTAGAACAAATTTGGCTGAGAGATTGCTAGGGGTCTTCTAGAAATGTGGATAAGTATTGATTGAGGATGAGATTTAGTCATTTTTTGAGCACAACCACAAATACCTACTTGCCAAGCAAAGGTTGATACTGGTGGAATTTGGTCTAAGAAAAGATCAGATTCAGAAAAAGGGGTTTTAGTTAATGGCTAATGATGCCTTAGAAAACCTTTCCTTTGAATCAAGAATTTATGAACCAACAAAAGAATTCTCTGCTAACGCTAATGCACAAAAGTCAATGTATACAGAAGCTAATAAAGATCGACTTAAATTTTGGGAAAAGCAAGCTAATCGTTTAACTTGGGGAACACCCTGGACTAAAACTCTTGATTGGTCAAATGCTCCTTTTGCTAAATGGTTTATTGATGGCAAATTAAACGTTTCTTATAACTGTGTAGATAGACATGTGGAACAAGGACATGGCAATCAAGTTGCAATTTATTTTGAAGGTGAACCAGGGGATACCAGAACTATCACTTACCAAGAACTTCAAGATGAAGTTTGTAAAACAACTAATGCATTAATTGAATTAGGTGTTGGTTATGGAGATCGCGTAGCGATCTATTTGCCGATGATTCCTGAAGCTGCTTTTGCAATGCTTGCTTGTGCACGAATTGGTGCCGTACATTCAGTGGTCTTTGGTGGATTTAGCGCTGAAGCTTTGAGATCTCGTATTGATGATGCTCAAGCAAAATTAGTAATTACTTCTGATGGTGGAAATCGTAAAGGTGCAGTACTTGCCTTAAAACCTGCAGTTGATGAAGCTGTTAAAAATACTCCAAGTGTAGAAAAAGTATTAGTAGTAAAAAGAACAAATAATGAAGTCACTTGGAATAAAGATAAAGATATTTGGTGGCATGAAATTGTTGATAAACAGTCAACAACTCATAAGCCAGAAAACTTTGATTCTGAAACTCCTCTGTTTATTCTCTATACTTCAGGAACAACAGGAAAACCTAAAGGAATCTTGCACACCAGCGGTGGATATTTAACTCAAGCGGCATTCACTCATTTCAATGTATTTGACTTAAAACCAGATAAAGATATTTACTGGTGTACTGC
>Ga0187843_10000695_pt1 | contig 22926 bp, 20 predicted proteins | sample SpaLakP09_SKY_43_FD_134516 | JGI IMG/M metagenome (GOLD analysis project Ga0187843, IMG submission 134516) | Oligotrophic lake water microbial communities from Sparkling Lake, Wisconsin, USA - SP09_SKY_43 | ecosystem: Environmental > Aquatic > Freshwater > Lake | place: USA: Sparkling Lake...
TATACCCAAACAACTTGAAGATGCTTTTTTTGCGGGAGATAAAAGTCCTTGAGGCAAGGCAGCGTTTGGAAGCTTTGGTTATTCCAAAGTGACAAGCGCTAACGCGGCTTCAAGGGCTTTTAGCCCCGTTACTAAGGTGGCTGAAATGGCTTTTCCACAGCAGCTCAAAACGAGTATCTTCAGGTTGATTGGGTATATCCCCAAAATCCTTGAAGGTTTGGGTAGGCGCCGAGTAAGTGAGACCGCAGGAGCATAGTTAGCTATATGACTGCGGCGAAAGAGCGAAGGCAATAACCCCGCATCTTCAAGAAATAAGGGTATAGCACACACCATCTAGCCAGCACAGCATCTAGCCAGTAAGATGCAACATCTCCCGAACTTTGCATCAATGAGTTGCCCATGCTGCATTTTGTCGAACCTGAACGTCGACTCACCCAACATTGGCCATTATTGCTGAGGGCTGCGTGCAAACGGGCAGGTCAGCATCAGGATTTTTGGTTGACCATCCCGTGGCAAGACAGCACGACCGCTACCCTTGAGCGTTATCAACGGCTGTTTAATTTTGCAACCGCACAGCGGCCTTTGACTAGCTATTTTCTACCGATTCAACGTGCACAATTGTACTGTATGTTAAAAAGTAGTTTTGGCTTTTCACCGGTAGGACTTATACACCTGCAAAACAAAATGAGTTGGCAGCAGCATGCGTTGATGAACGTCGCAAATACTGAGCCGCTGCAACTCAGCACGAATGTGCAACTATTACCGCAAGCGCCCAATGAGCCACTCATTTGTCGATTTTCTAGTTATTTACATCCAAAACTCACGGTATTTCCAAGCTGCCCCGCTGAACTGCCAGCAGTATTGCTGAGCTGCCACAGTGACTATTTAATCAAACGCGGCAACGCAGCGTCAGGGCAAGTCAAACAAGCCGAACCTGCGGCTGACTCGGCGGTTGATTCTTGGCATGTAAGCGCGAATGCGGGCCGACAGTACGCCCGCGTATCGGGCGATTTTAATCCAATTCATTTAACGAACATTACCGCGCGCCTGCTTGGTATGCGCCAAGCAATTATCCATGGCATGCATACCGTTGCTCGGGTTGAAGCCAGTCTCAGTGACCGCCGAGCCCCACTTAACGCGCTTAATGCCCAATTTAAACGTGCGTTACCACTGGGTAATACTGCGCGCTTGTTCCTGCTTGAGCCTGGTGCAGGCTCAGTTTGGCAAGACAACACACTCGTGTTGCAGTTCGATTATTGTTAGAAACTTGAAATCCAAATTTGGCAAATTTGCAGAATGAAACTATGGTTAGTTTCAACAAATTATTCACAAGGTCGTGGGTATGCAACTGCAAACAATGGAACTGTGGTCGCGCAGCGCGCAACAAATTCGCTTAAATGATAAGTGGTTGAAACCGCTTATCATTGGTTTATTCGGACTCAATCTGGTGGCCAGCAGCCCGCTGCAATCCGCAGAACAATTTACCGAAGCGCAGTGTGCGCAGATTAGCCAAGCACTTGAAAATAATAGAGATGAGCAACGAACAGGTTATGCGCTGCGGGACTCAGAACGGATCAAAGACGAAGAATTACAACTCGAAAAACAATATCGGACCTATTGCGAATCGCCAATTCGTGCCGAGACTATGCCATGGCTACAGCGTAAATCGGGTCGGCATACGACAAACAGTGCAACAAAATCGCCATCGATGAAAGCATTAGCAAGCCGCGGTAGAGATTTGATAAACGAGTTTGCCAAAACCGCCAAGGCCAATCAGCGCAAAAACCAAGGCAAAGACCAAGGTAAAGTCTCGGCAGGATCTGACCATGCAGGACTGCGCGGCACGATGAGCCCACAGGCACAACATCGGCATTTTATCGCGAGTCTAGTCGAACTGCGCACCCCATATAATGGCGCGCAGCAACAAGCTTGGTTGGCATGGTATCAAGAGCCCTATTGGTGCTACGGCGTTAAAATAACTTCCCAAATCGTCGCTTGCGTGAACAAACGACAAAAAGCCCAAGAGCAGTTCGAAGACTGGTGGCAACGCCAAAACTTGTCTGACCAGTAAATCGAGTGCTAAGCTGATGGTTTTTAGCCACTATGGGTAGACAAAGCATGAGCATTAGCATGAAACAAGCCAACCGCATGTTATTTTGGTTTGGATTGCGGTACATCCCGCTGATTGGCTTTTGTAGCCCAAAGATCCGCGAAATGTCAGATGCACATTTGGTGATTAGCATGCCGCACACTTGGCGCACGAAAAACCACTTAGGTAGCATCTATTTTGGCGCATTGGCCATCGGCGCCGATTTAGCAGGTGCGTTTTTAGTGTTTAGTAAGGCACGCGAACGCGGTATCAATGCCAATTTCGCCTTTAAAGATGTACAAGGCGAGTTTTTAAAACGGCCAGAAGCCGAGGTGTGGTTTCGTAGCGACGATGGCAAAGTCATTGATGAAATGATGGATGAATCGATAGCCACCGGACAACGCATCAATCGCACTGTTAGTATCAACATCACTTGCCCATCCTTGCATGGCGATGAAGCCATGGCAAAATTTCGGCTAACCTTGTCGGTGAAAGCCTCTAAACGCAATTAATAACGACGGTACTTCATACAAAGTACCGTTTTTTAACCTTATCGAATATTTGCAGCAACTGCGGTTCAGTCGTAAACTGCTGTTTTTTAGTGGGTCACGAGGTCTTCATGCAGCATTTACTTGGCAATTTATTTATTCTTTCCGCCCCAAGCGGTGCTGGTAAATCTAGTTTAATCAATGCTTTGCTTTCGCAACATTCCGATATGCAATTAAGTGTATCTCATACAACTCGAGCGCCGCGCGCTGGCGAAGTCGATGGTGTGCATTATCATTTTGTCAGTGTCGAAACCTTTAAAGCTTTAATTACCAACCACGAATTCTTAGAATGGGCCGAAGTATTTGGTAATTACTACGGAACCTCCAAAACCGCCATTGCCGACGAACTGGCCAAGGGTCGTGATGTATTTTTAGATATCGATTGGCAAGGCGCGCGACAAATTCGCGAGTTAGTTTCCTCAGTACAAAGTATTTTTATTCTGCCGCCAAGCGTCGAAGAACTTGAACGTCGTTTAAATCAACGCGGCCAAGATAGCGCCGAAGTGATCGCCAAACGCATGCAACAAGCCAAAAGCGAAATGAGTCACGTCACTGAATATAACTTTGTGTTGGTTAACGATGATTTCCAGCAATGCCTACAGGATTTTCAGCATGTCGTGCTTGCACAACGTCTGCAACTAAACAAACAGCAACAAAAGCATCAGGCTTTGCTTGCAGGACTGTTGGCGGATTGAGCAAAATAGCGTACACTTGTCGGTCTTTTCAGAAGTTCAATTTCACTACCGGAGTGGTAAATGGCCCGCGTAACAGTCGAAGATGCAGTAAATAAAATTGGTAACCGTTTTGACCTGATCCTGGTCGCGTCACGTCGTGCACGTCAAATCGCGGTTGAAGGCAAAGAAGCGATGGTCGATATCGAAAACGACAAGCCAACTGTAGTTGCCCTGCGTGAAATCGAAAAAGGCTATATCACTGCAGCAATCCTTGATCAGCAAGAACGTCGTGATCAATTGCAACAAGAAGCCTCAGAAATGGCTGCAGTCGCTGCAATTATCGGTTCAGATCAATAAAGATCAGCAAAAACTGTTAAGTTTTTAGCAATCTTTCGGCCAACGGGTGTACGCCCGTTGGCAACCTCCAAAAATCCACGTATATTTTAGAAGATAGCGGACGTTCCCCTGACGTCTCGATGTGGAGCTTTATTCTGTGTATTTATTTGAAGGTCTGAAACAACAGATCAGTGCGTATCTGCCCACTGAGCAGGTTGCCTTGGTGCAACAGGCTTATGTATTGGCACGAGATGCGCATGCCCCGCAAACCAGAACCAGCGGCGAACCTTACATTACTCATCCTGTTGCGGTCGCCAGCATTTTGGCCGATATGCGCATGGATCACGAAACCCTCATGGCAGCACTTTGCCATGATGTGATCGAAGACACCGAATACAGCAAAGAAGACTTAGAACAACGTTTTGGCGGTACAGTGGCAGAACTGGTGCAAGGCGTTAGTAAACTCGACAAAGTCAAATTCAAAGACATAAAAGAGTTTGAAGTCACCAATTTGCAAAAAATGTTTATGGCGATGACCCAAGACATTCGTGTGATCCTGATTAAACTCGCCGACCGCACGCACAATATGCGCACCATCGGCGCATTAAAACCAGAAAAACGCCGTCGTATTGCCCGCGAAACGCTGGAATTGTATGCACCAATCGCCAATCGTCTTGGTATTCACAACATTAAAAACGAATTAGAAAACTGGGGTTTCCGGGCGTTGTACCCAATGCGTTATCGCGCTTTAGAAACCGCAGTGAAACAAGCACGTGGCAATAGACGTGAGCTGATTGACAAAATCCAGAGTGAAATCGAAGGGCGCATTCGAGACGCCGGCATCGTGGCCGAAGTCAGTGGCCGCGAAAAACATCTATACAGCATCTATCGCAAGATGAAATCGAAAGAGTTGATGTTTAACGATGTGATGGACATTTACGGCTTTCGCGTCGTGGTGGAAAACACCGATAACTGCTATCGCGTGTTGGGTTTAGTGCACAACTTATACAAACCTATCGAAATCAGATTCAAAGATTACATCGCTATTCCTAAGCAAAACGGTTATCAGTCGCTACACACTTCGTTGGTCGGCCCGCACGGTATTCCGGTTGAAATTCAAATGCGTACCCGCGAAATGGATGAAATGGCCGATAACGGCATTGCCGCGCATTGGAAATATAAAAAGTCGGGTGAGCAAGGAGATTCCGCCGCGCAAATTCGTGCTAAACGCTGGATGCAAAGCTTGTTGGAAATTCAGCAAAGCGCTGGCAACACCTACGAATTCGTGGAAAACGTCAAAACCGAACTCTATCCAGACGAGCTTTATGTGTTTACGCCTAAAGGCAAAATCGTCGAGCTGCCAATTGGCGCAACTGCGGTGGATTTCGCTTACGCCGTGCACACCGATATTGGTAATCGTTGTGTCGGTGCGAGAGTGGACCGCAAACCTTATCCACTGAGTAAACCACTAGAAACCGGTCAGTCGGTGGAAATCATCACCAGTACTGGCGGTAAACCCAATGCCAACTGGTTGAATTATGTGGTGACCAGCCGAGCCATTATGGGGATCCGTAATTTCCTCAAACGCCAACAGCAAAGTGAAGCAGTGGCGCTTGGCAAACGCCTATTGAATTCAGCGCTTGGCGAAGTGAAGTTAGAAAATATTGCCGCCGATCGAATTGAACAAGTGCTGCAAAATAGCACGCAACAAACACTTGATGAGCTTTATAGCGATATCGGTCTTGGCAATCAATTGCCGATTGCAGTTGCGCGTCGTTTACTCGGCGAATTTGAAGAAAACACAGCAATCACGTCCAGCGAACTGTCCAGCAAACCTAAAGCATTTATTGTTGGCTCTGAAGGGATGCTCACAACTTTTGCCAAGTGTTGCCGCCCTATCCCAGGCGATCCAATTGCCGCGAGTGCCTCACCCGGCAAAGGCTTAAACGTCCATCGCGTCGAATGTCGCAATATTCGCGGTTGGGAGAAAGAGCCTGGCAAATACTTCCCAGTGAAATGGGATAAAACCGGTGAAAAACAATTTTTCGTCGACATTCGGGTGTTTATTGTCAACAAACAAGGCATGCTGGCCAAATTGACTACCGCCATCGCCGCGCAGGATTCCAACATTCAAGATCTGTCAACTGACGACAGAGACTCCGGCGATTACGTGATTAAAATCACCTTGTCGGTGCGAGATCGGGTGCATCTAGCCAATGTGATGCGCAAAATTCGGGTCACTCCCGATGTGATTAAAGTTTATCGAAGGAAATAAATTGCATGTCAAAAATCATTATTAACACCGAACGCGCCCCTGCCGCTATCGGCACTTACAGCCAAGCAGTGCAAGTTGGCGATACCGTGTATTTATCTGGCCAAATTCCGCTGGTGCCAGCAACGATGCAAATGGTTTCTGAAGATTTTGTGGAACAAGCCGACCAAGTCTTTAAAAATTTATCAGCAGTGTGCCAAGCTGCCGGCGGCAATATCAACGACATGGTCAAGGTAAATATCTTCCTTACTGATTTAAGCCAATTTGCCAAAGTGAATGAAGTCATGGCCAGCTATTTCCACCAACCATTTCCAGCCCGAGCAGCGGTCCAAGTGAGTGCGTTACCTCGGGGTGCGCAAATCGAAATTGATGGCGTGATGACCTTATCAGGTGGCTTTTAATTGCTGCGACACTGTTCGTTTGTGCTACTGCTGTTGGGCTTATTCCTGCTCCCAACTAGCCAAGCACATGAGCTTGAGCAAGACAAACCAGTGTTACGCTGGTGTCTTGATCATTTTCCTGGTTTCCACGAATTTAAAGGTCGATTGCCAGCAGGCCCTTCGGTTGAAGTGATGCAGGAGCTGGCTCGCCGCGCCGGTTTTACCATTGAATACAGCACCCGCACTCCGCTGGCCCGCTGTTTTCGGCAAATGGAAACTGGCGATACTGACATCATGACTAATTTAAACTTTACCGTTGAACGTGAAGCCATAATGCATTTGATGCCCTACAGCGAACGGATCCCTGAATCACTTTATTTACGCGCTTCAGACAAACGATTAGTCGACCAACTCAGCCAACTAGATCCATTAACGCTAGTGACCATTCGCAACTATGCTTACCATCCATCGTTACAAGCGCTGATTAAATCCCGAACGCAACATATTGAAGTTGAGAATGTTGCCGCTGGTTTTGAATTATTGGCCAAGGGCCGTGTTGATGGCTTAGTCGCACCAACCTTTAGCTCACTGGATGTGTTACAAAAAAGCCCGCATTTACATCGGCTATTTCGCAAAGCGCCATTACAAATGAAATTCAGTCAGCAGCAGTTTATTTTTGTTGGTTTATCTAAACAAAGCCCACATGCTGCGATGCATAAATTGCTGACAACCACTTTGGCAGAAATGATGGCTGACGGCACCGTCAAACGTTTGTATGATAAACAAGCAGAATTGATCCGGCCCGACATTTTGTTATACAACTAATTTGGCATTACCCAAGAGTATGAATGACACAAGCAGGCGGCATTTCATTGTCACTGCCAATATCAACCCTTAGAGCGGGTGAGCCCAAGATGTATCAATATGTCTTTTATGCGTTAATGTTGTTGGTCGCATCAAATGCATTGGCAGTAGAGCCGAACAAGCCAAAATTAGAATGGTGTTTGGATGAATTGCCACCGAGACACTATTTTGTCGAAGGCATTCCGCAAGGCCCTATGGTGGTCATGATGAAAAAACTGGCCGAACGCGCAGGATTCGAACTGACATTTAGCCCACCAACCCCCTCTTCCCGCTGCTTGTTAAAAATGAAAAACGGCCAAACCGATTTAATGACTGGCTTGTTATTTTCTACTGAACGCGCCGCGTTTATCAAGTTATGGCCTTTTGATGAAGCACGTTCAGCGGCTGTATTTATCAGAAAGGATACGCCGGCACCAAATGCGGCCAATTTGGTTAACGGACAAACGTTGGTACTCGCCAAAAATCGGGTTTACCCAGAAATACTGATCAAACAACTATCGCGCGAAGCTCGGCTTATTTACGCCGATGATGTCGAAGATGCGCTTGCCATGTTGTTGTACGGCGATGCGGATATCATGCTGGGTCCACAGCACGTGACTGAATTTGCTATCAATAAAAATAAAAGATTCGCCGGCTTATTAGTGTTAAGCCCAAATCAACTGCCTGTATCGTCGAATTTGGTCAATCACATTGGGCTATCGAGGTACAGTAAACATATCGATTTGGCGCCGCAAATCGAACAAGCATTACAAAGCCTCATCATTGAAAACAAAACGCACTTCTATCAAAGTTCTAGCCTTAATACTGCCGAGCCCCGCAACACCCAATGAAACGCTGCAATGCATGGGCACAATCAGACAAATCCGCTATGATGTCATTCAAAGCTTAACTATTGAATTGTCACAATTTTGAGTAAAACCTTGCTGGCCAACTTGGCCATTGCTCATCTTAAAGGGGTGGGCGCAAAAACCGCAGAACAACTTGCGCGTCTTGGCATCGAGTCGGTGCAAGATCTGTTATTTCACTTGCCATTACGCTATGAAGATCGAACGCGCGTTTGCCCTATCGCCGATGCGTGGCCAGCCACGACAGTGAGCGTGCAAGGGGAAGTGGTCAGCAGTGACATTACTTTTGGCAAAAGACGCAGCTGGGTTGTGGTGATGCGGGATGGTAGCGCCAGCATGACTCTGCGGTTTTTCCACTTCAGTGCAGCACAGAAAAATGCCGTGGTCCCTGGAGTACAAATCCGCTGTTTCGGTGAAGTGAAACGCGGTATGCGCGGCGTGGAAATGCTCCACCCCGAATATCGCATCATCAAAGCTGACAGCGAACCTTTATTACAAGAAACCCTGACTCCGGTCTATCCCACCACTGAAGGCTTAAAGCAGGCCAGTTGGCGGCAACTAACCAGCCAAGCACTCACTGAATTACAACGCTGCGATCCAGAAGAATGGTTAGCGCCAGTGCTCAGTCCGCAAGCCTGGAGTCTGTCACAAGCGCTGATGTATTTACATCGTCCACCTGCTGATGCGTCGTTGCAATGGTTAGAATCAGGACAACACCCAGCGCAACAACGCTTAATTTTTGAAGAACTCGTAGCTCAGCAATTAAGTATGTTGCAACTACGCAGCCAAAGTCAGGCGCAACAAGCACGCAGTTATTTGCGCGACCAGCGTCTGACCCCGCAGTTACTGGCCTCCTTGCCGTTTAAACCGACCAACGCCCAACAGCGTGTTCTGCATGAAATTGATACCGATTTAGCCAAACATGAGCCGATGTTGCGCTTAGTGCAAGGCGATGTCGGTTCAGGCAAAACCCTAGTGGCGGTGTTCAGTGCATTGCCGGTGATCGCCGCAGGCGACCAAGTGGCGTTGATGGCGCCCACCGAACTTTTGGCCGAACAACATGCCACGACATTTCGGCGCTGGCTCGAACCACTCGGTATTCAGATCGCATGGCTTGGTGGCAAAACTAAAGGCAAGAGCCGAGAAGCACAATTGCAAAGTATTGCCGACGGCTCGGCACAGATGGTGATTGGCACACACGCTTTGTTTCAGCAGCAAGTGCAATTTGCCAAATTAGCATTAGTGATCATCGATGAGCAGCACCGTTTCGGCGTCCATCAGCGGCTAGAGCTCCGTGAGAAAGGGAAAAACCAAGGGTTTTATCCGCATCAATTAGTCATGACTGCGACGCCAATCCCGCGCACCTTGGCGATGTCGGCTTATGCCGATTTGGACACTTCAACTATCGATGAACTCCCGCCAGGCCGAACGCCCATTACCACAGTGGTATTGCCAGATACCCGCAGAGCTGATGTGGTAGCACGGGTAAAACAAGTGGTATTAAACGAGCAGCGCCAAGCTTATTGGGTCTGTACCTTGATTGATGAATCCGAAGTGCTGCAGTGTCAGGCGGCAGAAATTACTGCCGCGGAACTTGCGGCGGCGTTACCTGAGCTGAAAATTGGCCTTGTACACGGCAGACTAAAAAGCAGTGAGAAACAGTCCATCATGCAGCAATTTAGCCAAGGCGAGCTGCATGTCTTAGTCGCGACTACAGTGATTGAGGTTGGCGTCGATGTGCCAAATGCCAGTCTGATGATTATCGAAAACCCTGAGCGCCTCGGTTTGGCGCAACTCCATCAGCTGCGAGGTCGAGTGGGTCGCGGTAGCACCGCATCGCATTGTGTGTTGATGTACCACGCGCCCTTGTCACCCACAGCGCAAGCGCGGCTGTCGGTGTTACGCGAAAGCAACGATGGTTTTGTGATTGCTCAGCGGGATCTAGAAATTCGTGGCCCAGGCGAATTGCTGGGCACCAAACAAACCGGTCTTGCCAATTTCCGCATCGCCGATTTAACCCGCGATGCTGGTTTGTTGCCGGCCGCCCAACAGGCAGCACAGCAACTGTGGCAACAGAACAAGGTGGCGAGTGAAGCGCTGATCCGCCGCTGGCTCGGTTATCGCGACATTTACGCGCAAGCCTAGCCGCTCAAGGAACGCTTTGACTAAGCCTTTTTCGCCATTGAGTTTTCGCGAGCACTCGCCACGGCTTGCGCTGTTGCTCGGCCTTTACGCACTTGATTAAGCGCGTCTAGTGAATACACCACCAACGCAGTCCAAATAAAACCAAAAGTGAGCAGCTTGCTTGGATCTAACGGTTCGTTATACAAAAACACCCCAAAACCAAACATAAAACTCGGGCCTATGTATTGGAAAAAGCCCATAGTCGATAATTGCAGACGACGCGCTGCGGCAATAAAACACAACAATGGCACGGTAGTGACGATACCTGCAGCCAGCAACCACAGATTTAACTGTACCGAATTAACCAATAAATTCGCCGCAGGGCTATCGGCAAACTGCCACCAATAAAATAATGCCAGCGGTAACAACAACATCGATTCGATAAATAAACCACCAATCGCATCCACCGCGAGCTTCTTGCGAAACAAGCCATAAAGCGCAAATGAACTTGCTAATACCAGCGCTATCCACGGCAACGAGCCATAATGAATGAGCTGCAAGCCCACTCCTGTCACCGCCAAACCGACCGCCGCCCACTGCAACTTGCGCAACCGCTCGCCCAAAAACACCATCCCTAACAACACATTTAATAGCGGATTGATGTAATAGCCTAAACTGGCGTCCAGCATGTGCTCATTATTAACAGCCCAAATAAATAGCCCCCAGTTGCCAGCTAACAACAAGCCTGTGCCTAACATGGCCAGCATTTTTTTCGGCTGACGCAGCACCGCCGCAATGCCAGACCAAGCGCGCATTGCCGTCAGCATCAGCGCCAACAACGCAAAAGACCAAACGATACGATGTACTAAAATTTCTTGCGCGGGAACTTCGGAGATTTGTTTGAAGTACAGTGGAGCAATACCCCACAAGGTATAAGCGGTGGCAGCAAAGGCTCCGCCTAGTTTTTGTTGTTGCGTCAGTTGCATGGAATACCTTGTTGCCTGACGTCATAACTTATCCAATATAAGCTATCGGACTTTCGCCTCGAATCGTCAGGTAGGCGGCCATTCTACCTAAATGCCGAGCACACTGCAGCTGGCCTAAGCGCAACAGATTGTTTCTTTGCGGAAACAAAGCCCCACAAGGCAACCCAAGCAAGTCGCTATTTGATACGCATGGCGATTAACCGACCAAATAAGTACCAGTGCCAAGCGCAATATGCACACCTAACTCGTTATGTAACTCCATTTTACACACACAGACTTTATTGCCAGAACGGATCACTTGCGCGGTGGCAATAAACTCAGCGCCACGGCCGGGTCGCAAATAATCAGTGCGCATATCGATGGTACTCATTTTGCCGAGTTTAGCGGCTAATTGGGCAGATTCGAGAGTGTCTAACCGCACTAAAGCACTAGATACCGCCATAATACCCCCAACGACATCAAGCACCGAAGCAATCACGCCGCCGTGCAAAATTTGCTGGACAGGATTGCCGACCAACTCCGCTTTCCAAGTAAACCGGACTTGTGCACGATCGCTCGCAAATTCAGTAACTCTGAGCCCAAGCAATTGATTAAACGGCATTTGGTCAAAAACATGAGCGATAAATGGCAGGAGTTGTTCAGTATGCATAAGTGCCTCACTAACTGGTATGAGCAGTTAATGTAGGCAGCTTTGCCGAAGGTGTAAAGACTCTTTGCTTAGTCCGCGCAAAACAGGCTTTGGCTTAAGGTGTTTGCTGAATATGACGTAACATCCATTGGTATTGTTGCTGGTTTACTTTAAGAATATTGTCGAGAATTTCAGTGATTTGCTGTGCTTGTTGGCATTCTTTGGCTAAATCACGTTCGCCTTGTTTGCTGCTACGTAGCTGGCGAATAAGCTTGATTAACGCCGAAGTCTGCGGTTTTTTCTGCTGCTCTAAAGCCATAAATTCCTTTTCGGCCATTAAAGCGGCGAAAACTTGCTGAACTTTCAGATCGTCCCAGTTTTTCTTTAGTTTTTCAGTCGCTAGCACCTTTGTTAACTCTGCTTGCTGTTGCAGCTCGCGCGCTTTAGCCTGCTGTTGCTTATCGGCAATTTGTTGCTCAACTCGCTGCACACTGGCTTCATCGGCACAACTTTCTGCGGCTGCCGCCGAGAAAACACTCAAGCTCAAGGCCACACTGAACGCCATACCCAAAGAAAAAACCTGTTTCACTCTCCGATCCTCATCGCCAAGATACCTATTCTGCGGGCATTCTAGCTTGCCGCCAGCCAGTTTGCACCCGCAGAAGGCCTATTTAGCGCGACAAAAGCACTTACTGCGCAGCCAGAGATTGATTACAATAGCCACCTTAATTCTAACAACTGAGTTCCCCCTTGACCGATTTGCTCCTCAGCACACTGAAACAGTATTTTGGCTACAGCGAATTTCGCCAAGGCCAATCTGAGGTGATCGCGAATGCGATGCATGGCCGCGACACTTTTGTGCTGATGCCTACGGGTGGTGGCAAATCAATTTGTTATCAACTGCCTGCATTGTTGCTACCGAACATAACCGTGGTCGTTTCGCCGTTAATGTCGCTGATGAAAGATCAGGTTGATGGCTTATTAGCGATGGGGATCACGGCGGATTACATCAATAGCAGTCTAGACCGCGAAGAAACACTAGCGGCGATGAGTCGTGTCACTGATGGCTACACAAAATTGTTGTACGTCGCCCCAGAACGCTTGCTGCAATCGGCATTTATTGATTTATTGCAGCGCATTGGTGTCAGCTTATTCGCGATTGATGAAGCCCATTGTGTGTCACAGTGGGGCCATGATTTTCGTCCCGACTACATGGCACTTGGCAAGTTAAAGCAACATTTCCCAAATGTGCCAGTGATGGCGTTAACTGCCACTGCAGATCCCGCAACGCAACACGACATCCGCAATCAGTTGTGTTTGCAACAGCCCTTCACCGCCATCAGCAGCTTTGACCGGCCCAATATTCGCTACACTGTGCTGGAAAAGTTTCGCCCCATAGACCAAATTGTAGCGCTGTTAAAAGGTCAAGAAAATCAAAGTGGGATCATTTATTGCTCGTCGCGGAAAAAAGTTGACGAGTTAACGGAACAGCTGAAAAACAAAGGCTTTGCCGTCGGCGCGTACCATGCAGGCTTAGCCAATAGCGAACGCGCCAATGTCCAAGATGCCTTTAAGCGCGACCACCTACAAATCATCGTCGCCACTGTTGCCTTTGGTATGGGCGTCAACAAACCAAATATTCGTTTTGTGGTCCATTTTGATTTACCACGAACTATCGAAGCTTATTACCAAGAAACCGGCCGTGCTGGTCGCGATGGCGTCGCAGCGGAAGCCGTGATGTTGTTTGACCCCGCCGACACTCCCCGCATGCGCAAGTGGATTGAACAAGAAGAAAACGCGCAGCGCCTTGAAGTCACTTTACAGCGCTTTAATGCGATGGCGGCCTTTGCCGAAGCACAAACCTGCCGCCGTTTAGTGCTGCTGAATTACTTTGGCGAAGCGGCACAACAACCTTGCGGCAATTGTGATATTTGCTTAGATCCACCGAGTCGCTTCGATGCCACTGAACTTGCGCAAAAAGCGCTGTCTTGTGTGTTCCGTGTTGGCCAGAGTTTTGGCATGCATCATGTTATCGACGTGCTTCGCGGCAGCAAAAATCAACGGATATTAGAGCTTGGTCACGATAAGCTCTCTACTTTTGGCATTGGTAAAGAACAACCGCACGACTATTGGTTGTCGATTTTACGACAGCTGATCCATTACGGTTTGTTGCAACAAGACATCACCCGACATAGTGTGCTGCAATTGTTACCCGCCGCCCGACCTTTGTTGCGTAGTGAAATTAAGCTGCAACTGGCAGTGCCGCGCATTGATCGCGCCAAGGCCGCGCCTAAAACTGTCAAAGTTCAACAAAAACAACAATATGACCGTATTTTATTTGGCAAGCTACGCGCACTTCGTAAGCAGATCGCCGACCGTACTGATGTCGCGCCATTTGTCGTATTTAGCGATGCGACTTTAATTGAAATGACCCAACAACTCCCGCAAAGTCGCCAGGAATTCCTTGCAATTAGCGGCGTCGGTCAAACGAAGTTAAGTCGATATGGCGATGAGTTTTTAGACTTAATCGCTGAGTACCTCGACCAATAAATCGAGCGCTGGAGCAACCTCTGTTGCGGCCAGCACAGGTACAACGCTTAACGCTTTAACAAACAATTATTTAGGGAGTCTTGCTGATGTTTACTGCCATTCTTCGCGAAGCTGAACATTTGCGCTTAGTGCCAACACCTGCCGTCGCAAAGACTCTTGATAGTACGCAAATTGGCGGATCACTGGCAAAATGGCTCAGCGCAGTCGAAGGCATTTCCCAAGTACAATTAGAACAAGGACTTGATTTAATTGAAGTTCGCTTTTATTTCACTGGTGAAATTTTTTATAGTCATTACGAGCATTACACCGATTCTTTCTGGTTGGATACTGACAGCTCCCCTGCGCTTATGCTACTGTCTGATGTGGCGCAGGCCTTGCAAAAACACATAGAGCAAACCATTGAATTTAATTAAGTTTATTCAAATTACTCGACGACTTCAGCTATGGCAATGGCTGAGTATTTGTTGCTTATTTCTCAGCACAGGTTTTGCACAGGCGTTTCCCGCGGAAACGACTCGCATCGATAGCAGCGTCAAGCACAAAGGTCTGTTTCCCAATTTGTATTATCAACGAATGCAAAATACTGTCACCGTTGAGGACATCATTTTCGAGCCGGAATACCACCATGGATTTGTCCCCGTAGATCTGCCAAACCAAACCCTGCGTGCTTATCCAGAGGCGCTTTGGTTCTTTTCCCGCGTGCATCATGTTGGGCAAAAACCACAGCAATACATACTGAATTACGAGTCGGTCAATGCCGATCGCATTGAGTTTTATACGTTTGATCGTAAAACTCACGAATTGAAGTTACTCAACCGAGCTGGCAGCGAGCTGCCATTTAGCGAGCGACAAATTCAAAGCCGAGCCTTTGCCGTTACGTTGCAATTTAAAGCAGATCAAGAGCTTGATATCTTTGTGAAAGTTCAAGATGGCGCGGTGATCCCTACAGATCTCAGTTTATGGCAACCAGCCGAATTCGGTAGCCGACAACTGGAAGACCAATTGGGTGATGGCATTATTTTAGGCCTGTTAATGGTCATGGCGCTGTACAACCTGATGTTGTTTTACAATATGCGAGAAAGTTTGTATTTCCTATTTTCAGGATTTTTCTTTAGTTTTTCGCTGGTGATTGCCGTATTAAATGGTACGGGCTTTGCGCTAGTTTGGCCGGACTATCCGGAACTGAACCCAGCCATTTTTTATGTGGCATCAGGGGCCGGAATGCTGTTTTTAACGGCACTCACCCACTCCATCGTCAGTCGACAACTGCCCAGCAGACATCGTTGGTTGTTATGGCTAAGTCTCGGCACTTCATCATTTTTATTGTTTAGCCCGCTATACGTTCCACGCGCCTTACAACTAGATGTGTTGTTGTTGGTCATTAGCCAAGTGATGCTGACCAATTTGGTCCGTGCCATCGGCTATGGCTTTAGCGGCTTAGCGTTATCCCGCACCTTTGCCTTGGGTTGGATGTTGTTTTTTGTCGCCAGCATGGTGTTGTTACTGACGGAGCTTGGTTATTTGTCTGGTAACCACATTTGGCAATATTTACTCGTGCTTTCAGTAATTTGCAGTATGTCATTGATGAGCTATAGCCTTGCGCAACGGTTGCAAATCGCCACTGACCAAAGTGAATCTGCCCACAAAGAAACGATTCGATCGTTGCAGCAGTACTACGACATTTATCACAATGCGGTTGAAGGGATGTTTAGTACCACCGTCGATGGTCAATTACTTTCTGCCAATCGCGCGTTATTAAATATTCTGGGCTATCAAGAACTAAGCCAAATGGAGCAAGATGTTCGCCAACACGGCATGGGCCGTTATTACGCGAATCCAGATGAACGTCTGCAAATGGTGCGTCAGTTGCAACACACCAGTAATCAAAGTTTTGAATTACGGGGTTTAAAAGCCGATGGTTCGCCATTTTGGGCACTCATGTCAGCGCGTTTTACCCGCAATAGCCAAGGCGAAGCCTTTGTGCACGGCTCTTTAGTTGATATTACCGAGCAAAAAATTGCGCATGAGCAACTCGCGTATTTGGCGTCTCACGACCCGTTAACTGGCCTTTATAACCGTCACCACTTTTTAAACCTTACGCAAAATGCTTGGATCCGCCGCAGCCTCGACCAACAAACCAGCGCCATTTTGTTCATCGATATCGACCAATTTAAGTTGGTCAACACCACCTGTAATCACGATGCAGGTGATGCTTTATTAAAACAAATCAGTGACCAGTTGCGACGCACTCTGGGTCAACAAGGCGCGTTGGCAAGGCTCGGTGGTGATGAATTTGGCGTGTTGTTACATGGCAAAACTGCCCAAGAAGCGTTTAGTATTGCTTATGCCCTTTTGGAAGTTGTGAAAGAATTTCGGTTCTTCTGGCAGGACAGTCTGTTTAGCATCAGTGTGAGTATCGGCATCAGCGATATCGCTGCGGAGGATTTATCGGCCGAACAAACCTTGAAAAAAGCCGACTCGGCTTGTTTTGTCGCCAAGGAAAAGGGCCGCAATCGTATCCATTTATTTAATCCAGATGATATTGAGCTGCAAAAACACGAAGCGGAAATTCAATGGCTGCACGTGTTGCGTCAAGCATTGGAACAAGATCACTTTGTGCTGTATATGCAACCCATTCAATCCATCCAAGAGCGCGATACCGTTGCCCATTACGAAGTATTACTGCGGTTAAAATCCGAAGATGGCAACATCATTGCGCCAGGAAACTTTTTGAGCTCAGCAGAACGCTATGGCTTGATGCCGCAAATTGACCGCTGGGTGATCCGCAATTACTTCCGCTGGCTGTCACAGCATCCTACACACATGACGACCTTGGGGCTTTGCAGTATAAACTTGTCTGGGGCATCGTTAATTGACCCACTCTTTAAAGCCTACGTGCAAAATCTATTTGATGAATATCAAATTCCGGCGCGGCATATTTGTTTTGAAATCACCGAAAGTATGGCAATTTTAAACCTGCAAAACACGCTCGACTTTATTCATCATTTTAGAGGCTTAGGTTGTCACTTCTCGCTGGATGATTTTGGTAGCGGCTTCTCATCTTATGGTTATTTGAAAAACTTCCCGGTAGATTTCATCAAAATCGACGGTAATTTTGTCCGCGATTTGCTTGAAGACAAGTTTGACCGCGCCATCGTCAATTCCATCCATGATGTTGCCGCCGCCATGGGTATTAAAACCATTGCCGAATTTGTCGAAAATGAGCAAATATTACAAGAGCTTAAAGCAATGGGCGTCAACTATGGCCAAGGCTATGGCATCGCTAAACCAAGGCCATTAGCCGAGCAGGTGCTCGACGAAGACGACATTTATACCCAAACTACTTGAAGATGCATTTTCAGCGGCGAGTGAGTTAGTGAGACTGCAGGAATATAGTTAGCCATGTGACGGTGGCAACTGAGCGAAGGCAACAACTCCGAATCTGCAAGGAATAGCCCTTGGCCAGCATCTTTGCGAATGATGATGGGAAATGGTTCTGTGCTTGCCCCAATTGGGGTTAACTCAGTACAATACGCGCCCAAACTGAGGTAGCTATGCAACGTTTACAACAACTGTCCGCCCAAGTCGAAATCGTCTTTCAAGAAATCGGTGAGCGTTATGCGCAATACCAACGCGAACGTGGTTTATTTTGCCGCAGTGGTTGCGGTGAATGCTGTTTGCACCCAGGCATAGAAGCGACAGTGTTGGAGATGCTGCCCTTAGCCTATCAACTGATTGCCGAGGGCAAAGCAGAAAGTACTTTAGACGCATTGGCACAACACGATACCCCAGGTTGTTTTTTTTATAGTCGCCATTCCGCCGATGGCAAAATGGGCCAATGTAGCGTTTATCAAAACCGCCCTGGCATTTGCCGTTTATTTGGCGCAGCCGGCTACAATGGTCGTGAAGGCGAAGTCTTGTTGTCTGTCTGCAAAAATATCAAAGCAGATTATCCAACCGCTTACGCCGATACCTTGATCGCACTTGAGTCTGACCAGCCGCCGATGATCCGTAATGGCAAAGAACAAATCCGCCAAATTGATTACGAACTGGGTGGACTTAATTTCCCGATCAATGAAGCCATGCGCCAAGCGTTGGAAAAAGTGCTATTTGAGCAATATTATTCAGGCTTATCGGATCCATTCGCCGACGCCGAACCGCAATAATCTTGCCTGTTAACAACTGCGCGCCATTTGCCGCAGTTGTCGTGCATGTCGAACTCCCACTTATTCAGATGTCAGCTACAGTTATGACTGTTGTCACTGATTTCCTGAGGAAGTTCAATGCAGAAACACGTCTTCATTTCGATCCGCACCCGCCTCGCGGTCTGGCTACTGGTTATTCTTATTGCCACCGCATTGGGTGTTATCACCGTGGTGTCCAGCGCGAACAAACGTACCGAGCTCACAACGGCCGAGCAAATAATGACGTATGCAGCCGAACAATATGCGCAAGCGCTGCAACCACAAGTACAAGTGTTACCAGCCTCATTTTCCGCCGACAAAATCATCAGCTTAACCCGAGATCCAACCAATCAAGTCACGCAACTGCAGCAACTGAATTCAGCACTTGCGAGCAGTTTTGTCGTGCTCGTCAATAAAGACAATTCGATTATCAGTCAAAGTTTAACGACGCTAAGCGACGAACATTTAGCAAATATTCGCGATGTATATCAGCAATATAGCGTCAATCAGCAGGGACGCTTATTGCTATTAGACCCGCAAATTTATCATATGCAATGGCTGCAACTCAGTGCCGAATTCACGCTTGGCATTGCCATGCCACTGCCGCTTCGTTTTGCTGAGCCACAGCAAATGTTTGGCGTCAACACACAGATCCTGCGGAAAACCGAGGTACTGTCGGCATTGGCCGAGGACGAACTTGGCAACGAACTCGCCGCATCGATTTCAAGCATTCCTGCGGCTACTGACGCAGTGAAAGCGCCAAAAGCGGCAGTTTTTGTTAGCGCTGTAGACGAGCAATTTCATCATGTGCTGTCGTTGTTAGGATCGAATGAAGTCTTACTCCATTTGCGTTTGCCGCCGAGTGCAACGTTACAGCTGGCCGAAGAAACGCAGAAGAAAATTCTGATTGTTTTTGCGTTAGCGGTGCTTGTGACTTTGATCTTTGTCCAGCATTTTTCGCACTCTTTAGTTCAGCCGATCCAAGCTTTAGGCCGCATAGCACGGGCCTTGGGCCGCGGAGAATCCGTAAAAATGCATGGCAAATTTACCTTGGATGAAATCGGTGAACTGCGTCAAGCCATGTATGGCATGCAACAAAGTTTGCATCAACGAACGCAACAACTGCGTTATCAAGCAAACCACGACGCCTTGACTGGGCTGTTGAATCGCTTTGCGGTGGGCCAGCAATTAGAAACGCATTTACTGACACAAGCACTTTGCCTTGTGCAAATTAACATTAAAGGATTCAAGGAAATAAACCAAAGTTTGGGTTTTGTTAGCGGGGATGAGTTACTGCAACAACTAGCGAAACGTTTTGCTGAATTAGAGCCTGAACCAGTGTTGTCGTCGCGTTTGGATAGTGTTGAGTTTCTGTTGGTTTACTCTGCCCCCTTGAGTAACAATGAGCTTGCAACCTTACTGAATAAACTCAGTAAACAATATCAGTTGGTGCACAGCAGTCTGCAATTAAGCATCGCTGCAGGTATCGCCCTCGTTGAACAACATGCCGATATGGGCCAAGCACTGCGGCAAGTGAGCTTAGCGGCGCAACAGGCAATGCAGGAAGAATCTGGTGTGTTTCATTATCATCCAGGCATGGATGATGGCCATAAACGTCGTCTGACGATTATTCGCGATTTACCGGTGACCAATCAAAGCGATGATTTCTACGTCACTTATTTACCGAAAATCAACTTAACCACGATGAAATGCGAAGGCGCAGAAGCACTGATCCGCTGGCAACACCCCAAACTTGGCATTATTCCACCGGATGAATTTATCCGTATTGCCGAATATGCGGGCAGTATTCATTTCATTACCCAGTGGATGTTTAAGCATGTGTTAGCTGACCACAGCCATTGGCGCAAACAAGGCCACAATTTACAAATATCGATTAACCTCTCGGTCTACGACTTATTAGATCAAAGACTTGGCAGCGACTTGCTGAATTTACTCGAAGCGAACGAACTCCCAGCTGATAGCTTAATTTTAGAAGTCACCGAAGCGGTGGTGATGAACGCACCGAGCAGCGCGATTGCGCGTTTACATCAAATTCAGCAAAGTGGCATCCGCCTCGCATTAGATAAATTCGGCTCTGGCAATTCTTCTTTGGCTTTTTTAAAGACACTGCCGGTGGCGGAAGTAAAAATCGACCGCGCCTTTGTCAAAGATTTACAACAGGATGTGCAAGACCAATTAATTGTCACCACCTCCACCAAACTTGCGCATGATTTTGGATTTTCCGTCACGGCAGAAGGTGTCGAAGATGCCGCAACCCTGGCACTATTAAAACAAGCCGGTTGCGACGCCGCGCAAGGCTATCACTTTACCAAACCACTTCCAGCGCGCGAGTTTATTAAGTGGCTGCAGGAGTTTAACCAGCGTTAGCATTGGTTCACTAGCATTACTTCACTAGCATTACTTCACTAGCATTACTTCACTAGCATTACTTCACTAGCATTGGTTAAATGCGATTGTCGCAGCAGTCTTGACCGTTGCTGCTGTGACACTTAGACATAGTTGCCATAAGTCATGCTAACTTAACATTAAAATCATCACACGCAGAAGCCAAGCCCAGTCAGCCGAGGCTTTTCCAGCAGCCGCTCCCCCACATCTTCAAGGAATATGGGTATTTACCCACAATAAAACACCCTTGTTGCCGTTTGTAATGATCTGGAATTTTATGGAGAAGCTGGAATTGGTTGATTTAATGTGACCTAAAGGTTACGTTATTACGAGTAATTAAAACAAAACATCGTCAAGAAGCTCCGCATCTCGCGGGTTTTAGGCTGTTGAAAAAGTATTGATCAATTTCAAGGATGCCTCGTGCAAGAGTCGCGTAAGCTAGAAGATTACCTGATAGAGAGACCGAAGCCGAAGGGCTTAGATGTACTCTGTGGTTTAAAACATTTCGCGATCATCACCTACGCTGTGCCAGTTGATAGGTTTAAAGGATTATTCCCCGAGCGATTTAAGCTAGATGTCGTGCAAATAGACGGCCAAGATATGGGATTAATATCAGTAGTCCCTTTTATTGATGTCGATTTCACTTCAGCGGTTTTCCCATTTCCGAAATTCACAATGGGGCAAACAAACTATCGTATTTATATCATCGATACTGAAACTGGCGAACGTTGCGTATGGTTCCTTGGTACAACACTTGATTCTTGGACTTTAGTTGTCCCTAGGTACTTATGGAATTTGCCGTGGCATGCCGGCAAAGTAAGCTTCGATTGCTCTTTAAACGAATCGACTGGCATATATGAAAAGTACCGCATGGAAACATCATCCACTTGGGCGGAAGCCTCAGTTGAATTGGTACAATCAGAAGCTGACAAACTTGAGTTTCCTGGTTTCCCTGATGTTGAATCAGCATTAGTTTATCTCACACACCCACTTGCTGGCTTTTACTATCGAAGAGACAAAAAGCTAGGTACATATCGGGTGTGGCACAAAGAGCTGAAGGTTAAACCAGCCAAGCTAAAATCAGCAAATTTCAAGCTTTTGTCCGATCTGGGCATAGTTAAAGCGCTAGAGCAATGCGCCCCTTATAGCGTGTTAATAGAGCCAATAAATGAATTTACCATCTTTTTGCCGCCCGCAATTATTGAGTAAAAATTTAACAAGGCCAAGAAATGCTGGTAGCGGGATATACCCAAACTACTTGAAGATGCTTTTTTGCGGGAGATAAAAGTGCTTGCGGCAAGGCAGCGTTTGGAAGCTTTGGTTATTCCAAAGCGACAAGCGCTAACGCGGCTTCAAGGGCTTTTCCACAGTAGCTCAAAACGAGTATCTTCAAGGAATAAGGGTATAGCGTTCTTTTCGAGGCAAGCAAATGCCCTAACAAAGTCATAAACGGATGGTTTTTAGTGTGTTATTTCAAGCAATTTCCTTGGTTTTCTATCATCGCCTTGTCTGGGGCGTCATTGATCGGTAGCGCCTTTGCTGGCGTTGCTGCATACATAAATTATCTGTACTGGATCAATGAAGGCACGCAAGGCATGTCTGAACCAATTAAAAGCGCTGTAGAATTTGGTTTCGGTTTTGCGCCAATCATTGCCTGCATCGCCCTATTAGTTGGCGCCCCTTTACTCCTCCTCATTCAACGTTTAACCATAAAACACTTGGTTCTGTCTGTTGCGTTGGCATCATCTATTGGCATTCTTTTGCTTGTCGGTGATTCATGGTATTGGGGTTCTACGATACTGTGTTTTGGTTTCTTCACTGCTCTTTCAGCCAATATTATGTTGCTTCACTGGCAGTCAAGAGCAAAAATACCTCACTAATAGTTCGAGTTCATTTCGGCCCTACGGCCTGCTGTACTTTACTGAACTGTACTGAACTGAACTGAACTGAACTGAACTGAACTGAACTGAACTGAACTGAACTGAACTGAACTGAACTGAACTGAACTGAACTGAACTGAACTGAACTGAACTGAACTGA